>Ga0079305_1001880_pt1 | contig 22421 bp, 23 predicted proteins | sample LMS_cellobiose_e_FD_79183 | JGI IMG/M metagenome (GOLD analysis project Ga0079305, IMG submission 79183) | Rumen-fistulated moose microbial communities from Alaska, USA - LMS_cellobiose_enrichment | ecosystem: Host-associated > Mammals > Digestive system > Stomach > Rumen fluid ... | reverse complement strand
AGTGATTGTAAGACCAATTTGGCATATACATTCGCTTGTTCTTAATAGTTCATCAAGATTATCTGCCTTCTCAGATTGCTCGGAAAGTAGCTGCAACTGCTTTTCGAGCAATTCTTTTGTTTTGACGAGAGTTTCGTTCACTATCTTTCATTCCTTCCCGCCGCCCTTCGGGGCGGTTTCTTATTGCTTGTCCTCCTTTGGTATGGTAAGATGTGGTAAAGGAGGTTTAACTATGGGTTTTTTCTCTGCTTTATTTGGTCCGAAAGCTCCATCCCAACCGGCGCCCGGAATGCGGCTTCTGCGATACTTTAATTCAACGTCAGTTCCGCCTACAGACTACACGGTTCTTGATTTAGAGACCTCTGGACTGGATGCCTGCACCTGCGAGATATTAGAAATAGGCGCGATTAAGTATAGAAATCATATCGAGACCAATCGATATCATACCTTTGTGCGTCCGAAAGGCTCTATCCCCAAAGAAGCAAGCCGAGTGAACCACATTACATGGAGCATGGTATGCAAGGCACCATATTTATCTGATATTGCTGCAAACTTTTTTGACTTTTTAGGGAAAGACATCATTGTTGGATATAATATTGCGTTTGACATGAAGTTCTTACAAACTCGCTTCGAAAAGAGTATTTCTAATTCAGCGTTTGACGTGCTTTCGTTTGTCAAAGAGGTAAAGCTACAACTTCCACGTTACAGGTTAGACGATCTCAGAGGGCATTTCGCACTTGGGGGAATTCCCCATACTGCTCTCGGAGATTGCGAAGCAACTGCAAAAATATTTCAAAAATGTCTTGAAACGCCCGCCGGGTTAGCGGTTAAAAGTGAAGCTTTGGCTCTCGAACTAGAATATAAGCGGCAAAACGAGTTGGAACAAGCGCGGCGTCAAAAGATTAAAGATAAAAAAACTGAGGCCAAAAAAAGTGCTCCGCCTACATCAGAACTGAATCTAATTTCCTCAAAGATGCAAGGAACAACTGATGACTACTTTTCAAAAGTTAAGGAGATTATTGCAATAGACGGGAAATTGCCAAGCGATCTTAATTCAAACCGTAGTATGTATGAGCGTGAGTTTTTAAGTATTAAATGGCATTCATTTTTTGGAATTAAACTTAATGGTAGACTTAAATACATAATATTGAATATTCCGCCTGAAACTGTATCATGTGATTTTGTATGCACTCCAACTTCTATGCAAGAAGGTGAAGACAGTGTCAGAATTTACGTGTCTCGCCCAGAAGATTTGGAAGGAATAAAGGAATATATCATTGCATCTATGAACCGAGCTATTGAACTAAATGGCAACTAACTTGGCCGCCCTTCGGGGCGGCTTTCTTTCGACTCCTATCTAGTTAAACTAGAGTTATTCCCAAAAAAAATTTCATTATAATCTACGTTCAGCTTGTCGGAAAGCGTTTTAGCTTGTTTCACAGTTGCCTCGTCAGGATCTTGCTCGATTTTTCTGTAGGTCTGAACATGCACACCCAGCAATTCTGCAACCTGCTCCTGTGTTAGTTCCCTGATAAGCCGTGCCTGCTTGAGCGTTAAAAGCATTTTTTTCACCTCCCATTGCTATTATAATCTAGTTAAACTAGAGTGTCAAGAGAAAATTTATAATTTTATCTATTTTAACTTGATTTTTTCCGACAGGGTCAGTATAATAGAAGCAAGGCGGTGATCATATGCCAATTAGTGAAAATATTAGGAAACTCCGCGAAAAATTTGGAATCACCCAAAAGGATTTAGCCGAAATAGCAGGCGTAACCGATAAGGCCGTATCGACTTGGGAACTCGGAACATATGAACCAAGAATGGGTGCAATACAAAAGATTTCCGATTACTTTGGAATTCAGAAAAGTAATATCATTGAGGAAAATGGTATGGATGATATTTATAAAAAGCCCACCACCGTTTCCGGTGATGGGCTTAGCGATACTGTGCTGCGCTTAATAGATGTAGTTAAACAACTTGATGAAGATACTCAGAAAAAGCTTCTTGTGGCTGCTCAAGTTTATCTGGATGCGAAAGGCAAAAGCACAAAAAGCCAATAAATTCCGAGCTGTCTGCATTTGCTATAATTAGTGATATAAGCTGTTGTTCAACACCGTCGCATGTTCCTGCCTCTTTTCCGGGACGCTGCCCGCCCGCCTCGTCGACCCTACCATTATAGCACTTTCCATTATTTGATTTCATTGGTAAATTTTGCATGGCATCCTCCTGACCGGGGCTGATTTGTGGAGATAGAACATACGTTCTGTGTTTTAAAGTTTAACAGACTGAACTCACAACTTCAAGTGGTAAAATATATAAATTAACAACTATAAGTTGTTATTAATGCATATTGACACAAACTGTAGTGCATAACCTGATTTAGCTACCCGCAACATGATGTAGGGTAATTGTCGTGCTCCATGCGGATCGCGTGGATAGAAATGGAGGAGTATCTAACCATGAAGTGCAAGAAATGCCGTAAGCAAATCCCGGACGACTCCAAATTCTGCAACTATTGCGGCGCACCGCAGAAAAAAGACAAGATGTATCGCCGCCCGGATGGGCTATATGAAAAAGTACTCACCATAGACGGCAAGCGTGTCCCCTTTCGCGCCAAAACCGAAAAAGAGGTCAACCGAAAGATCGCGGAGTTCCAGGGAATAAAGGAGCGCGGCCCGCTATTCAAAGAGGTGTCCGAAGAATGGAAGGAGGAGCACTTTAAAAAACTTGAATATAACACACAAGTAGGATATGAAAAGCCGCTATCGCGGGCTATGGATGAATTTGGAGATAGGGAAATAAAATCCATCACTCCGGGAAGTGTTGAAAATTATGTGTCGAAGCTGTCCGCGAAATCCTTTGCCCTTAAAACAGTTCGGAATCATTTGCTGGTGTTGAATCTTATTTTTAAATACGCGGTCATCCAGGGGCATATCTCGTCGAACCCGGCGCAATATATTCGCGCTCCTAAAAATCTGCCAAGGACTATTCGGGAATTACCATCAGATGAGCAACTTGATCTTGTAAAGCAAAATTACAATCTTCCGGGCGGAATGATCCCGTATATGATACTTTATACCGGATGTCGCCGTGGCGAGCTTATAGCACTAAAGTATGAGGATATCGACTGGGATAACAAAAAAATCTATATCAAAAAATCTGCTTATCATGAGGGAAACAAGGCGAGCATCAAGGGAACAAAATCCGCTGCCGGAATGCGAGAGATCCCGCTGCTTGATGTGCTTGCCGAGAAACTGAAAAAAGGAAAGCCGAGCGATTTGATATTCCCCGGAAAAGATGGTATGATGTCTTTGTCAGAATTTCGGGGGGCGTGGAATCAGTACTGCAAAACCATTGGGGAATACGAAGAACACATATATACTGACCATGAGAGCCACTCGCACGCTAAGATCGTTCCGCGAATTACACCCCATCAGCTGCGGCACGGATACGCCACAATTTTGTTTGAGGCCGGGGTAAACGAGAAGGATGCACAGGAGCTTTTGGGTCATACGTCCATACAAATGACCCGCGATGTGTACACCCATATTCGTAAACGAAGAAAAGAAGAAACGACACAAAAATTGAATGAATTCACAAAAAATGCACAGTAGTATATTCAAACCCGCATTATAAGCTGTTTTTATCAGGGTTCGAGTCCCCGTGTTCCCACCAAACGGCCTTGCAGAAATCTGCAGGGCCGTTTTTCATCTATTTTCTGCCTTTGGGAATTATAGATTAAAAAAATGTCCGGCCGCCCCTCCAGTCACATGTCATTACACCTATCTCTCTTATACAAATTATTTGTGACCGATTTATTTATTCTTACAAATATTGGCATCACCTCTTGAATTTATCTGCTAAAGTATGGTAAGCTATAAGCACTCGGAGCAACGAGAATATTGTTTCCCTGCAAAGATGCCCGCTATTTTGCGGGTATTTTTGCATTTTAACGATTTTTTGCATTTTCTCAAAATTAAAATGTCATTCTTTCATGCTGTCATTTTCACATCCAAATTTTTCAGTCACAGACTCAGTCACACAAATCCAATATTTTTTTAATCTCCGTACGTTTTATGACCTATTTATATGAGCAGCTCCAATGCCACACTGTACGCTGTTATGGAAACGGGTATCAGCCGGGAGCGGGATCACGTTGAAGCAGTCGGAAGGGTACGCTTATATAAAACCATAAAAAAATTTTTTAATCTTGCAATAAACAGATCTCCTGCCGCATTATACGGATGAAAGGCACGTACGGCCAACCAACGTACCAAGACTGAGAGGAGATTAAAATCATGAACACCAACTGTATCCATAAAAAACGGGGAATTCTTTTCGGGCTGCTGGCTGCCGTTTTGTTTGCGGCAGGCGCACTCTATTTTTATCTCACCACTCCGGTGAACTTTCTTGCAATCGACCTCAACCCCAGCATTGAGATTCAAACCAACCGGCTGGATAAGGTGGTTTCCCTAAAAGCGTCCAACGCTGATGCCAAAAAATTGCTCGAAGGCTATAAACTCACCGATCGGGACCTTGACGATGTCATCGAGGATCTGGTCGATCGGATGATCTACTTCGGTTACCTCGATGGAAAAAATGATGATATCCTGATCACTGTGCAAGACAATAAGCTTTCGGCCCCCCTGCTCAAAAAAGTCAACCAGTCCATTCAGGGGTATCTTGACCATCGCAACCTGCAGGTCGGTATCCTGAACCAACTCGTCAAGATCACCGACGACGATCGAACTGTGGCAGAGGAAAGCAAGATCTCCGCCGGAAAGCTCGCCATGATCCGCCGCCTGCTGGACGATAGCGATGACCTGGAAGATATCGCCAAGTTTGCCGATGTTTCGGTTTCCCAGCTGGTCGCCTACGCAAACGAGAATAAAATCGATCTGGGCGATCTTTTGATCGATTGGGACGACGTGGACGATCTGCCTTCCAACCACGCGCCTTCCGATAAAGTCATCAGCCTCGACCGCGCCAAGAAGATCGCGCTCGAGAAAGCCCCCAGCGGCGCCGCGCTTGTGGAAATCTCCCTCGACGATGACGACGACCGGGACGGCCGCGCGCATTACGAGGGCGAAGTGCGCAAAGGAAACACCGAATATGAGTTTGAAATCGATGCATACACCGGAAAGGTCATCAAGTGGGAGGTTGACGAAAAGTCCGTTTCCTCTTCATCGAAGGACTACATCAGCCTCGACCGCGCCAAGAAGATCGCGCTCGAAAAAGCCCCCAGCGGCGCCGCGCTTGTGGAAATCTCCCTCGACGATGACGACGACCGGGACGGCCGCGCGCACTACGAGGGCGAAGTGCGCAAAGGAAACACCGAATATGAGTTTGAAATCGACGCATACACCGGAAAGGTCATCAAGTGGGAGGCTGACGAAAAGTCCGTTTCCTCTTCATCGAAGGACTACATCAGCCTCGACCGCGCCAAGAAGATCGCGCTCGAGAAAGCCCCCAGCGGCACCGCGCTTGTGGAAATCTCCCTCGACAACGATGACGACGACTGGGACGACCGCGCGCATTACGAGGGTGAAATGCGCAATGGAAATATCGAATATGAATTCAAGATTGATGCGTACACCGGGGAAATCCTGAAATGGGAAACCGATCGGAATGATGACGATCGGTACGACGATGACCGGTATGGCGACGACGATGACGACGATGACGACGATGACGATGACGACAACCGGTACGATGACGATGACGACGGCTGGGACGACTGAAGCACACCTTATAAAAATCAAAAAAGGTTCCCGATGCGGCTGCATCGGGAACCTTTTTTATCTGGCTGTCCGAAAAAGAAGAAAAAAGCGCAAAACCGCATGAATTTTGGGAAAAATACTTGACATTCCCCTTTATGGAAGGTGTACACTGATGGCAAAGAGGTGGGAATCATGAAAATCAATGAAGTGGAACAGCTCGCGGGTATTCCAAAAAAGAATATCCGCTTTTATGAAAAAGAAGGGCTGCTTTCCCCCAGAAGGAACAGTGAAAACGGCTATCGGGATTATTCCGACATAGACGTGTCACGTCTGCGTCAGATCAAACTGTTGCGCAAGCTTGCGGTCCCGATTGTTGAAATCCGGCAGATGCTTTCCGGCTCCCTCACAATGGCCGACGCTCTGCGCCGCCATCTGATTCTTTTGGAACGGGAAGAAAAAAATATCAAACAAATCCAGCTTTTCTGTTCCCGCCTGCTTGACAGAGAAACGGCGCTTGACACATTGGATGCGGAGAGCTATCTGCGGGAAATGGAACAGATGGAACAGGAGGGAGTCAGTTTTATGAACATCGGCAAGCAGGACCGCAAGAAAAAATACATCGCGCCAATCGTTGTAACAGCATTGGTGCTGGGGCTTTTGGGATGGCTGCTCGGAATCATTCTCTGGGGTTTCTCTGTCGAGCACGCGCCCATCTTTGTCGTAGCATTGGTCGCCTTGATTCCCATCGCAGTGGGCGTTGGCGCCGTATTGGCACTCATTCAGCGGATCAAAGAAATTCAAGGAGGAGAAGAAGATGCTGCTGGTAAATATTGATTATATCCCAGGGAAGGAATTTGAAGTTCTGGGACTTGTGAAAGGGAATGTCGTCCAGTCGAAAAACTTTGGCAAGGACTTCATGGCCGGGATGAAAACCCTGGTGGGCGGTGAGATCACCGGCTACACCGAAATGCTCAATCAGGCGCGGCAGGTCGCCGTCAAACGCATGGTTGACGAAGCCGAAGCGCTTGGCGCGGACGCGGTTCTCAATATGCGCTACGCCTCGTCATCAGTGATGCAGGGCGCGGCCGAGGTCATCGCCTACGGAACCGCTGTCAAATATAAATAATTCCCCTAAAAGCCTCCGCGGCATGCCGCGGAGGCTTTTGACAGGTTATTTGCAGATGACCGAAGCCCCAAACGGCATCAGGGCAAGCTGTGCCATCTTGAAGCACTGTTTGCCAAACGGGATGCCAATAATTGTGATACAGAAAAGGCAGCCGTTGACTGCCGATCCGACAGCAAGCGGAATCCCGCCGAAGATCAGCCACAGGATGTTGAGCAAAAGCGAAACCGCGCCGCCGCCATATTGAACCTCCTTTCCAAAAGGAAAAAAGGCGAGCTGTGCGAATTTAAAGCACTGGGTTCCGACTGGGATTCCCACAATCGTGATACACCACAGAACTCCGGTCGCCAGCCATCCAAGCCCCATCCAGAGTCCCCCAAATAAAAACCAAAGCAGATTTCCAAGGCATCCCATCTCTATCCCTCCTTTTAAAGAAACGATTTAAAGCACTTCCTGGCTTCAACCGGGAAATCCTGTTCCTCACTCAAGCCATCATCATATCCCTTTTTTCGGTAACCTGCCAGGCATTTCCGTCCCACGCAATCAGATTGCCGTGAAACATCACCGCGCCAAGCGGGCCGCGCCATTTTTCTACGTTGAAGCGGATCTTCCCATCCGTATATGGCTCATCCTCAATTGAAACCAGAATCCCATCCGCAAATCCGCCCGGCCGACCAGATTCCTCCACCGTGAGATAACCTTCCTCCTTCAGCTGCGCATAACTTTTGTCGAGCAGCTCGCAGCCGTAGCTTTCCAGCCCGGCGAACAGAGCCTCCTTTGCAGGCGTGGTCAGATTCTGCATCCCGGCGGTATCGACCGCGATCTTTTTAATCTCGGTATTGAGCGCGGGGTCCTCCTGGTAAATCCAATCGAAAATCACCAGATATGCGTCAACCATACGCTGTTCTTCATCGCTCAGGCTGCCGGTAGTTTGTGAATCCAAACCCGGCGGCATGGAGGAGAAAGCTTGCGTTTCAGATGCGGCCGCGGGTGGAAATGCAGTTTGCGGCGGTGTACAGATCAATACTTTCTTGCCGCATGCGCTCAATAAAAGGCAGGCGCAAATTCCAAGCAACAGGAGATATTGGGAGAAACCGCGTTTCATAGCCACCATTCCTTTTCTCTTGTATTCACCCTATTAGTGCACACAAGATACCCCTTTCACTGCCTTGCCCAGATCTTTTCCTCCCGGTTAAAGTCCGTTTTCCGTCTTCGCGCATAGGATGAAGGAGGGATTCATCCCAAGGAGGCATCAGACATGAATTCTTATCATCAATATAGACATCCTGCCAACCACAATTGCGGCAGCCCCTGCCCGCCACCGGTCCCCCCTTGCCCGGTTCCGCCGCCCCCGCCGTTCATTACAGGGCCCACTGGCCCCACCGGCGCAACAGGGCCGCAGGGACCTATGGGGCTACCTGGGCCGACCGGCCAGACTGGAGCAACCGGGCCGGCCGGCATCGGAATTCCGGGTCCTACTGGTCCGACAGGTCCGCGGGGCGCAACCGGGCCGACTGGGCCTGCTGGCACCGGAACTGGCGGTATCACCGGCCCCACTGGTCCGACTGGAGCCACCGGTGCAATCGGGCCCATGGGGCCCGCCGGTATAACTGGACCCACCGGCGCGACAGGGTTGCCTGGCAAAACCGGGGCAACCGGGCCTACTGGCCCCGCTGGAATTTCCGGCGCAACTGGGCCCCAAGGCAATCCCGGCGCAACCGGTCCGACTGGTATCACCGGCGCAACCGGTCCGACGGGAGGAACCGGGCCATCGGGAATTTTCAACAATGCCTGTGCACAGTTTACCGTTTCTCCTGCCACTTACCGCGACAATGATATGTTCGTATTCGATATCAATATCAAGAACAGCGACTTAATTACCCTGTCACCGGATAAAACGGTTATCATCCTGCAGCCGGGCAATATCTATCTTTTCACTTACGCCATTCAGTCCCGTCTTCCTGAAGGCGGTTATATGCAAATTGTCCCTATAGTTGGTGTTTCAAATGAGATATGGTATTCTTCTTCTGTACAAAGCATCACCGATATGCATCCCATCGCCGCAACGGGCGGCTTTTTGGAATATGCGCCTGTTCAGGTGTATATCCGGCTGAAACTGCGCACTTCTCAGGATATCCCAATCACTGGGAGCTTTTCTATTGTACGCGTCGCTTCAATTAGTTGAAACAATGCGCTTCACATATGTGAAGCGCATTGTTTTTATCTCAATTATTTCATCTTATTTTTTCTTAGGTTATCGGGAATGCTATTTCTGAGGTGATATTATGCCAAACGAAAGCGCTTATTTTATCATTGAAAACCTGAACGGTAAGCACGATCTGAAGGACGTAAAATCGGAGCTTGACCAACTGCACGGTGTTTCATCGGTCAGCGTCAATACCGAACATCATCTGGTAGCAGTCGATTATGACAGTTCCGGCACCTCTTATGACAAAATCGAAAACCGCTTAAACAAGCTGGGGTACCAGATTGCGGCGGATGCCAGCGACATCCACACCCGCTGACATAATACCGCAAAATCCCAGCTTGAGCCATCCGAGCAATCGGATGGCTTTTCTTTTTCAGATACATCCGCCAACACAATTTTTTAAATATCTGTCGAAAAATATATTGACATGATTTTCTTCCCATGATATAATAACTCTTGCAGTCTGCGGGTTGTGTCCAGGCTGTGAATAAATTGGGGGCGTAGCTCAGCTGGGAGAGCGTACGGTTCGCATCCGTAAGGTCGAGAGTTCGATCCTCTTCGTCTCCACCAAGAAGAAGTCCATAACCTATCGGTTATGGACTTCTTCTATTCGATTTCAACATGATATAGATTCGCTTTTCACTTCTGCAAAGACACAATGAACTGCGCAAAACAATAGCCCCCAGGCTTTCTAGGGGCTATTTTCAGGTGAAATTCTTCGATTTTAACAGGATACGCCACTTCACTGGCCATAATAAGCGTTTGCACCGTGTTTTCGATAAAAATGCCTGTCCATCAGCCTCTCATCAAATTGAACATCCGCGTTCATACACAGCGTATGCCAGGCCATCATCGCCACTTCTTCCAGGACCACCGCATTATGAACCGCATTGCCTGCGTCACTCCCCCAAGCGAAAGGGCCGTGTCCAGCAACCAAAACAGCGGGGCACTCCTCCGCGGGACGCTCAGCAAAGACCTCTGCAATGAGTTTTCCAGTGTTGTACTCATATTCCCCTTCGATTTCGCTGCCTTTCATGCACCGGGTCACCGGGATACCGCCGTGGAAATAATCCGCATGGGTCGTACCAAGAGCTGGAATCTCACGCTGCGCCTGAGCAAAGACTGTCGCCCAACGGCTGTGCGTATGTACAATCCCACCAACGTTTTCAAACGCGCGATACAGCGCCAGATGCGTCGGCGCATCGGAGGAGGGCTTCCTTTCGCCCTCCACGCGCGCTCCGGTTTCGAGACTGATGCAGACCATATCCTCCGCCTTCATCCTGTCATAGGGTACGCCGCTGGGCTTTATGACGAAGATTCCGCTCTCCCTGTCCACAGCGCTGGCATTGCCCCATGTAAAGGTAACGAGACCGTGCTTTGGCAGTAGGAGATTTGCCTCAAAAACCTGCTTTTTGAGTTCTTCCAACATCGTCTGTCCCTCTAAAATGTTTATCTTGTGGAGAACAGGAACTGCGTCCTGCTCCTGTGATGTTTGCCCGGCTCGATGATGGCAACGCTGCCATACAGGTCGTGCAGCGAACTGAAAAGCATGGTTTCAAAGCAGATGCCGGCCTGTTTCTGATAGTGGAAACCGCATTTTCCACGAAGGTTGTCTATCATGTTGCCCGTATAAATCATGATGCACGGCATGGTGGTCAGGCATCGCATTTCGATGCCTGATGCGGGGCTGTAAAGGGTACCGGCGTCTTTGATTCTTGCAGACAGGTCAGAAAGGATAAATTTGTGGTCGATGCCGCCGCCCATCTCCTCCATGGACGGGGCGTGCAGGTCGAAAATATCGCCCAGCACACGCTCTTCGTTGAGATCGGTCCCTTCAAAAAGCGGGGCGCGTTCCTCAGTGAGTTGGTTAAAGGAACCCGTCACCGGACAGCGAAGCGTGTGGCTGCGGATATTGCCACTGTCGTGACCATTGAGATTGAAATAACTGTGGTTAGATGGGTTGATCACGGTGCGCCGGTCGGCGGTCATGTCGTAATCGATGGTGAGGCCGTCCTCGTCGAGGGTGTATAAGACCTTTGCGATGACCTCACCGGGATAGCCCTCCTCCCCATCGGGACTGATATAAGTAAACTGTACCCGGTTATCGTCAATGACAGCACCGTCCCACTTGACGCGGGAAAAGCCCTTCACGCCGCCATGCATGTGCATACCGTCGATATGATCCAGCGGATAGTCCCTGCCTTCAAAGTGAAGGGTGCAGTCGGGCATCCGGCTGATCAGGCGTCCGAGAACCGCGCCAAAAAAGGTGGAGTTCTCCTCGTACTCCGTCACCGTGTCGTAACCCAGCACAACATCCCTGAGGTTCCCGCCCTTGTCGGCAACCCACAACCCCTGGATGCATCCCCCAAGTTCAATTAAGGAAACCATACGCTTTTCAGCAGCGCTGATGATAAACTGCCGGACCGCTCTGCCGTCAGCAGTATGGCCAAAGGTTTTTACCGTAACAGACATATTTGTTTCCTTCCTCTCAAATCGCATAGCCGCACAGCTGAGGCAGCCAGGTGGATACGGCCGGCACAAAAGTGACCAGGATCAAAGTGGGAAGCCATGCAAACAGGAAGTACATCAAGGTGGGCTTGAGCATCTCCTTCAGCGGAGCGTCAATGATGCGGGAGGAGAAGTAAAGCAGCGGCGCCACAGGAGGAGTGATGTTGCCCATGCCCAGGTTGACTGCCAGGATGGCGGCAAAATGGACGGGGCTGAACCCAAGTTCCCTGATGATGGGGACCAGGATCGGGGTTGCCAGCAGCGTGCCGCTGGTGTCGTCCATCAGCATGCCCAGAACAATCAAAAACAGGTTTATCATAGCTAGAATGCCCCAACGGTTGTCGGTGACGGAATAGAATGCGTTCAGGATAATTTTAGGCAGGTTCACGTCGATGAACATCCGGCTGAGCATCTGCACTGTGATGGTCAGAAGCATGATCGTACCGGTCGATTTGGCGGCTTCAATGAAGCTGTCCTTCATGGCGTTCCAGGTGAGCTTCTTATAGACGATGAAGCCGATGGGGATCGCATACGCGGTGGCAATGGCCGCGGCTTCGGTGGTGGTCGTGATGCCGCCGTATATGCAGCCGAGGATGATAAACGGCATCAGCAGCGCCCAGAAAGGACCCGGCTGCCCGCTTTCCTTGCGGATGCGCTTTTGCTCAGCGTGAACCTTCTTCAGCTCTTCGCCGGTGAGTGTCTCAATATTGGGGTCCTTGCGAAGCATAAACAGCGTAACCAGAGAAAGCAGGATTGCCAGAATGATCCCAGGAACGGCTCCGGCCAGGAAGCACGCCAAAACCGATGTGGAGCTTGACCATCCGTAAAGGATCATAATCCCGCTCGGCGGGATCAGGATACCGATGACGCCCGCGCTTGCCAGCATAGCCGCCACAAGACCCATCGGATATTTTTTCTCGCGGAGCATCGGACCGATGATGCCGCCGATCGCGGAAAGGGTCGCGCAGGCGCTGCCGGAGATCGCCGCAAAGATCGAACACGCGATAATGCCGACAACCGCAAGGCCGCCCTTCAGCTTTCCGACAAGCCTGCTGGCCGCGTTGATAATCTGTTTGCCGATGCCGCCGTAGGCCATGATGGAACCAGCCATAATGAACAGCGGAATAGTCAGCAGGACGATCGAGCTGGTGTTTTTATAACTGAAGGACATGAGCAGCGACAGGCTCGCATCGTTTCCTACGGCAATCAGCATGGCGGTCAGAAAGAAGGACAGCGCGACCGGAACGCCGATTATCAGCAGGGCAAACAGCAATACAATTGCTATGATTAATACAGAACTCATATTATTTACCTCGCTTATTCATTTTCTTCAGCGATCTGCCCTGGCTCTGCGCGGTTGTCTTCCGGGGCCGGGCTGCCTTCACGTAAGGCAATGACCGTTTTCACGATATGCGCAACCGTATAAAGGCAGGACATGCCAAAGGAAATAAGCAGAACGATATGGATATATACCACAGGGAAACGGAAAATGACCGATATCTTGTGGCGCACGATGTCAAAAGTCACAAAGTCATAAGCAAGCCAGGTGAGGAGGACAAAAGCAAAAAGCGAGATCACGAGCCTGACAAGCTTCGCGATGTTCTTGGCTTTCTGTGTCTTGAGCATACTTGTAAAAAGATCCGCGCTTATATGCGAGTCCTCATGGGTGGCAATATAGGCGCCAATAAAATACATCCAGAAGGCGATCGCAAGGATGAGCTCCTCCGCCCCTCTGAAGTCACCATTGAAGAGATATCTCTTAGCGGCCCACCAAATGATCAGGGCGCAAATTACAGCGCTGAGTATAAACGCAATATATTCGCTTACCCTGATAAACATATCATTTATTTTTTTCAGAGTTTTCATTTCGCACATCCCTAACAGGTGGTTTTACTAAGTATGGGACCCATAAAGAGTCCCATACCAGTCAGATTCGTTCGATTATACTGCGTTTGGATCAGGTGTTTGCCTCGATATCAGCAAGCAGTTCGGTGAGGAATTCCTCGCCGTACAGTTCATTGAGCTGCGGCCATACCTTGGCGCGGCAGTCGGCTGCAAATGCTTTCTTCTCCTCATCGGTGAAGTAGACCATTTCATAGCCTTCTTTTTCCTCGTACAGTTTTTTGTACTTCGCATCGTTTTCTTCTGCATTCTTGACCGAGAGCTCCGCTTCCTGGAGAATGATGTCGGTGAAAATCTGCTGCTGTTCCGGAGTTAGCGATTCCCAGGTTTTCATGCTTGCGATGTAGTGGCGGGATTCCTGCCAGATGTCATAGTCATAGTAGTGGTCTTCGACATCGAGCCACTGTCCGTAGTGCTGGGAAACCGGGCCGCCGCACCAACCCTGGACAACACCGGTCTGCAGGGAGGTGTAGGTGTCGGAATACGGGATGGAGGACACGTTGAAGCCCAGATTCTCAACCGCGAGAAGCATCGAGTTGTTGGGTGGTACGCGGATGATGGATTTGCCCTTCGGAGTGCCGGAGGTGTTCGCGTTTTCGAGCGCGCCCTGCACGCCGATGCCGCAGTAGCCGTCGGCATAAACGCCGAAGTACTTGACATTCAGTTCTTCATAGCACTCTTCCAGAACTTTGTCGTAGTAACCGCCCTTACGGAACACAGTCGCGACCTCATCATAGGTGGCGGTCAGGTACGGCAGGGTGCAGGCTGCGATACGAGGATCGTAGTAGTCGGGAACGGAAGTCGCAGTGAAGTCAATGCCGCCCGCCATAATTTCGTCGAAAACAACGGTCCAGTCACCGAGGATGTTGTCCGGATAAACCTCGAGGATGATCTCGCCGTTGGTTTTTTCTTCGACATAGGCCTTGATGCGCATTGCGGATTCATAGTCGGGATAGCCTTCAGGGGAGTTCGCGGACCATTTCAGTACGCGGGCATCCGCGCTGGGAGCTGCCGCATCGGGAGCGGACGTGTCAGCCGGCGCCGTGCTGGCTGTGGGGGCCGCGCTGCTGGACGGCGCCGCCTGCTGCTGGCCGCAGCCCACGGCAGACAGTGCCATAATAAGGCAAAGAGCGACTGTCAGGATACGTTTTGTCATTTCCATTTTCCTCCTTTATTTTTAACCGTAAGGTTAAGGGACTAGTCAAGGCTTTCGCCGCGCTGTTTGTAGAACGCTTCGAGTTCCGCCACGGTGGAGTAGCCCTTCAGCGTACCATCCACCAGGACAACCCGCGCCGCGTATTTGTTCGCCCATCTGCAGGCGTCCTCAAGATTTTTACCCCAATAAAGATTTGCAACCATTGCAGAGAGGAATCCATCGCCGGCGCCGCTGGTGTCGATGATGGGCGAAACGGGGATCTGTTCGCCGCAGAAGAAGTGATCCTCCGCCAGGCCGGCATAGCCGTCGCCGCCGAGGGTGATGATAATATTGGGGGACTTGTACTTCTTTTGCAGGTCAAGGCAGGCCTGTTTTGCGTCGAGAGGCCCCTCTTCAGGCATTCCCAGAAGTTTCTTGGCTTCAATATCGTTTACCACGAAGTAGTCGACGTAAGGCAGTTCCCCCATTGTAAGCCGGGGCAGAGGGCTGGGGTTGAGGACGACCTTCATCCCCAGTTCCTTTGCCTTTTTTGCCGCAGGCAGAACAAGTTCTTCCTTGATTTCAAAGCCGGTTATAAAGAATGCGGCGGGAGAAAGTTTCTCCAAGGCGCTGTCAACCTCTTCCCTGGTCAGCCATTTGCTGCTGCTCTCGCCGGTGACAATGAGGTTGCGCCCGGTTTCGCGCTCGTTGATCCCGAGCCCCTGACCGGTCTTTGCCTCGGGGGACTGGATCAGGCATTCGCAGTTGACGCCGCTTTCGCGCAGCCAGTTGGCATCGCGGTCGCCCGCTTCGTCACAACCGAGCTTGCCGATGATAGCGGTCGGGATGCCCAGCCGCTGGATGGCAACCGCAACGTTGCCGCCTTTCGCCAGGTCTTCGCCCACTTCGAACCCGTATCCCATGACCGACTCGCCCACCGAGGGAAGGTGGTCGACCCAGATGTTGATCCCGCCGCCAATATTGTTCAGAACGATTGCGCCGTTTTTATTCATGCTCTTTCCTCCAAAGATTTATCTCTGGTTTTCGACGGACAGAGGGACTTCGTCCAAGCTCAGCGGATGCGTTGCGGTAAACTGATCGGTAAGCACCACGACTTCCGGGATGTACTTGGGCAGCAGCGTGCAGGGATACTCGAGCGTTGCGTCGCTGAACATCAGGACCCTGAGAACCGTCTGTTTCCACTCGCCGGTTGGGATCATGCAGACCGCGCGCTTTGCGGTGAGCATCGATTTCATACCGATGGTGACCGCCTGATGCGGGATCATGTCGTAGCAGCCGCCGAAAACGCGCTGGCTGGCCTCAACAATTTTTTCATTGCTGATGTGGACGACCTTGGTTTTCATGTTGACGTACATTTCCTCGGTTACACGCTGATAAGGGTTCGATGGGGATTCGCAGAACGCGACCAGGCCCTTGTAGCCGATACCCGCCCACAGCGTGTCAACACCGCCCAGCTCTTCGATCTTGTTATCCACATAATCGAGATCCTGGAGCATGGGCCAGATGCGCTGTTCTTCCGGCACATTGAGCTCGGGATCGATCTTGCCGTAGAAACGGACCTTCATCCGTCCCTGCGGGCTGTTGTAGTTATTGCCTTCCGGATAGACCCGGGAGTTCCAGTCAATGCCGTAGTCCATGTGGAATATGTAGAGGTTTTTGAGGCTGATCCTTTCTTTATTGACTCTGTCGATAAAGGTTTTGAACTGGTCTTCCGGCCCGGAACCGAGGATCCACTTGGTGATCTTGCCTTCCGCATTGTTTTTAGCAACTTCGTCGGCCATCATGTTGCCGGCCATTTCCATGGTCGCCCTGCGGTTTTCAAAGATTTTCAGATCCACCTTGCTGTCGGGGTGGTTTACCAGCTCTTCCTGCGGGATAGAGCACCATTTAAGCATATCTTCATGAGAAATTTTATAAACTTCCATGGCTGATTCTCCTTTAATATTAGTGTGAAAGCGAAGCCGATTCAGTGTTTCTCAGTGTTCTCCGCGGAGAGGACGATTTCACCCTTGGACATGGGGTGCGTCGCGGTGAAGCGGTCGGCCAGAATGATGACCTCGGGAACATGCTTCGGGAACAGGGTTACGGGATACTCTAAGGTGGGCTCGCTGAACATCAGGACCCTGAGAACTGTCTGTTTCCACTCGCCGGTGCAGATCATCGCGACGCAGCGCTTCGCGGAGAGCATCGACTTAAATCCAATGGTGACCGCCTGGAACGGAGCCCGGTCATAACAGCCGCCGAAGCTGCGCTGGCTGGTTGCGATAGTGGTGTCGTAGTTGAGCTCAACGATCCTGGTTTTCATGTTTTCATAGTCCTCCAGCGTGATGCGCTGGTAGGAATCGTGCGGGGATTCGCAGAACGCCACCAGTCCTTTGTAACCAACGCCCGCCCAGACGGTGTCAACGCCGCCGATGGCTTCGATCATCCGATCCATCTCGTCCAGATCCTCGATGCGGGGCCAGATCCTTTGGCTCTCGGGAACATTCAGTTCAGGATCAATTTTATTGTAGAAACGATAGAGCATCCTGCCGTGCGCGCTTTCGTAGTAATTACCCAGCGGGTAAACCCGGGAGTTATAGTCAAGGACGTAGTCCATGTGGAAAATCGTGAGGTTCTTGAGGCTGATTCTTTCCTTGTTGACCCGGTCAATAAAGGTATCAAACTGATCCGCAGGGCCGGATGGCAGGACCCAGCTGGTGGGTTTGCCGGCTGCGTTATTTTTGATGACTTCGTCGGCCATCATATTGCCGGCCAGGCGCATGGCCTCCTGTCTTGTATCCTTAATCGTAAGCTTGACTTTGCTATCCGGATGATTTTCAAGCTGATCGACCGGGATGGAACACCATTTGAAAAGCTCCTCTTTCTCAATGACGTACTCTTTCATTTTTATCTTTTCCTTTCGTTTTATTTCTTTTATAAAACAATTAGATTTGTGATTGCCCTTATTTTACCTCTGTTATTCATAAAAAGTCAACTTAATATTTTCTTTTTCTCTCTTTTTTATAAAGCAAATTATTTATTCTTGTGCGTTATCTCCAATTGTTGTTTTCTTTTGTTGACATTTAGTTTCCTGTCTGCTATCGTATTTATTACATTGCTTTCGTTGCGTCGTTCGGGAGGTGCTTTATGAACAAACAGTTCTCCGCGGATCTATTATTGCTGCTCTACGCGGTCATTATGGGGGTTACCAGTGTTGTTCTGAAAATTGCCACCCAAGAACTTGCCGTCTTCAATTTTATCGCCCTGCGCTTTCTGCTGGCTTTCCTTGTGTCCTTTATCATTTTTCGAAAAAAGTGCAGGGGCGTCTTTTCAAAAGATGCCAGAAAGCATGTCCTTATCGTGGGGGGTGTCACCTACCTCGCCCATGTGACCTGCACGGGCGGCATCTCGATGACCCCGGTCAGTGTCGCGGGCTTTCTGACAAGCTTGCAGACCATCGCGATCCCCATCATCGCCTTTCTTTTCATGCACCGCCGCTTTGAACGCAAGACGCTTCTCTGCATCACCGGCGCCTTTATCAGCATCTGCCTGATCACCATCGGCAATCATATGGAATATGGCACCGGCATGTGGATCTGTTTGGCAAGTTCCGCCCTGGCGGGACTTCAGATCCTGCTCGTCGAAAGATATCTTGCAATGGGGGATGATCCCGTCTCATTGACCGTCGGCCCCCTCGCCGTCATGGCCCTGTGCGGTATCCTAACCGCTCTGCCCATTTCCGGTATCCGCCTGCCAAGCACTGCCTCCGGCTGGCTTTGCATCGTGTGGACGGGCATTATAAGCACTGCCTTTGCGACCTACATCCAGGCCTATGCACAGCGCTATACCAGCGCTGTGCATACCGGCATCATTTTTGCCAGCATTCCCGTCTTTACCCTGATCGGCGGGAAGCTCGTGTTTCATGAGTACTTTTCCTCCCGCGCCTGGATCGGGACCGCACTGTTGCTCTTTTGTATTGTCGTCATGGAATGCAACGCCGGCAGGCAGGCCGACGCGCGGATGCAGGTGGAAAAACGCGTATGAATGGAGGGATTTTCTGTGCTGGGCGGACATCTTTTGGGGCTTTATGAAAAGGCGATGCCGGACAGGATCGCGCTCTGGGAAAAATTTTCCTTGGCAAAGGAATTGGGATTTGATTATGTTGAAATATCGGTCGATGAAACGGATGAACGAATCGCAAGGCTTTATATGACCGATAAAGAACAGGACACGCTTTTGGACAGGATAACCTCCGCCGGTCTGCGCCCGCAGTCCCTATGCCTCAGTGCCCATCGGCGCTTTCCTTTCGGCAGCGCCGATGAAACGGTCCGTCAAAGGGCTTATGATATCATGGAACGCGCCATCCGCTTCGCTCACAGGCTAGGCATCCGCGTCATTCAGCTGGCGGGCTACGATGTGTATTATGAGCCTTCCACCCCGGAAAGCCTGGCAGCTTTTCTCCAGGGGCTCAGAGATGCCTGTGCCATGGCCGCAAGGTATCAGGTCATGCTCGCCATGGAGATCATGGACACCAAGCTCATGAGCAGTATCGGCCGCTATATGGAGTACAAAAAGCAACTCCCCTCCCCTTGGTTTACGGTTTATCCCGATGTGGGCAACCTCTCGGCGTGGCAGGAAAACGATGTGTTTTATGAGCTCAGTCTCGGGAAACACGAAATGGTCGCCATACACATCAAAGAAACGCAAAAAGAAAGTGAAAAAGGACCCGGCTGCTTCAAGCGCGTTCCCTTTGGCACAGGCTGTGTAAATTTTCAGGGAATTTTCGCTTATCTGGAAGGTTTGGGGTACAGTGGACCCTATACCATGGAGATGTGGCACAGGGAGGGCGGCGATGCAAAAATGCAGATAAAAGAAGCCAAAGCTTTCATTGAAAGGCAGTTTTACGGCGCCGTGCGGAATCCATGAGATCCCAAAGCAACCTTTTTGTTTTTTACTTGCTTTTTTTACCAAAGTGAATATAATGAAATAATATGAAAGAAATCGTATTTAGGGGGCAAATTCTTTGTTGCAGCATGACAGACTTATAAAAATACAAGCGTACCTTAAAGAAAATCAGGCCGCTTCTACCAAGAGTCTGGCTGAATATTTGGGGGTCAGCATTGTTACCATCCGAAAGGATCTTGACATGATGGAGGATGCAGGTATTGTTACCCGCACGCATGGCGGCGCCATCCTGGTTGACGCTTCGGCAAACTCCAAGCCTTCTCAGCCTCCGCTGTTGATTCCCGACAGGATTGATATCGTCACTGATCTTGCAAAAGATTACGTCTGCCCCGGCGATTTCATCTATTTGGGCTCTGGCCGCACCTGCATCTCCCTTGCGGAAAAAATCAAGGAAGTAAAAGGCATTTCCGTAATCACCAACAATGTCTCCGCACTGAGCATCCTCAAGCCTCATGTGGAGAACATCGTGCTTCTCGGCGGGGAAATTGTCATGACCCCGGACGGCCTCTTTTCAGCCTATGACGCCAATTTCAGCAAGCTGGTCAGCGGCTTGTTTGTCAATAAGGCTTTTTCCGGCGGCGTTGGCATTGACAGCGAGATCGGTTTGACCGTTAACAATATGCTAAGCGCCCACGTCACCCGCACCATCCCGCAGCTGTCTGAAGAATGGTATGTCATGATGGACTCGAGCAAATTCGGCATCCGCGCTTTTTATCAGGCTGCGGAACTGGACAAGATCTCCCACCTGGTTACGGACGTCACCAATGAGACCGAGCTTCAAAAATTCAGGGATAAAGGCCTGCACATCATCAGCCCCTGACGATCTCGCGGTCGAGTCACTAGATGTATTGGATGGGTGGATATCCACTACAATTACAAGAGCGAAGCCTCTGCCGAGGTTTCGTTCTTTTTGTTTGTTCCAAAAACAAGTCCCAATCGCGATGATCATAAAAAACGGGACGTCAGGCTGGATCTCCTGGCGTCCCATTTTTTAGTTTTCTCGGTTACATTCCAATTTTCTCACCGGAAACCTTGGCATAATATCTGGAGAGCGCGCTGTGATCCTCCTGTCCGTAGCCGTCCGCGCGCAGGGTTTGCAGCATCTCCATGACCTGAGCCGTCAATGGCAGCGGTGAACCCACGCCATGACCGGTTTCCAACGCATTATTCAGATCCTTGATGTGTAGATCGACCTTGAAGCCCGGTCTATAGTTGCCTTCAATCATCATCGGGACCTTGGCGTTCATCACTGTGGAACCAGCAAGACCGCCCCTGATTGCCTCAAATACCAGCTGTGGATCAACTCCAGCTTTTTTCGCCAGAGTGAACGCTTCGGCGCAGGCTGCGATATTGCAGGCAACCACCACCTGGTTAGCCAGCTTGGTGGTGTTGCCCGCGCCAATGCCGCCGCAATAAACCACCGAAGCGCCCATCGTGAGCAGAAGTTCCTTCACCGACTCAAATACCGTCCGGTCGCCGCCAACCATAATCGAAAGCGTCCCGTCAATCGCTTTCGGCTCGCCACCGGAAACTGGCGCGTCGAGCATTTTGACCTCTTTTTCCGCACACGCTTTGGCGATTTCCTGCGAAGCGAGCGGCGCGATCGACGACATATCAATCAGAATCGTCCCTCTCTTGGCGCTTTCGAGCACGCCGTTTTTTCCGCAAACAGCTGCTTTAACGTGTGGGGAGTTCGGCAGCATAGTGATAATGATTCTGCAGCATTCAGCGACCATCTTCGATGAAACGGCAACCTTTGCGCCAGCGGTCGTTACATTCTCCAGATTCGCTGTAACTACATCATATGCGAATACCTCGTACCCGGCTTTCAGCAAGTTTTTTACCATAGGCTTTCCCATGATTCCCAGCCCAATAAAACCAATTTTCAATCTGATCACTCCTGTTCATGAAAAAGGGGGTGCCCGCATTCCTTTCCGGCATGCGGGCGAATTCTTAATGTACAGGGTTATTTTTGCAGTACTTCTCGATTCACGACATTGTATGGAATCCCCCCACGCAAGACCCCGGCAATCCCATTTAGGCACTCCAGCCCCATCTGGACGCGGACTTCATAGGCCATTGAGCCAATATGCGGCGTCATCACGAGATTTTCCAGCTGCGCCAGTTCCGGGATGGGATACGGCTCGTTCTCATAAACATCGATTCCAGCTCCCGCGATAACATGGCTCTTTAAAGCTGCGATCAGTGCCTGTTCATCAACCAGCTTACCGCGCGCGGCATTGATGAAATAGGCATCCGGCTTCATCAGCGCGAAGGTTTTCTCATTCATCATGTGATGGAACTGATTCGAATACGGGCAATGCAGTGTCACCACATCGGACGTTTTCAGAAGATCTTCCAGCGAAACAAATTTGGCTTCATATTCCGCTTCGATCTGCGCGGATGCGCGCACCACATCGAAGTATTGAATGTTCATGCCGAACGTTTTCATTTTTTGAGCGACGCATTTGCCGATCCTACCAAAACCGATCACACCGAGAGTTTTTCCATTCGGGGAAACCGTTCCCTTCGGAAAGAAGGAATCAGTCGTCCAGGTGAGAGTCTTGCGCAGCTCTCTATCAAGGCGGGTGATATTCCGCATCGCGCTGAGCATCAGTCCGATGGCAATTTCGCTGGTCGCATGGGTCAGCGAAGTTGGAGTGTTGACCACCGCATAGCCCTGTTCGGTACAATAAGCCCAGTCAATGCTGTCATAACCCACGCTGATTGTACCCGCCGCTTGGAAAGCCGGTCCGGCTTTTTCAAGCAGCGGGCGGCGCGCGTCGCAATTGACCACTACCAGCGCAGAAGCATCCACGATCTGTTCTTCCAGTTCCCTCGTGGAAAAGGCCGCTT
>Ga0079305_1001879_pt1 | contig 22467 bp, 16 predicted proteins | sample LMS_cellobiose_e_FD_79183 | JGI IMG/M metagenome (GOLD analysis project Ga0079305, IMG submission 79183) | Rumen-fistulated moose microbial communities from Alaska, USA - LMS_cellobiose_enrichment | ecosystem: Host-associated > Mammals > Digestive system > Stomach > Rumen fluid ... | reverse complement strand
TATCCCGCCGCGCGGGAGCTGCTGCTGGGCCGCGTCAGCCCGCCGGAAACGGAGACCGTGCCGCTGGACGCGTGTCTCGGCCGTGTTTTTGCGCGGGATCTGATCGCGGCGGAAAACGTCCCGGCCTTTGACCGCTCTCCCTATGACGGCTATGCCTTCCGCGCGGAGGATCTCGCCGGCGCAGGTCCGGAGACGCCCGTGACGCTGCGCATCACCGAGGAGATCCCCGCCGGAGCGACGCCCGCTCTGCCGGTCACGCCCGGCACCTGCGCAAAGATCCTCACCGGCGCACCGATCCCGGACGGCGCCGACACGGCCCTCAATTTCGAGCTGACGGAGTTCAGCGAGACGTCCGTCCGCTTTTTCGCGCCCGTCGAGCGGGGCAGCAACATCGTGCATGCCGGAGAGGACGTGCGCGCCGGGTCCGTTCTGCTTCGCCGCGGCGAGGAGCTCGACCCCGGCGCCGCGGGCACGCTGGCTGCGCAGGGCGTCAGCCGGCCTCTTGTCTACCGGACGCCGCGCGTGGCCGTGCTCTCCACCGGCAGCGAGCTGGTGGAGGCCGACGCCGCGCCCGCGCCGGGAAAGATCCGCAACTCCAACGCCCACACGCTCTCCGCCGCGCTGCGCCGATCCGGCGCGGAGCCGGTGTATCTCGGCATTGCGCCGGACAGCGCCGAGGGCATTGCCGCGCTGCTGGAGCAGGGACTGAAAACCTGCGACGCGGTGCTCACCACCGGCGGCGTCTCCGTCGGCGATTATGACCTGACGCCGGACGCCATGGAGCGCGTCGGCGCGGAGATGCTCTTCCGCGGCGTGGATCTCAAGCCCGGCATGGCCTGCGCCTACGGCATCCGGGACGGCAAGCCGATCTTCGGCCTGTCCGGAAACCCGGCGAGCTCCCTCATCAATTTCTACATGATCGCGCTGCCGGCGCTGCGGGCCCTCTGCGGCCGGGCGCAGCCGATCCCGGAGGAGATCACGCTGACGCTGGCCGACGGCTTCCGGAAGCCGAGCCGGGGCACCCGCATCCTGCGCGGCAGGCTCGATCTGCGCGGCGGCACGGCCCTGCTGCGCCTCGGCGGGCGGCAGGGCAACGCCGTTCTCAGCAGCGCCATCGGCTGCGACGCGCTCGCCGTCGTGCCCGCGGGCAGCGGCCCGCTGGCGCCCGGAACAAAACTGAAAGGATTTCTGCTATGAAAAAGGTTCGAATTGAAGACGCAGTGGGCATGACGCTCTGCCATGACATCACGGCGATGTATGACGGCTTCAAGGGCGCGCTGTTCCGGCGCGGCCACGTCATCGAGGAGGCGGACATCTCCCGGATGCTGGACATCGGCAAGCAGACGGTCTTCGTCTGGGAGCCGGAGGCCGGCGAGATCCACGAGGAGGACGCCGCGCGGCGCATGGCGGCCGCCATCGGCGCGCCGAACAGCCACTATGAAGGCCCCAGCGAGGGCAAGATGCTCCTGCGCGCCGACTGCGCGGGCATGTTCCGGGTGGACACGGCCCTGCTGCGGCGGCTGAACTCCATCGGGGACATCACGATCACCACGCTGCCGGATCACTATCCTGTTGCGCCGGGCGCGCGTCTGGCGTCCATGCGCATCGTTCCGCTGGTGACGCAGGAAGCGCAGATCGAGACGCTGGAATCGCTCCTGAAGGAACATACGCTGCTGGACCTTCTGCCCTGGCAAAAGAAAAAGGCCGGCATCATCATCACCGGCAGCGAGGTCTATCACGGGCGGATCAAGGACAAATTTGAGGCGGTCGCGCGCGGAAAACTGTCGAAATATCCCTGTGAAATCGCCGGCGTCGCCGTCTGTGACGACGACCTCGGCATGCTCACGGAGAAGGCAAGGGAGCTCCTGGCGGCTGGCGCCGACCTGCTGATCTTCTCCGGCGGCATGAGCGTCGATCCGGACGACCTGACCCCCTCCGCGATCCGCGCCCTCGGCGCGGAGGTCGTGACCCACGGCGTTCCCTCCCAGCCCGGCAACATGACGCTCGTCGCCTATCTGGGCGACACGCCCATCCTCGGCGTCCCCGGCGCGGCGATCTCCATGCCGACCACGATCTTCGACGTGCTTCTGCCCCAGGTCTTCGCCGGGGTGAAGTTCACAAAGGAAGAGCTGACCGGTCTGGGCGAGGGCGGACTCTGCCAGCAGTGCAAGCCCTGTCACTTCCCCAACTGCACGTTCGGACGCTATTAAAACGGAAGGGGGCGGCCCCTTCCCTGCAAAAAGCGGCGGGAAAATCCCCGCCGCCTTTATTTTCCCTCTCCGGCAGCCGCAGCCCGCGCCAGCAACAGCGGGCCGTTCTCCTTCAGCCAGCGGTGCCATTTCCGATACTCCGGAAAGACGCGCAGCACCTCGGCATAAAACGCGGCCGAGTGATCCATGTGCCTGCGGTGGCAGAGCTCGTGCACCACGACGCTGTCGATGACCTCCGGCGGCGCGAGCATCAGCAGGCAGTTGAAGCTGAGGTTCCCCTGCGCGCTGCAGCTGCCCCAGCGCGTCCGCTGCGCGCGGATCGTGACGCGCCCGAAATCGACGCCGATGCGCTGCGCGAAGTGCGCCGCCCGCCCGGGGAGATATGCCTTTGCCCGCGCCCGGAGCTCCTGCAGCTCCTCCTCCGTCAGCGGCGCCGCGGCGGCGGCTTCCGCCCGCGCCAGCGCCTTTGCGCGGGCGCGGGCGATCCAGTCGGCCTTGTCCCTGAGCAGCGCTTCGATCCGGTCGCGGGAGGCCAGGCGCGGCGCCCGGACGATCACCGTACCGTCCGGCGCGACCTCGATGCCCAGCGTCCGGCGCGCGCTGCGCTGCAGCGTGTATTTGATTTCGGAAGAATTCTGTTTCATATCAACAGTATATGCCAGGCGGAAGAGAAACGCAAGCGGGCGGGATTTCCGATTGACTTCCCCCGCGGAAAAACTATAATGGAAAATGCGATCAACGGTGAAAGAAAGGACCGGCATATGAAAACCATCATTGTATATTATTCCATGAGCGGCAACACAGACTTCGCCGCCCGCGAGATCGCGGCGCGGCTCGGCGCGGATACGCTTCGGATCGAACCGGAGAAGACATATCCGGACAAGGGCCTCCGGAAGTTCTTCTGGGGCGGCAAGAGCGCGGTCATGGCGGAGACGCCGCCGCTGCGTCCCTATCAGTTCCCGGCGGAGGCCTATGAGCAGGTCATCCTCGGTTTTCCGGTCTGGGCCGGGAATCTCACGCCGCCGCTGCGGACCTTTCTCCGGGACAACGCGGCCGCCCTGGCGGGAAAACGCGTTTCGGCCTTCGCCTGTGAGTCCGGTTCGGGCGGAGAAAAGGCGCTCGCCCGGCTGCGGGAGGCGCTGGGCCGCCCACTGCATGCCGAGCTCATCCTGATCGATCCAAAGACGCGGCCTGCCGCGGACAACGACGAAAAGCTCCGGGCCTTCTGCGGAAAGTGCGAGGACAATGGATCACATCTTTGATTATCTGGACTGGCGCGGGGATATCCCCTTCTCCGTCTCACCGTTCAATGAGGTGGACAATTACATCGTCTCGAAGATCGGCTGCTGCGATTTTGACGGGATCGTCCCCGCCGACGCCGGGCACGTGGGTCTCCGGGAGGCCCTGAAGGAATTCTTCGACCGCTGCGGCAGCGCGGGGGTCTATTTCGGCGCGCTGGCCTCGCCGTCGCTGGCGCCGCTGCTCCGGCGCCTGCCCGAAACGGCGCGCTTCCGGGATCTTGCGCTCACCGGCTTCGTCCGGCGCGCGCTGCCGGAGTGCACGGAGCAGTTCTCCGCCCTGACCGTCCGCATTCCGGACGGCACCCACTATATCAGCTTCCGCGGCACGGACGACACGCTGTACGCCTGGAAGGAAGACTGCATGATGGCGCTGTCCGGCGCAATCCCCGCCCAGCGGGACGCGGCGGACTATCTCACATGGGCGGCGTCGGCCTATGCCGGTCCGCTGCGCGTCGGGGGACATTCCAAGGGCGGCAACCTCGCGGTCTATGCCGCCGCGCAGGCGGACGCCGCTGTGCAGGACCGCATCGAAATCATCTACAACAACGACGGCCCCGGCTTCGACGCCGCGTTCCTCGCCTCCCCGGGCTATCTCCGGATCCGGGAAAAGCTTTTGACGCTGCTGCCGCAGTTTTCCATCGTCGGAACCCTGCTGGAGCAAGACGACACAAACCGCGTCATCGTCCGCTCCAGCCGCTTCGGCGTCGCCGCGCACGACGGCTTCAACTGGGGCGTGCGCGGGACGGGCTTCCTCCGCTGCGCGGATATGAGCCGCTCCAGCCGCGCCTTTGACGTCACCATGGAGCGCGTCCTCGGGGAGATGGACATGGACGAGCGCCGGGACTTTATCGAGACGCTTTTCCGGATCCTGAGCGCCACCGGCGCCGTCACGCTCACGGACATCAACGAGCGCCGGCTGCGCAAGGCGCTGTCCATCGCCCGCGGCATGGCGAAGGAGAAGACCGTCTCTCATTTCGTCGCGGAGGTAATCGAGCAGATGGTGAAGGAATACGTCGCCGCCTCCGCGGAGGTGCTGCGCGAGCGGCTGCCCCGCTTCCGCCGGGAAAAGAATCCGCGGGGGCAGTGATCCCCGCGGTTCCCTTCGTTTGATTTCAAGCACCGGCCGGCCGCGCCTTCCCGCGAGGTCGCGGAAGCGCCGTTTCTTCCTGCAGCCGGACTGCCTTACCGGCGGATTTCGCCGAAAAACCTGTCGCCCGTCCGAAAACCGGACGGGCGACATTTTTGCCTGACGGAAGGCGGATCGTCACCGATCAGCCGTTAAAGTTTTTCCAGAGGTAGTAGACCACATCGCTGCGCGGGCAGGCGCTGGCAGCGACAAAGGTGCCGGGGACGCCGTCGAGCAGTCCGCGGCTGACGGCCCAGTCTACCGCCTGCTTCGACCAGTCTGCGCCGCCTGCGTAGCCGCCGTTGGCGCGGCAGAGGAAGGTCAGGAGCTGGTCACGGTTCAGCGGAAGATCCGGAGAGAACGTGGTGTCGCTGGTGCCGTTTGTGATCCCCTGCTGCACGGCCCAGAGGACCGCATTATAGTAGTACGCTCCGGCTGCGACATCCGTGAACGGATTGACCGTGGCAAGCGGAGTCGGCTGGCCGGCCGCGCGCCAGAGGAAGGTGACGGCCTGTCCGCGGTTCACGGACATGTCGGGCGAGAAGTTGCTGCCGCCGGTGCCGGAGGTGATGCCCCGATCGACGGCCCACTTCACCGCCTGCGCATAGTACGCGTCGGCGGGGACGTCGGTAAAGCTGCTGCCCGGACGGGAAATGCTCAGCGTACCGTTTCCGAGCACGCCGCCCGCGGCGTTATAAACAACATAGGGCGCCGAGAAGGTCCCGTTCAGCTCGCCGGGCACGAAGTAAAGCTGCGCCAGCGCCGCAGGCGCAATCCTGTCACCGGCCTTGATTGCGGTGAGATTGCGGTTCTGATACAGGGCGCCCGTACCGTCGGCTGCATTGCCGAAGCAGATATAGCCCCAGTTTGCGCCGACCGTATTGGTGATGCTGTCACTGAACAGGGCGATGCCGGTCACGCCGTCCAGGGCGTCGGAGAAGCTGTACGCCGCGTTGGTGGGCAGCGTGAGATTGGTGCTGATGCTCGCGGGGCTGATGACAACGCTCACGGTTCCGCTCAGGGACAGGCCGGCGTTAGTAAGCTTGTAGGGAATGCTGAAGGTCCCCGCGGAGACCGGCTGCGTGTACATCGCCACATACTGCGCGAACGTGTAATCGACGTTGGGCTTGATCGGGCTGCCGTCCGCCAGGCGCATCACGCCGACGTCGTTGTTGCCCGTGGAGGAGAAGCGGATGACCGCGCTGTCCGCAAGCACGCTGTTGTACAGGGCGGCGAACTGATCGCGCATCGCGCTTGAGGTGCCCGTGCCGACATAGGGAATGCCGATCGTGGTGGCGACGGACGGATTATAGACGTTTTCGCTGCTGTCCACGATAACGGTGCAGGTGCGGCGGATCTCGATGCCGTAGATGTCGGTAACAACGGCGGTGATCACGGCCGTGCCGGGGCCGGCGGTATTGACGACGGCGGTCGCGTTGCTGCCGCTGACCGCGGCGATGCGGGCGTCCGTGGTGAACCAGTCGACCTTGTAATAGGCTGTCGCGGGAGAAACGTTCAGCATCAGGTATTGGCTGCTGTACGGCGCCATACGCAGCGTGGTCTTATCCAGCGTGACCGCCAGGCTTGCAGCCTCGACGTTGATCCTGATCTCGCCGCTCAGCGTATTGTCCTTGTACGTCAGCTTATAGTTGGCGGTGTAGGTGCCCTTGGCGTTGGGCACAAAGTACATCTCGACCCAATCCCGGAAGGTGTAATTGCGGTTCTTGACGGGAGTGGCGCCGTTGCCCAGATACAGCGTGCCGTAGACGGGATTGCCGAAAGCGGTGAAGGTGAAGGTAGCGTTATCCGACGGATAGACGCCGAATACGCTCTTGAATTTGCTGGCCATGCTCTCGGACAGCGTGGTGCCGTAGTAATCCGAGCCGAGCGTGACCGTCAGCGAGGTGTCAAACCGGACCTCCGGGTTTTCGTCCGCGACCGTGACGCTGCACGACAAAATCACCGCCGGGCCGCTGGCGTCGTAAACCGTGGCGACAACCGCGGTCTTGCCGACGCGGCCCTTGGATTTCACCGTGATCCGGCTGCCCTGACCGGTGATCGAGAGGAGGTTGGTATCCTGAACCTCCCAGACAACGTCATATCTGGCGTTGGTCGGAGAAACGCTGAGGGTCAGGGACTCGCTGGAATACGTCGGCATCCTGATCTCATATTTGCTCAGAGAAGCGTCCTTTACAGTGCTTCTGCCGCCGCCTTCGACCTCAATGGTGATCCAGCCGGTCATGGTATTGCCGCCGTCCACGATCATGTACTCGGTCTGGAACGATCCGGCGGTCTCCGCATAGAAGTACATGTCCTGGAACGAGGCAAAGGTATAGCTCGTGCCGGCGCGGACGGCTCTGTCGTTCTGCAGGCGCAGGCCGCCGGCCTTGCTGCTGGTGCTGGAGAACCGGATGCTTGCGGAGGAGTTGATCTTGCTGCCGAAATCCGCCTGGGCGATCATGGAAAACTCCTTCGCAATCGCGTTCATACCGTAATATTCGCCCGCCTTGACCCTGGCAGAGGTGTCGTACGAAGTGCTGCCGCCGGTGATCGTGACCCGGCAGGTGGCGGTGTTGCTGGTGAGGCCGGTATCGTTGTCGCGGACATAGACGCTGATGACCGCGGTATTCGAAGCGGAGATGACCGAACTGGCGGCATAGACGTCCGCGACCGCGCCGTAGCCGTCGACGTTCACGACGCGGCTGTTGTCGCTGCGCCAGACATAATCATAATTCCCGCTGCCGCCGCTGACGGTGGCCTTCAGCGAACCGCCGCCGCCGGTTCCGAGGGTGAGGGAGCTGCGGTCCAGTTCGATCACCGGAGCCTTTGCCGGCTTCTTCGAGGTGGCGGTGACCTCCCACATCACAATCGCGTTGTTGTTGGGGTCTTCCGCGTCGTAAACGGTCAGCAGGACCGTTCCGCTGCCGGCTTTCCCGGCATAAATCGTGACGTTGTTGCGAAGCTTGTCGGTGATGGCGAGCGCGGCGTCGCCGTAGGCTTCCCACTCATAGCGATAGCTGCCGCTGCCGCCGGAGACGGAGGCGCTGAGGTTCTGGCTTTCGCCCGCTTCCATCTTCACGCTGCCGCCGCCCTTGACAACGACGGGCGGGAACGCGTTATCGACGTAAACGACGAAATAATCATAATCCGAACCCAGCCCGTCGGCGCGGGTGACGGTAAGCGTAATCCGGGCTTCGCCGGCGCTGAGCGCGGTAACCGTAACCTTTTCCTTTGCGCCCTTAATGCTGACAACGCGCTCGTCGCTGCATTTCCAGTCATAGGTGGCGCCGTCGCCCGCCTCATCGACGACGGCCGACACCGTGGTCTTGTCTCCAACCTTGAGCTGCAGTCCGTCTGCGCTGGGCGGGAAAAAGACCCTGACTTCCGGGACAAGAAGTCCCGTGGCGTGCTCTTCCTCCTCGCCGTCCGCTGCGAACGCCGCAGTGCTCAGAGCGAAGAGCATCAGCATTGCCAGGAAAACCGCTGACAGACGTTTCAAATTTGTTTTCATGGTATCCCTTTCCTTCCGTTTTCGTGATATTTTCCGTACCGGTTCAACGTTATGACACAGATGGGCAGACATTTTATTCCATATCACGAGAGTTATCATACCACCCTGTACAAAGAAAAGCAAGCATGTTCGGCGGGAACATGCCGGGAGACTCTCGAGATTCCCCCGGCTTCAAAGAGGGCGCCTGTTCTCCCTGTTTCTCCTTTCGGCTCACGCCCCAGGCAATATATGCAGTATATTTATAATGTATAAATTCGCGGGACGTTTCGTGCGTATGCGTTCCATATGGGCGCTATTCTACAGGGGGAGCATAAAGCGCCTCTCAGTTTACATAAATTGTTACAATTTGAAACCGTTCCTTCTATGTGTCTTTGTCCTAATGACAATTGTATCTTATGCGCACACATCCGGAGGCCTGTGTTACGGTTGCGTTACATTCGGTCGAAAGCCGTTGACGAAAAAAAACGTCTGTGCTACACTGCAAAGCGTAATCAGGGGACAGGTGTCTCCATATCGCCGTTCCGAGCGGCGCGCTGAAAAACCGGCAACCGGTATTGCCGTTTGATGGTCGGCCTCGGAATTCCAGATCATCAAGCGTTGATACATATTTCGGGCCCCGAAAGGGGTACTACTTAAAGGAGGAGTTTCAACATGAGAACTCTGAAGAAGACTCTTTGTCTGGTTCTCTGCCTTGCCATGATGGTCGGTCTCTGCGCGATGGCGACGTCCGCAGTCACGATCGACGATTACAAGGACAAGGACAAGATCCAGTACGAAGAGGCTGTCACCCTGCTCTCTGCACTCGGCGTGCTCGAGGGCTATCCGGACAAGACGTTCCTGCCGGAGGGTGAGCTGAACCGCGCAGAAGGCGCCGCCATTATGACCCGTCTTCTGACCAAGTCCACCCCGACCGGTACCTCCAGCTTCACCGACATGGGCAACTACGCCTGGGCGCAGCCCTATGTCAAGTTCTGCGAGGACTACGGCATCATCAACGGCTACGGCGACGGCAGATTCGGCCCCGCTGACAAGCTGACCACCACGCAGTTTGCCAAGATGCTGATCTGCGCGCTGGGCTATGACGCCAAGAAGGAAGGCTTTGTCGACGATCCCGCCTGGGCGATCAACGTCACCAAGAAGGTCACCGGCCTGAACCTGGCCAACGGCCTGGCCGGCTACAACCCCAACGCGCCTGTCACCCGTGAGACCGCTGCGCAGCTGGCGTTCAACACCCTGTTCCAGACCATGGTCTACTCCGACGGCAGCAGCTATACCTTCAGCCTGATCGGCGGCGGCACGGGCTACATGACGCTCAAGGACGGCGCTCCGGTCCCCAACACCAGCTATGACTACTATCCGGCCGATCCGGACAACGTCATGCAGTTCATCGAGGCCTCCTTCCCGGAGATCAAGGTCCGCACCATGGACGATGCGTTCGCTGTTCCCACCAACTATTGGTACAAGGGCAAGAACGCTCAGGACAAGACCTTCTCCGCGAAGAAAGTCATTGCTGAGACCATCGCCTGCGATGTTCTGGGCAGATATGCCGAGGGCATCAACTACACCACCGGCAAGACCATCTACAACGACGCCTGCTTCACCGGCACCGGCAACAGCCTGTATGTCTATGAGAACGGCGAAGAGCTCACCGGTCTGCTCCCGATCACCGACAGCGCGAGAGTCTATCCGTTCTACAATGCCGTGTTCGGCGCGAGCGCCGGCGGCCTGGGCGGCGCTGAGGCCCTCCTGCTCGACGTTGACGGCGACGGCGTTGGCGATCGTCTCGTTGTGAAGTATCCGTACCTGGCCAAGGTCATCGCGGTCCAGGAGGATAAGGAAGAGGAGACCCGCACCGTTTCCCTGCAGGTTTACAAGGACACCAAGGTCGTTGTGAGCTATGATTCTGAGGATTACGAGAAGGGCGACTTCGTTCTGGTCTATGCTGCGGGCCCGATCGACGATACCGCGGCTATGGATTCCGACACGTTCTCCAGGAACCTGCTCCTCGTCAAGGATGTCGATTCCAAGAACGGCACGCTCACCAAGGTCACGCTGGACAGCGGCATCTACGCTGCGGCTCTGACCGTTGGCGGCGAGGACTTCGAAGTCGGCGATCCCGCTCTGGCAGTCCTCGGACCGTCTGCCGGCCTGCCTGTCGCCTGCGACAAGGCTTACTATGAGCTGAACACCGGCATGACCGCATACCTCTCCTATGGCTATGTCCTCGGCGTTATCTCTGACGCAGAAGCATATGCCAACTATGTGTTCGTTGTCAAGAACGGCGCGAAGATCGAGACCGACGCGTTCGGCCGGACGGCTGTTTACGCCGGCTATGTGGATCAGGATGCGAAGGCCCTCGAGACCGTCATCGCCAATGTCCCGACCACCGACGTCGCTGAGCTGACCTGGTATGCTCCGATCGCCATGGGCTCCACCAGCACCAGGTTCACCAACGGCACCGTGTACCATGCCACGATCAACGGCCTGTACAGAGACACCCCGGCGCTTGACACCGCTTACAAGATCGTCACCGACGCGAACACCAAGTTCGTCCTGAGCACCAAGTACGGCTATGTCGGCTTCAAGGGCATCAAGACCGTCGACGAGTACGACGGCACGCTGGAAGCCTATGCTCTGATTCCGAGCGAGGGCGGACACGCGATCGCTGTCTACATCGACTGCGGCACTCTGGATTCCATCAGCGCTCCCGCCGCTCCGATCTATGTCATTGACGAGACTGCCATGACCAAGGAGCTCGACGGCGACGCCCTGACCACGATCTACACCTACACCGCGATTGTCGACGGCAAGGTCCAGACCGTGAAGTCCAAGGTCAAGATCACTCTGCTCGGCGGCTACGGCTTCGTCATCCCGAAGTATGATGCCAAGGGCTACATCACCGATGTGACTGTCGTCTCCGAGGGCGGCGCGATCCGTATGGTCAAGCACAGCTATGAGATGGCTGAGTGGGTTGATGAGACGCTCAAGCTGGATGAGGCGTACTTCGTGTGCACCGATACCGCTGTCGTCTATCTGATCAACGCCCGCGGCAAGGTCAGCAAGATCACTCCTGAGGGCCTGTCCGGTCTGAAGAACGCGATGGTCAGCGCGATCTCTGTCTCCAAGGATGACAGAACCCTGCAGATCATCTACTTCGATCAGTACAACTACATTCCCTGATCATCCGTAAGCTAAAAATCGAGTAACTTAACCCGGTTCAGGGGCGTCTTCGGACGCCCCTGTTTTTTTGATTGCAGGGGATCTTGAACCGGCGCAGAAAATTGCCCTTGCATTCCCGCGCGGGATATGCTATCCTAGGATCAGAATTAATACAACATTGGATTATCATGAAATTGTTCCGAAAAGGAGGCCCATCTCATGAGCGCAAAAACCTACATCGAGCCCCAAACCACGATCCCCGTCTACGACGAGTGCGACGTTCTGGTCGTCGGCGGCGGCAGCGCCGGACACAGCGCCGCGATCGCGGCAGCCCGCGCCGGAAACAAAAACATCATCCTTATGGAGCGCTACGGTTACTGCGGCGGCGACGTGACGGGCGGCTATGTGCTGCTGATCCCCTCCCTCTCCTTCCACGAGAAGACCTATGTCCGCGGCATCCAGGAGGAGTGGTTCACCCGCCTGCAGAAGATCCCCGGCGCGGTGATGGGTCCCCCGCCGGAGCTGGCCGGCAGCCGGGATCCCCTGCTGATCCGCGCCTATGAGCCCTACGGCGGCGCCACGCGCGTGACGCCCGCCCGCGTCTGCCACGGCTTCATGATCGAGCCAAACCAGCTGAAAATCGAGCTGGACGTCATGCTGGACGAGCACCGCGACGCCATCCGCGTCATGTATCACAGCTGGGGCGTCAAGCCCATCATGGAGGGGAACGTCTGCAAGGGCGTCCTCTTTGAAAGCAAGGAAGGCCGCAAGGCCATCCTCGCGAAGGTCGTCATCGACGCCACGGGCGACGCGGATCTCTGCCGTCTCTCCGGCGCGCCGACCTCCTCCGCCATCGACGACGAGTGCCGCTGCGGCTCCACCGCGCTGGTCTACCGCATCGGGGGCGTCGACCAGCGCCGCTTCCGCCAGTGGCGCGAGAACAACCGGGAAGAGGCCGCCGCCCTCGGCAACGGCGCAGCGAAGATCCACGGCTTCCGCACCGGCATGATCACCGCCACCCAGCACGACATTTTCTGGGTGAACAACTGGCAGCCGAAGCGCGACTGCTCCAAGATCGTCGACCAGACCGCCACGGAAATGGGCACCCGCCTCAAGATCCGCGAAGTCCTCGACTATTACCGCACCGCCTGCCCCGAGGTGTTCCGCAACGCCTATCTCTATGACATCGCGCCCCAGCTCGGCACCCGCGGCAGCCACCGCATCGTCGGCGAGCACGTCATCGGCGCCAACGACTGGGCCTTCCCGAAGGAGCACGAGGACTGCATCGCGTGGCACTGCACGGTTGACACCCTCAACGACAACGCGCCCATCGAGATCCCCTACCGGGCGATCCTCCCGCAGAAGGTGGACAATCTGCTGGCCCCGGGCCGCCACATCAGCGCGGACGCCGTCGCCATCGACAACGTCAACCTGATCCCCCAGTGCGTCGGCACCGGCCAGGCCGCCGGCGTCGCCGCCGCGGTCGCCGTGGCGGAGGGCAGCACCGCCCACACCGTCAGCATCGCCAAGGTGCAGGACATCCTCGCCGGAGAGCAGGACGTTCCCCTGCCCCGCAACGCGCACACCGATCCCAGCTATATGGAGTGCCTCGTGGAGCATGAGTACGGCCTCTACACCGAGCCGGCCAAGCGCGCCCGCGAAAGCAAGGACGCCGCCGGCACCTATCGCCATTGGTCTCTCACCGCCGGCGCAGGCGATCCCAACTCCCACGGCGCAGATTAAAGCGAATCTAAAGCGAATCTAAATGTAATCGAAGAGGCCCCGCCGCCGGCGGGGCCTCTTCGATTACAATATACTATTTGTTAATCAGGCGCAGTTCATCCCACACTCACGTCCAGGGCGCGCAGGCGCGCGTCGGTGATCCCGCGCTGCACGGCAAAGGCCTGGTTGACGAGAAAATCGTCCCGCTCCTGCGAGAGCCACTGACGGCGCAGCTCGTCCGCGACGCAGACGCAGATCTCCTCCACCCGCGCGGTCTTCTCCGCGTCCGGGCAGGAGAGCAGCGAGCCCACGCCCTTCACCGCGTCCGCCGCCAGCGGAAGCTCCGACGCGGCGCGGTACAGCCACTTGTAATAGGGCGCATAGCGCCCGTTCAGCAGACAGACCGCCTGCAGCGCCGCGGTCATGAACTCCGCCTCGGCGAGGCGCGCCGCCACGGCTTCTCCGCGCTTTAAGCAGCGCGGCAGGTTGTACTGCCCCGCCTGCCCCATGGTGAACAGCCGCGCGGCGAGGCGCTTGCGGCGGACGTCCGGGGGATAGCCCTCCAGAAGCGCGGCGCGTACGGCGGAAAACGCCCCGAGATCGTCCCGGAACACCTTCCCGTTCGTCCCCGTGGCCAGCAGATGCTCCGGGATCCGCAGCCAGGAAACGGCGTCCGGCGGCACCCCGGGGCAGCCGGTGAAGCGCCGGTAATAGTCCGGGATCGAAATGACGCCGCTGCGGTCCTGCGCCGTCTCGGTCACGGGAGCATACGCCGCAGTCCACGCCGCATAGCGCTCCTGCAGGCGCGCGCCGAAGGCCTGCGCGTCCTCCTCCGTCAGCCAGAGGCAGAGCCGCGGCGTGAAATCGTGGTCCTGCGAGATCTCGTCGTCATAGCCGAAGCACTCCGAGCCCGGCCCGGCCAGCCCGACGGCGATCCGCGCCGCGGCGTCCGGGAACTCCGCCGCAACGGCGGGGGCCACCTTCTCCCGATAGAGCCGCTCGGCGAGCTCCATACCCTTCATGCCTCTGCCTCCTGTTCCGCCCGGATGCGCGCCGCCGCCGCAGCGTCCCCGGCCTTTTCATAGCTCTTCAGCGCGTTGCGAAGCAGCACGGCCCGCCGCTGCGGCGCGCCGCCCGCCTTCTTCCATGCCGCCGCGGTCTCCTCAAAGCCGCTGCCCGCCGCGGCATAATCCCCCTTCCGGAAGTTCAGCTCCGCCGCCGTCGCCAGCGCGGTGAAGCGGTGGATATCCCGCTGCCCGTCCGGCGAGGCAAAATAGGGGGCCGCCGCCGCAAGGTGCGCCTCCCCCGTCGGGACGTCCGGACTGACCGACGCCAGATTCAGATGCGTCGCAGCGGTCTCCGCTTCCGCGTCCGCGCAGGCGCCCAGCACCTCCAGCGCCTTCCGGAAGCTGGCGTACGCCGCCGCCGATCTGCCCTGTGCGCGCAGCAAAAGGCCGCGGTTATTGAACATCGCCGCCATGTACGGGTCGTTCGGCGGCAGGATCCGGCGGTACAGCGCCTCGGCGGCGTCGTAGAGCGCCTCGGATTCCTCCGTCCGTCCCATGATGCAGAAGGCCGTCGCCGTGTTCAGGAACGTCGTGGCCTCGGCGTGGGTGCCGTGCAGGTCCAGGGCCTCGATGCACGCGAGCGCCTCGCGGTAGCAGCCCTCCACCTCGTCAAAGATCACATTCTCGCGGCAGTGGCCGATCAGGGCGTTGTCCACCGTCAGCAGCCGGGCCCTGTCGCCGCTTTGCAGCGCCTCGCCGCGCTGGGCGTGCAGGAAGGCGTAAGCTCCCGCAGCGTCCCCGGCGGCGTAGAACCCGTCCAGTTTTTCATAGAATGCATTGCCGTCCATGCCCTTATTTCTCCTTGGCGATGATCAGGGAAAAGTAACCCGCGTCGTCGGGGATCTCGTCGACGCCGTAATATCGCTTCTCCCCGGCCATGCAGCAGTTCTCCACCATACTGACGCGCCGCCCGCTGCGGCGCAGGAGCTCCTTGACCTCATGCATCTTACTGGCAGATTTCATCAGAACATAGTTGCCCGGCTGTTCCAGCCCGGCTTCCAGCCGATGCACCGCGGGCAGGACATGAAGCTGCTCGTCCCATTCCGCCAGCGGAACGCCCAGCCGGGCCGCCGCCGCGCAGAAGCTCGTGATGCCGCTGACCAGCTCCACCGGATACCCGTCCGCTTCCAGATAATGCTGGATGTAGCTGAAGGTGCAGTAGATCGTGGGGTCCCCCAGCGTCAGGAAGACGATGTTCTTCCCCCGGTCGAGCAGGGCCTCAAAGCGTTTCGCCGCTTCCCGGTGCTCCTCGTCGATCTTCGCCCGGTCCTTCACCATCGGCATCCAGACCGGCACCAGCGTCTTCTCCGCCAGCTCCGGCACCGCGGCGACCGCGATTTTGTAGGCAACGGACTCCTGCGGCGCCTTTCCGGGCACCGCGATGATCTCGTTTTCCCGGATCAGGCGGCAGGCCTTCAGCGTCATGTATTCGGGGTCCCCGGGCCCGACGCCCACACCGTATGCGATTCCTTTCATTTCCTCTGCCCTTTCCATCGTTTTACTTTTTTACAGTTTATCATTTTCGCCGCCCCTTTGGCAAGCACTCTTTCCCGTTGCGCGGCGCGGGTGCGCTGTGATATACTATTAATATAATCTTTCTCTATGGAAATGAGGCGACACAATGACGGTCCGGATCCTCGCGGCGGGCGACGTCTGCGGCAAGCCGGGGCTGGAGTTCCTCCGCCGCAATCTGCGCGCCGTGCAGAAAACCTATCACATCGACTTCACCGTCGTCAACGGCGAAAACGCCAACGTCGTCGGCGTGACGCCGGCGCAGTGCGAGGAGATCTTCTCCGCCGGGGCCGACGTCATCACACTGGGCAACCACACCTGGACGCGCACGGAGCTGCAGGACTATCTCGCCCGCGCCTCCCGCTGTCTGCGTCCGGCCAACTATGCGCCGCAATGTCCCGGGCAGGGCTTCGGCGTGTATGAGACATCCTTCGGCCGCGTCTGCGTCGTCAACGCCATGGGGCGCTTCACCCTGGATTCCAACACGGACAACCCCTTCGTGGTCGTGGACAACATCCTTGCCGACCACGAGGACGTGAAGATCATCCTTGTGGACTTCCACGCCGAGGCGACCAGCGAAAAGCTGGCGATGGGCTACTTCCTCGCCGGCCGCGCCAGCGCCGTCTGGGGCACCCACACCCACGTCCAGACCTCCGACTGCTGCGTTCTGCCCGGCGGCACGGGCTATATCACCGACCTCGGCATGACCGGCCCCGTACGCAGCGTCCTCGGCATCGACGTGGAGCAGAGCATCGGCAAATTTCTCGGCGACCCACCGCGGCGCTATGCCTCCGGCGGCGGGCCGTGCAAGATGGAGTGCGCCGTGTTTGAGATTGACACGGACACCGGCAAATGCGTCGGTGTGCAGGCCTTGCGCATCGAATAACGGGAGGGATCGGCCATGGAACTCTATCTTGTCATCGCGGCTCTGGTGGTGAGCGTAGTCTGCCTCGTGCTTCTGATCGTGCTGCTGCTGCGCCAGCGCGGCCTGGACCCCGCAAAGCTTACCGACGCCGTGGCCGACGAGGTGACGCAGCGGGAGGCCATCGCGCTCACCGCAGTGAAAAGCGACCTGATCAGCGAGGGGCGGGCCAACCGCGTGGAGTCCGCCGCGATGATGAACAACAGCATGAAGACCTATTCCGACGCCCAGACCACCGCGATCAACCAGCAGTTCCGCACGTTTTCCGAGCAGAACGCCGCCGCGCTGAACGCCATCCGGGCCACGGTGCAGGGCCAGCTGGAGACGCTGCGGAAGGACAACCACGACCAGCTGGATCAGATGCGTCAGACCGTGGACGAGAAGCTGCAGAAGACCCTCAACGACCGCATCACCCAGTCCTTCCAGCTGGTGAACGAGCGGCTGCAGGAGGTCTATACCGGCCTCGGCGAGATGCGGACGCTGGCCAGCGGCGTCGGCGACCTGAAAAAGGTGCTCTCCAACGTGAAGACCCGCGGCATCCTCGGCGAGTATCAGCTCGGCGCCATCATTACGGAGATCCTCGCGCCGGAACAGTACGAGGAAAACGTCGCCACGAAGCCGGGCAGCGCCAACCGCGTGGAGTTTGCCGTCCGTCTGCCTGGCGACGACGGGAAGTGCGTCTATCTCCCCATCGACGCGAAATTTCCCGGCGACACCTATGCCGCGCTGGTGGATGCATATGAGACCGGCGACCCGGCGCAGATCGCCGCGGCGCAGAGCGCGCTTGAGGTCCGGATCAAGGGCTGCGCGAAGGACATCCGCGACAAGTACGTCGACCCGCCCAATACCACGGATTTCGCCATCATGTTCCTGCCCTTCGAGGGGCTTTACGCGGAGGTCGTCCGCATGGGTCTGGTGGACGCGCTGCAGCGGCAGTACCGGGTGAACATCTCCGGCCCCACCACCTTCGCCGCGCTGCTGAACAGCCTGCAGATGGGCTTCCGTACGCTGGCGATCCAGAAGCGCAGCGGCGAGGTCTGGAACGTCCTGGGCGCGGTCAAGACGGAGTTCGAGACCTTCGGCACCGTGCTGGAGAGCGCGCAGCGGCGCATCGAGCAGACGAGCCAGGAGCTCGACAAGCTGGTGGGCGTCCGGACGCGGAAAATCAACAGCAAGCTGCGCGCCGTCTCCTCCCTCCCCGCGGAGGATTCGCGCAAACTGCTCGACGACATTCCGGATCTCGTCAGCGAGGAATAACAGCATTGTGATCCACGGTTCGCCGGGGTCTGTCTGCCGTATGAAAACGGGGCTGCCTTTTTTGGCAGCCCCGTTTTCATATGGATTTGTTTGGGTTTTGCTTCCGGGCAAATCACGCCTCGCACTTTTTCGCCAGGAGCTTGATCGCCGGGAGGATCAGACCGCCGACGACGTTGCCGAGGGAGATGATCACAAGGCGGAGGATGCCCTCGCCGGTGAAGAGCTCGCCCGCGGCGGCATAGTAGAACATGTCCGCGACGGAGTGCTCGGTGCCGGCCAGGATGAAGACCGCCACGCCGAAAATCAGCGCGATGTACTTGCCGATCTCGTGGGGATTGCTCTTATAGCCGTCCACCGCGATATAGATCAGGACGTTGCAGAGCATGCCCAGTACGAACAGGCTGCCGAGGGAGTCGCCGTTCTTGGCGGCGATCAGCCCCTGCGCGGCCTCGGTGTAGGCGGCGGAAACACGCGTGCAGTGCATGAGAGCCGCCATGCAGAAGGCGCCGATCAGGTTGCCCACCCAGATCACGACCAGGGTGCCGAGATAGGAGGGCTTGTTGTCCAGAATGTAGCAGGCCTTGCCGGTGAAGAGGTTGAAGCCGTGGGTGCAGATCGTGAACAGGCCGATGGCGAACAGAAATGCGCCCAGAGGCTTGTTCGTGGGCAGCAGCGCCAGAAAGACCACGCCGCCGAGGCCGATGCAGAAGCCGGCGAGGATCGCTCTCAGAAAAGTCGCAATCGTTTTCTTCATTCCGTGATCCGCTTTGCGGCCTCCACCACATGAGACACGAGCACGCTGGTGGTGACGCTCCCGACGCCGCCGGGCACCGGGGTGATGGCGGCCACGATCGGCTCGACCTCATCAAACTTCACATCGCCGCAGAGCTTGCCCTTTTCCTCATTCCAGTTGATGCCGACGTCGATGACGACCTGGCCCTCACGGAAATACTCCTTGCCGATGGTCTCCATCTGGCCGGCGCAGACGATCACGATGTCCGCCTCCCGGATGATGGAGGGCATATCGACGGTCTTGGTGTGGCAGATGGTGGGCGTCGCGTTCTTGTGCATGAGCATCATGCCGGCCGGGCGGCCGACCACCAGGGAGCGGCCGATGACGGCGGCGCGCTTGCCCTTGCAGTCACAGCCGTAGAAATCCAGGATCTCCATGGCGGCCTGGGCGGTGCAGGGCGGGAAGCCGAGCTTCGTGTTGGTGAACACGCCGGCCAGGGAGCCGTCGGTGCAGCCGTCCACATCCTTGGCGGGATTGAGCGCCTTGCGGGCCTTCTCGCTGTCCAGATGCTTGGGCAGGGGGCGGAACATCAGGATACCGTGGACCTCGGGATCGTTGTTCAGGTCGTCGAGCGTCTTGAAGAAGGTGTCGGAATCCACGTCGGCGGGCAGAACGACGTTCTTGACCGCAACGCCGACGCTCTCGCAGCGCTTCATGGCTCCGCGCTCATAGCTCAGGTCGTCCGCTCTCTCGCCGACGCGGAAGATCGCGAGGGTGGGGACAACGCCCTTTTCTTTCAGCGCCGCCACATCGGCAGCCATTTTCTCGTTCAGGGCGTCGGCAACGGCCTTGCCCTTCCAAATCTCAGCCATTTCAGTTGAACCTCCCGTATACGGATTCAAATACTTCGTCGGCCAGCGGGACGTATTTCGCCATCAGCTCGTCGACGTGCCGATTCATTTCCTCGGCGTGCGCGCGGTCCTTCATGAGCTTGGTGTTGACCTTCACGTTGATCGCCGCGCCGCGCATGGCCGCCTGGCAGAAGGTGACGCCCGTGCCGGCGTCGGACACCATCATGCTGCTGCCCTTCTCGGCAAACTCCTTGTGCAGCTCAACGCAGCGGCAGCTCAGCTCCAGGATCTTCATCGGCGCCGCGGCCGCGTCGCGCAGGCACTTCTCCAGCGTCTCGTCGCGCCCGGGCTCCTCCTTGGGGATGCCGTAAGCCTTTGAGAGCGGCTCAAAGGCCGCCGCGTCCTCGTCGATGCAATCGAGCAGTTCGCCGCGAAGCTTCTCCGCCTCATCCATCAGGCGGATGATTTCCGGCTCCACATCGGCATATTTCTTCTTGCCAAGGGTGAAGTTGCCCACCATGGAGCCGAGCGCCACACCCATCGCCGCGACCAGCGCGCTGGCGCCGCCGCCGCCGGGCACGGAGGTCTTCGCCGCAAGGATCGCGCCGAATTCCCGCACGCTCATATCGTTCATTGACATGCCGTTTATCCTCCTATTTTGGCAGACGCACGGATATAAAACCGTGCGTCTGCGTTTCCTTCGGCCGAAGCCCGCCGAAGTGGGCTTCGGTCATATGTTGCTTAGAACAGTCCGGAGACTGCGCCGGTCTTGGTGTCGACGTCGACGCGGCGATAGGCCGGGTTGGAGCCGGTGCCGGGCATCATGCTGATCGTGCCGGCCATCGGGCAGAGGAACTTGGCTCCGCCATACTCCAGGATGTCGCGGATGGGCAGACGCCAGTTCTTCGGCACGCCCTTGATGTTGGGGTCATGGCTGAGGGACAGGTGGGTCTTGACCATCATCGTGCAGTAGTCGGCGTACTTCGGATCCTTCTCGAAGCGCTCGGCCTTCTCGATGGCGAGCGGGCTCCAGTCGACGCCGTCGGCGCCGTAGACCTCCTTGGCGATGAGCTCCACGCGCTCACGCAGCGGGGTGTCGAGCTCATACAGGTAGTGGATGGGCTCCTCGGGCTCGTTGCAGGCGTCGATAACGGCCTGGGCCAGCTCAATGGCGCCCTCGCCGCCGTACTGCCAGTGCTCGCTGAGCGCGCAGCGCACATCCTGCTCCTTGCACAGACGGCGGATCAGCTCGATCTCGGCGTCGGTGTCGGTGTAGAACTTGTTGATGCAGACAACGGGCTTGATGCCGGACTTCTTCACGTTCTTGACGTGGTGGAACAGGTTCTCGCAGCCCTTCTCCAGGAGCTCCAGGTTCTCCTCGGTGTACTCCTTCGGGAGCGGGCGGCCGGGACGGACTTCCGGACCGCCGCCGTGCATCTTGAGCGCGCGGATCGTGGCGACCACGACGGAGACGTGCGGCTTCAGGCCGGACAGGCGGCACTTGACGTTCCAGAACTTCTCAAAGCCGATGTCGGCGGCGAAGCCGGACTCGGTGACATGGTAGTCGAAGAGCTTGAGCGCCAGACGGTCGCCGATGATGGAGCTCTGGCCGATGGCGATGTTGGCGAAGGGGCCGGCATGGACCAGGCAGGGCTGATGCTCGACGGTGTAGCAGAGGGTCGGGTTGATGGTGTTGCGCATCCACGCGGTCATGGCGCCGGCGACCTCCAGGTCCTCGGCGGTCACGGGGTTGCCCTTCTTGTCATAGGCCAGAACGATCTTGCCGATGCGCTCGCGCAGGTCGGGCAGGTCGCGCGCCACGGCCAGAATGGCCATCAGCTCGGAGCTGACGGCGATGTTCGTGCGGGTGATCATGCGGTAGCCGTCCAGCTTGCCCTCGCCGAGGCCGATCTCCATCTTGCGGAGGGCCTGGCAGCAGAAGTCCATGACGAAGTTCCACTCGATGCGCTCGGGGTCGATGTCGAGGCGCTTCAGACCAATGGAGGCCAGCTTCTCGTCATCGTAGTTGCGCTCGTGCTGCATGCGGGCATTGAGGGCAACCATGCCCAGGTTGTGGGCGTTCATGATGTCGTTGATGTCGCCGGTCAGGCCGAGGGAGAACTCGGTCATCGGGATCAGCAGCGCGTTGCCGCCGCCGGCCGCGGTGCCCTTGACGTTCATGGTCGGGCCGCCGGAGGGCTGACGCAGGCAGCCGCCGACGTTCTTGCCCAGCTTGCCCAGGCCTTCGATCAGGCCCAGAGAAGTGGTGGATTTGCCCTCGCCCAGGGGAGTCGGGGTAATGGCAGTGACTTCGATGTACTTGCCGTCGGGACGATCCTTCAGGCGTTCCATGATCTTCAGGAAGTCCAGTTTGGGGGTGCGGCCATAGGGGATGATTTCGTCAGGCAGCAGGCCCATCTTCTCACGGAAGTAGTCGATGGACGGCAGACGCTTCTCTGCATCCTCCGCGATTTGCCAGTCTTTGTACACAGTCGGATCAAGCATAGTGGAGCACTCCTTTAAATTAAATTTTTGTTTTCCATCAAAACGCGCTCTGACGCATTACCAGATAATTATATCAGTGCAAAAATCCTCTGTCAACAACTGATGGCCGGATATCCAGCCGGGCAGATTGTTATTTTTGCAGCCTGTCATGCGCGGAAAACATGACGGCGGGTGTGGGCTTGACGAACCGCGCAAAAATGTTATGATAAACAGGACCCATAACGCAGCCGGTTTCGCAGCGGAAGCGTCTGCGCTTCCCGCATTGGGAGAAGACAAGGGGCAACGGAGGATACGGGATGGACAAGAAAGAGATCCGGGCGCTGATGCGCTCGAAGAAAGCGGCGCTCGAAAAGCAGTTTGTGGAGGAGTATTCCGCGCGCGTGACGGAGCGCTTCATCGCGCAGCCCTTTTACCGGGAAGCCCGGACGCTCTATGCCTACCTCACATTCAATCAGGAGCTGCGGACCGACGGCCTGATCCGCCGGGCCTGGGCCGACGGCAAGCGCGTTGCGGTGCCGCGGGTGCTGGGCAAGGGTGTGATGGAGTTTTATTACATCGACTCCTTCGACGGCTTCCTCCGCAGCGCCTTCG
>Ga0079305_1001878_pt1 | contig 22491 bp, 15 predicted proteins | sample LMS_cellobiose_e_FD_79183 | JGI IMG/M metagenome (GOLD analysis project Ga0079305, IMG submission 79183) | Rumen-fistulated moose microbial communities from Alaska, USA - LMS_cellobiose_enrichment | ecosystem: Host-associated > Mammals > Digestive system > Stomach > Rumen fluid ... | reverse complement strand
TTTTATGTTATCGGCTGTTTTTACTCTCTTTGACGGAATGTTTATCACTTTTGGTCAGAACAATATCGTCCATTTCCAGATAACCGACACCTTCGGGAATTCCGATTTGCAGCGTTGCTTCCGTTGCTTTTCGGGGAACGGCGATGTCCTGCCGCTCAAACTGTTTCCAGTCAAAGGAACCTTCGCTCAGTGCGATAACAATGGTGTGTTCACCGACGATTTTCCGGTTTTTGTCAAAAAAGTTAATGGAGACGACCGGAATGGTTCGCCGACCGTTGAGAGGGGTTATATCGACAGCCCGAATCCAGCAGGAGAAATCAAGCTTTTTGACTGACTGGCCGTCAACCGGGAATCCCTGAAGTGCGTGGGTTTGTAATTCCGTATTGCGCTGTCGCCATAACAATTCCTCTTTTTCGGAACCGTTGTCGGACGTATCCCGGTTTTCCGGCAAGGTTGCCTCAAGCTGTTTTTGTGAGATCCGGTCTTTTTTCTGATGTTGGGTACTGATGGACAGGTTGTCAAAGACCAGAATATGATGACCTTCCGGAGCCATCGCGTCGTTTTTGACCGTTACGTTTCTGGTATAATACCAGCCTTTGGGCGTGAGGGGTGCGTTGGGTTCCGCATTGGGAAGAGGGGGATTCGTTTCCTCAAACCCGCCCCCGACCAGAGTGGGATTTTTCGGATCAGGTTGAACAATCCGTTTTTCTTCCGCCTCGCCGGTCATCGGGACAAAATAAGCGGGGATCAACGTCTGTTTATCCAGGGTGTTTCCGTGTTTGGTACACTGATAAAAATATTGCTGATACCGTTCACCGATCGGAATCAGAATCTGGCCGCCGTCTTTGAGTTGATCAATAAGCGGCTGCGGAATTTCTTCCGGAGAACAGGTGACAATAATTTTATCGAACGGCGCATATTCCGGCCAGCCCTGATAACCGTCACCGATACGGACATGAACATTGTCGTATCCGAGCTTCTTCAAAAGGCTTGCCGCTTTTTTCCCGAGCGGTTTAACGATTTCGATGGTATATACTTCATCCACCAGACCGCTCAAAACAGCCGCCTGATACCCGCTTCCGGTTCCGATTTCGAGAACCCTGTCAGTCGGTTGCGGGTCGATCTGCTCTGTCATGTAAGCGACAATGAAGGGGGGGGAAATCGTCTGGGATTCCCCAATGGCCAGCGCCAGATCCTCATAAGCATACATTCGGTATTCCTTGGCGACAAACTCGGCGCGGGCGGTTCTCATCATGGCCTTGAGTACCTGTTTGTTGAAGAGCTGCCGGGTTGGAACCAAAACTTCCAGAACCATCTGTTTCGCTTCCGGGACGACAGGAAAACGCTTGTCCCACTCTTCGTCGGTCCATTTGGGTTTTCCGGAGTAAAGATTCCGGCTGGATGAGTTGGAATTTGGTTTTGTGACGGAAGTTGACGGGGACAGGGCGGTTGTTTCCCGGTTGGGGTCTGCTGCCGCTTCCGGATTCAGAACCGTTTCACCGGTTGTTTCCGCGTCTGTTACCGCCTCATTGCCTTTGTCCGCGTTTTCATTTGTTTTATCATTATTTTTACCGGGAACAGCGTCAGTGGTTACCGGGTCGGCGGACGGTTTCTGAATAGGAGACGTCCTGTCCGTTTGACCGGCGTTTTTCGTTCCGGCCGACTGACGGAACTTCACGGAACCGGTTGACCGGGTTTTGCCCGAGACCGGCCCGGTTTCCTGTTTTTGAGAGTTCCGGGACAGCGTATCCGAATTTTCTGAATAAACGTAAGGAATGAATATGAGGAATAACAGGAGTGTGAAAAGCGGATTTCTGAATTTCTGCATAAAAATCTCCTCGGTACTTTTTTCCGATTGAATGACTTTCCGGATTGGTCCGGGGGTCTGAAGGGTGATTTCAACTCATTGAATGGAGTCTGCCCCTTCTGATTGATTTGTGAAAGGGTTTTGCTTTTTGTCCAAAAGGGGTTCCTGATTGATTTCAGGCGATTACTTAATCAGGCTTTTCAGAGTCCGCAGGTTGACGACATCCCAATCCAGTAATTTGCCGTTGACTTCTGTTTCGCCTTTTGGGGTTTCAAGATACATGGGAAGTTCCGCCAGCCGCGGATCATTGACGATAAAACCGAACGGTTCGACGCCGAGTGTTCCGTGTCCGAGATGGGTATGGCGGTCAACCCGGGAACCGAGACCTTTAACGGAGTCGTTCAGATGAAACGCCTTGAGACGTTCAAGCCCCAGAATCCTGTCAAAATTGTTCATGACCTGATCATATCCCTTTTGTGTTGAGATATCGTAACCGGCGGCGAAAACGTGACAGGTGTCAATACAGACACCGAACCGTTCCGGGTAGGAGCTTTGAGCGATAATTTCGGCGAGTTGCTCGAATTTATAGCCCAGATTGGTTCCCTGACCGGCGGTTGTTTCAAGAAGAACAAGAACGGAATCAGGTGCCGATTGAAAAATGGTATCAAACGCGGCGGCAATTCGTTTCAATCCGTTTTCCTCGGTATCCTCCGTATAAGAGCCGGGGTGCATGACAAGTTGTCTGACCCCGAGGGCGGCGGCGCGTTCGATTTCCTCATGAAACGCAGCGAGAGATTTCTCGAACAACTCTGTTTTCGGAGAGGCCAGGTTGATCAGATAGGAATCGTGAATGAGCGGTGAAACAATACCGGTTTGCGACATCGCGTCCCGAAACTTTTGTGCCGATCTGTTGTCGATCGGTTTGGCTTTCCATTGGTTACTGTTCTTGGAAAAGAGCTGTACCGTATCGAAACCGAGAGCCGATGCCGTCAGAACCGCGTTTTCCAATCCGCCGGAGATGGATTCATGTGCACCAAATTTTGGCATAGTTTTGTCCTGTAGTCTGATTAACCGTCCGGAAACGGGAACAATGGTTTTTTCGGATTTTGTTTCCTTGGTTTGGTATTTGTTTTACGTCGGACAATAATTTCTGTCCTTTATACTGACACTGCCGATATTGTATGGATATTGTTGTCGATACCGTTTCCTGGTTCTAACCTGTTCCGCTGCTTGCCCAATAAGGAAAAGTTGTTTTTAACCGGTGTCGGGAAATCGCGGAATTATTTGTATCATAAATTTTACAATTCCTGGAAGTGATTTCAATAGACCGGGATTTATTTCCTGTTTCTGACCAAAAAACGGAAAATACGAAAAAAACAGGCCGTGAAGATAAAAGGAAGGGGAAAAACGGAAAAGCGGTTCTGGCCGTTTTACCCGGTGCTGCGATTTACCCATAGCTGCGCCGACCGTCGAAGGAAAGAAGAAAGGCAAATGGTTTCCCTTGTTCTGATACCGTCACAAAATATGGTCATACGCGAATACATAGTGATGAAATACCGGTATATCATCAGGGAATGTTGACCGGCTGTTTAGGGAATTTATAATGTTCCCGGTCGTATCCGATATTCCTCGGGGTAATTTTATAGGATTCGACCTCCGAATTGCCGGCGGACAGGATGGTCGAATACGACGGAAAGAAACAGATCCGGTTACCGGCCAGGGGTCGCGTCCGGCAAACAGGATAATCGGACGCGACAGAGGGAACAAGAAAGAGGTCAGGTTACCGGCCAGAGGCCGCGCCTGAAGCTGGATTCGGAGCCGGTTGATTCGGTGTCCGGACTTCATTATTCAGGTGATTGATGATTGTTGAACGTTTCAGAACGTCGTTGAAATAATCGTTGACAGCGTAAGCCTCCTTCATTTTACGAAGATTGCTTGTGATTTCATCGCGAACGTCATCCAGTGTCACATCTTTGGGCGGAATAATTTCCTGACAGTACAAAATAACAAAGGTGCTGGGATCAATCTGAATAACGGAGGAAAGGTCGCCCGGCTTGAGTGAAAACGCCTCGTCTTCCAGTTTGGGATAACCGCCGTTTTTAATGATCGGCGGCATATGTCCCCGCATTTGCCGGCTATCCGGTTCAGTCGAGTATTCCGCCGCCAGATCACCGAAAACCTTCTCTACTGATTCGCCGTTCTTTTCTGGAAGTGTTCGCGCCTTCTGCCAGACGTCCCGGGCCCGGCGTTCGTCCCCGACAACAATTCCAAGACACTGAACCTGAGAACCGTAATTTGCCTCAAAGCTCTTCTGAATATCTTCGTCAGTGATTTTAACCAGACCCTCCGAAAGTTTTTTAAGCGCAAGGCTGGGCCACACAATATCTGAACGGTAAACCGCTTCTGTGCAATTATACTTCTTCAGCTCGTTCGCCATATACTCCTTGATATTCGGCGAACCGTCCTTGAGCGGGAATGTCGTTTCCGCCGCGTGGATCCAGATATCCGTGTCAATATCGCCTTCGGAAATGGTCAGTTGAACCTTTTTGCATTCCTGCCGGATCAACGTCATCGAGATCAGTTTTTCCAGATCCTGAGCGGCGTAAAGATCGAGGCACATATCAACAACCGCGTCCAGCGAAATCGACTGCCCATTGATCAGCGCGGCCACACCGGGATACTGACTGCGAAGTTCCGGATTGCTGATCACATTGACGACATTCGCTTCTTTTCCCAGTTTGGCAAAAAGCTCGTCTGCCGCTCCCCGTAATTTTTCGGAACTGGCCTTGAATTTGAGCTGATCCCGGACACTTTCCTTTTTATCCTCGGGAATACGCGGGTCATTTTTGTTTTCGCACTTGAAAATCATAAACTGCTTTTGCGGACCATAAGGGCCAATGACTTCGCTGATCCCGTCAACGGGAAGAGCAAACAGTTTCTGCTCAAGTTCCTGATCCGAGAGCGTGTAATGAAAGACCGGCTGCATCCGTCCTTTGTTCGACGCCGTCGCGACATCAATGGACTCTTTTTTCGCAAGGTCGCCAAACGACGCCGGATCAGCAATCGCCTGTTCGCGAAGCTGATTCGCTTTTTCCTCCGTATCGGTTACAATAAGCTGAAGATTGAACGACGGACCGAACGTTTTCAGGAATTCCCGGTCAAGCTCTTCGTCGGAAACCTGAATCTTGTCCGCAACCAGGGCTTGAAGCGCCAGACGCGGCCAGATTACCTCTTCCGCGTAACTCTGATAGTCCATCTTACTTTCATTCATGATCAGCTGCAAATACTGTTCACGATCCGTCCGGACCGTTTTGGCCAGCCGGTCGATTTCCGCGTCCACTTCCGTTCTGGTGATATTGATTCCCTGACGCCGGCATTCGCTCAAAACGAGGGTCCGGTTCAAAATCCGTGACAGAACCTCCTCGCCGTGAGCGCGAAGCGACTCCTGCATAAGCTGATCTTTTGTTATCTTCTCACCGTTGACCTCGGCGACAATGTCCGGATAAAGATTTTTGACCGGCTGTTTAATCGGGTTATTGTTCGCGACATTCTGCGCTACCTTGTAAACAGGATTGCCTGTACGGTCTTTCTGCTGACCGTGAACCGGCGGAATGATTAACAGCAGTCCGGCCAATCCCAACGTAAAAACAAAATTCTTCAAAAGAGCCATTTTTTTCTTTCACGTTCCTTCTGTATTTTAATGAAACCGTATCATCCTTAATATTCGAGTTTTCCGCAAACCGGTTAATCTTTTTATCATAAAGCCCCCGGATTTACGCAAAAATGAGGGCAAAAACAAGAATTAACGCAGTTCCGGTCTGGGTGAAGTATAAACAAAAACAGGAATTTGTGTCAAGCTCAAAATATTTTCATTTTACGTGGAATTTTTGATTTGCCGGTTGTTTTGAACTTCCGAAAGGTGTATAATAAAAAAGTTTTATTTTGTTTCACGGGCCGTACCCTGATACCACCCTTTGATTTTCCACTGTTTCCCCATAAAGAGGGAACGTCCGGGGGATTCGGTACCGAGAGGGCGTCCGAACCGTTGGAATCACGGAACGTAAAGGACGTTTTATTCTTTTTGATGGATACCGGACTGATCATTTGACGCTCAGAATAAAAAGTTCCGGTAACGCATCACAGGCTTTTTATTTTTATAACACGGTTCAATTCAATAGTAAAAGCTAAAACAGCGATAAAGCTGAAAAACGATAACAGCTTGCAGCAGTTGGGAAACCGGTTCCTGTCGGGGGATAAAATCGCATGGATTCCAAGATACCATTACCAGCAGAAAAGGGATTTGACAGAGAACACCGAGCCATTTATGTTCAGGGTGCCAGAGTTCACAATTTAAAAAACATCAGTCTGAAGATTCCTAAAAATCGGCTTTCTGTCATTACCGGGCCAAGCGGAAGCGGAAAAAGCTCGCTTGCGTTTGACACAATATACGCCGAGGGGCAGCGGCAATATATAGAGAGTCTTTCCGTTTACGCGAGGCAGTTTTTGCATCAGCTGGAACGACCCGACGTTGAATCGATTCAGGGGCTCCAGCCCACTATTTCCATTGATCAGGAAAGCGGGTCTCAAAATCCTCGCAGTACCGTCGCCACCATGACGGAAATCTATGACTTTTTACGTCTCCTTTACACGCGGTTGGGCGTTGCTCATTGTTATCGGTGTGGACGTCCCATTCGCCAGCAGACCCCGGAACAGATTCTTCAGACAATTCTAACACTTCCGCCCAACATCCGGATCATGCTTCTTGCCCCGGTGGTCCGTGGCCGGAAAGGTCAGCATAAAGACGTGTTCCGTCAGATTATCAAAGCGGGATTTGTCCGGGGCCGTATCGACGGCGCTTTTGCGGAATTGAATTCCGTTCCGGAGCTGGATGCCCAGAAATATCATAATATTGAGGTTATTGTTGACCGTCTCATTTTAAAAGAAGGGATCGAGAACCGCCTGTTTGAGTCATTGAAACTGGCAATTAAAATGGGGGAAGGGTTCGTCAACTGTATTTATGAAAAGGAACGGATTGTCACCGAAGCCGGAACAACGCGAAGTGTCTGGAAAGACCTGATGTTCAGTACGCGATACTGTTGTCCCAAATGTAAAATGAATTATCTGGAACTGGAACCGCGGACCTTCAGTTTCAACAGTCCCTACGGTATCTGCCCGACCTGTCAGGGAACCGGACAACAGGAGGATTTTGATCCGGACCTGATTGTTCCGGACCTTTCCTGCTCCTGGGACGACGGCGCCCTTGTCCCTTGGAAAAAACTGTCTGCCGCGATTCGCCGGAAGTACCAGCCGCTGATTGACGAATTTCTGACCCAGCACAATCTCGATACCCGGACGCCGCTGGCCGACTGGCCGGATGAGCTCCGGAAATTATTTTTTCTGGGAAACGAAATTCCGGTTTCCGGTTTGGCTCTGACCGCGTCGGCGGGACGGCAGGCCTCGGATTCTTCCGTTGCCGGGGAATCTGCCGGGACGGAGACCACGGAAAAAACGTTTATCGGAATAATCCCCCTGTTGAAAAAGATTCAGACGACAACCCGGAGCGAAAAAGAAAGAAAGCTGCTGGAATCATTTCAGGGGACCTTTGTTTGCCGTGACTGTCAAGGGGCCCGGATCCGTATTGAGTCCCGGATGGTCACGCTGAATGATAAAAAAATACATGAACTGACCGCCTTGTCGGTTGAGGAAATGCTCCGCTGGTTCCGTGCCCAGGAATTTCCGCCGGAGCAAAAGCCGGTTGCGGAACCGTTGGTTCGGCAGATTATTGAACGACTGGATTTTATGAATCGTGTCGGACTGAATTATTTAACGCTGGATCGGGCTTCCGACTCACTCAGCGGCGGCGAGCGGCAGCGTGTCCGGTTAGCGACCGGGCTTGGCAATGGGCTGGTCGGGGTCTGTTATATTCTGGACGAACCGTCTATTGGCCTTCATCCCCGTGATAACCGGCGTCTGATCGGGGCGATTCGTCAGCTTCAGTATCAGGGCAATACAATTATTGTCGTTGAACATGACGAAGCGGTTATGAGGGAGGCGGACTGGCTTATTGACATCGGCCCCGGCGCCGGCCCCAACGGAGGTCAGGTACTGGCCGAAGGTATTCCGGAAACGATCATCAAGGAAGCGAAATCACTGACCGGACAGTATTTGAGCGGTCAAAAAGCAATCCCGGTACCCCGGCAGCGGCGGAAAATTGTTAAATCCAAATCGCTTGTTATTGAAGGGGTTACAACGAACAATCTGAAAAACGTAACCGCGACTTTTCCGCTCGGAACGTTTATCTGCGTTACCGGGGTCAGCGGTTCCGGCAAAAGTTCCCTGTTGAACGAAACTCTGGTTCCGGCTCTCATGCAGCGGTTATACAAAACGAAGACCAGACCGGGACTTTATAAAAGCCTGCGGGGAGTTACTCAGATTGATAAACTGATCAAGATCGATCAGATGCCGATCGGACGCTCGCCGCGAAGCAATCCGGCAACATATACCGGCGTTTTCGATGAAATCCGCAAGGTTTTTGCCGCCTCCCGGGACGCCAAACGGCTTGGTTTCAAAGCGGGACGGTTCAGTTTTAACATTGCCGGTGGACGTTGTGAAAAATGTCAGGGACAGGGAATCCGGAAAATTGAGATGCACTTTCTTCCCGACATGTATTCCGTCTGTCCGGAATGTGAGGGAAAACGGTTCAACCGTCAGACACTGGAAATCAAGTATAAAGATAAATCGATCGCGGATGTTCTGGACATGTCGGTCGACGACGCCATTCTCTTTTTTGAGAACTATCCGACCATCATCCGGCTGCTGGAGGGGCTGAATAAAGTCGGGCTTGGGTATCTGACGTTGGGACAGGCGTCGACGACGCTTTCCGGTGGCGAAGCGCAGCGAATCAAGCTGGCAACAGAGCTTTCCCGGGTTGATACCGGAAAAACGCTTTATGTTCTGGATGAGCCGACCTGCGGATTGCATGCCAATGATATTCAGAAATTACTGGAAGTTCTCTCAAATCTGGTTGATCTCGGAAATACGGTCATCGTTATTGAACATAATCTGGACGTTATCAAAACGGCGGACTGGGTTATCGATCTTGGGCCGGAAGGCGGCGTTGCCGGAGGTGAAATCATCGCCTGCGGGACACCGGAACAAATTGCCCGGCTCGAAAATAATGATACCGGACGGTTTCTGCGCGAGGTCCTTAAAAATTCATAATTTGGGGTTATAACATTTTCCTGAGCGTTTACTTTCCTGAAAGCGGGATTTTCATACCAGTATGATGAAAAATTCAACGTTAAAAATTGCGTCCGGGCGTCAGAAGCTCTTTTGCCGGCAGGTTGTTTTATTTTTGTCACGGGCGGTTCCGTTACGTCGGATGACGATGACTCACGGATATGTGCCGTCATGCCCGTTCATCCTTTCGCGTATTGCGAATCAAATTTTCCTGCTTTTGGTTTTATTGTCCGCGTCGGAATTATCGCCAACGTCCGTATCGGACTGTTACGGGCAGGAATTCCCTCATTCCGAATTGAACAGGGAAGAGAGCCAACAGGAGACGCAGGACCGGAAACCGCGGCAGACAGAAACAGAAACGGACCCACCGACGGTTCCGGAAGCATCGCCGAATACCGTATTGCCGGCTCAGTTAAAATTGAAGTTCCACGCCAAATATCCACATACTCCCTCGGCATACTGTCAGGGGCTTTATTATGAATACGACGCTGTCGGCAAACGCGGGATTTTGTATGAAAGTACCGGGCGGTATGGACGTTCCCAATTACGTTGTACGGACCTGAAAACAGGTAAATCGTTGTCAGAAATCAATCTTGCCGCCGATTTTTTCGGGGAAGGGCTTGCTGTTGTCAACAATCGTATTTATCAGTTGACCTGGCAGGAGCGGACCTGTTTCGTTTACGACAAACAGACTTTTCGCCTGTTGGATGAATTCCGTTATCCCGGTGAAGGGTGGGGGCTTGCCTGGGACGGCTCCTCATTGATTATGAGCGACGGTTCCGACACCTTGCGTTTTCTTGATCCTCAAAATTTCCGGCGTCAGAAAACGCTTCGTGTTACCTACAAGGAAAAAGGACGGCGAAAACCGTTAAAAATGCTCAACGAGCTGGAATATATTGAAGGTGAAATCTGGGCCAATATTTATCAGACGACCAAAATTGCCCGAATTGATCCGAAGACCGGCGACGTGATCCAGTTTTTGGACTTCGCGGCGCTGGTTCCCGGGGAATATAAAAACAGCGTTGATTATGTTCTGAACGGCATCGCTTACGACGCTGAAAATCATCGTGTTTTCCTGACCGGAAAATGCTGGCCGCTGCTTTATGAAATAGGATGGGAATAATGCCGGAAAACTTAATGATTTTTTTTGTCGCAATGCTTGGCGGCGCGATCGGGAGTTTCCTCAACGTCGTTATCTGGCGGGTTCCTGAGGGAATGAGTCTGATTCATCCCGGATCACACTGCCCGAAATGTGGTCACGCGATCCGGTTTTATGATAATTTGCCTGTTTTCGGATGGATTTTTCTTCGGGGCCGGTGTCGTGACTGCCATGCCCCCATCAGTCCCCGTTATCCTTTGATCGAAACGATCTGTTTCTGTTTGACCGGGTTACTTTTTTACGCCTTCATGTTTCAGGGCTGGACACTTCCGGAATCGTGTCCGCTTCACTGGTCCGGTATGCAGGAATGGCTCAAAACAACACACGACATGTCTCTGTCCCGGTCCGCCGGTCAACCGGTTCTTTCCGAGTTTGACGCTTTGATCGACGTCATGCAGTTTCAGTCGATCTGGTGGAAAACCTGTTTTCTGACCTTTTTATTTCTCGCCTTGTTTTTCCTGTTGCTTGTCCTCGGCTTTGTTGAATGGGATCATAATTCGGTACCGAAATCGCTTCTGATTGCCTGTTGGATTCTGCTGGGAATCGGGATCGTGACCGCGGGACAGTCGGTGTTATCCGGATCGGGGGAACAGGACGAAAATTCCGTTGAAACGTTCTTTTTGACGTTGATCCGCGTATTGGGGACCGCGTTTGTTTTGGGATCAGTTTTCTGCTCCATGCTTCCAAAAGCTCGATGGCCGGAATGCCTGACCCTCGTTTTTCTTTTCGATTTTTTCTGGGGTATAGATCTGTTTTCGGGGGTCGATTCGCTGCTTCCCGGCGCCGCCAGTCCGTTTCCGCCCCTTTTATTGCTGATTATCGCCATTGTTCTGACTCTTGTTATTTACAAAATGAAAAAACGTTTTCTGCCCGGAATGATCCTGTTTTTATTTTCCCTCCTGATTTTTCTGGAATATTGCCGGGGATAAAAGGGGAATATTATCGGGGGAACGGTTTCTTATTTTCGTATGAATTTCCGTCAATAATCGTTTCGCCGCAGATCCTCAGTTTTTCGATTCCGGCCGGGAAATTGTTCGGTTCCTTCCGGAGCGGCAAGTCGATTTTCCTTTTTCTGTTCCCTTGATGATATTTCCTGTTTACAGGGAAAATCCGCAAAAAACCGGGGTAATTTTCAAGACGGCGTTACATAAAACTTTTTCAAAAGGGATTTTTAGCGGTGAAACCGTCAGAAAAATCCCCGGAATCCGTCGGGTTTGCCGGAAATTACTACCGAACCGGACCAAACCTGCCGCCGGTAACACGTCATGACAGTCCGGCTCTGTTCGGAACTCGGGGAATGGTGAAGATCAGGAAAGAAGACGCAGGATTGCTTCGTTGGCAAGAAAAAGACCAAAGATTCCTGTAATGGTCGGAAGACTTCCCAGTGTGTTTCGGAGCCGGCCGTTTCCCTGAGGGCGTTCATTTTCCCTGTCCGGCGGAATGATTCGTTCCGGTTGCGTTTTAAGGTCAGCCCGAACCGGTTCTGTTGAAAAGATACACGAAATATCGTCCGTATTAACGCCCAACCGGCGGATTCGCTTCCGGAGCTGCGCTGAAAGCGGGCAATGGGTCACTTCCGTCAACCGCCCGGACCGGATTTGTGTCGGGTCTGTCCGAAGTGCCGCGCCCATACTGGAAATAACGGGAATGTGGTGTTCAAGTAAAGCGGCAAGCAACGAAACTTTGGGACCAAGCGAGTCAATGGCGTCCAGCGCCAGATCAGGGGGTGATGCCCAGTGTTCCTGAAAAAGCTGCGGAATGGTCTGTTCGTTGAGCAGGATATCCCGTGTTTCGACGATTGCGTTTGGGTTAATGTCGAGAACCCGCCGACGGGCCGCCTCCGTCTTCTTTTCACCGAGAGTACCCCAATGGGCAAAAAGCTGCCGATTGATATTACTTGGCTGGATAATATCAAAATCGACCAGTCGGAATGTCCCAACACCGGCGCGGGCCAGGGATTCCGTCGCGAAACTTCCCACCGCGCCCATTCCGGCAATCAGAACGGTTGACTTCCGTAGTTTTTCAATTCCGGATTTCCCGATCATCATGGCTGTTCGTCGGAACTGGGGTGGAACACTTTCCTGTTCGGTCATTGTTTTGCCTGCTTCCAGAACGAGAGGAAATGGTTTTCGTTCATTTGAATCTGATGATAGAATTCGTCGTCGTCCATTTTTTTGATTTTACAGATTTCCTGAAACGTTTGAACGATAAAAGCCGGCTCATGCAGCAGAAAACCATCTTCTCCGCGTTCCTGAATCAGAATACCGGGAGAGTCGGAACCAAAAAACTCGCGGGGCGGGAGCAGGGTCGGCCCATCGCTTTCCAGCAGAATCCGATCCCGGGGCGCTTGCAGGATTGTCTGCCGTTCTTTTTTATGGCTTTTCCGGACGCTTCGGATTGAGAACGAGAAAAAACAGCCCAGATCAACGGCGCGGTTAATCTGTTGCTCCGAACCGACAAAACCGTGAAGCAGACAAACAGGAATACCGGCGTGTTTTTTGAGAAGTTCCAGAACGCGCTCGACCGCGTGTACCGAATGAACAATTACCGGAAGCTTTCGTTCCTGCGCGATTTCCAGCTGTTCTATAAAAAAAGACTCCTGAATCGAGTTGTCCCGTTCTTTCATGGCGAAGTCCAGCCCGATTTCCCCAATGGCCGGATAGTATCCCGACATGTTCGGTTGGTCGAGAAGGATTGCCAGATAATTTTGCCAGGTTCCGGATACTTTAGAGACAAACCAGGGATGAATACCAAAAGAGGTCAGGACATCTGGAAATTGGGCGCCGATTTGCTGAACACGGGACCAGTCGGCGGGAGTTGTCGCGGAACAGATAACCCGATAAACCCGGTTCTTTCGGGCCCGTTCCAGAACCAACGAGAGATCGGTCCCGAACTGAAAATCCTGGAGATGAACATGAACGTCGGTCAGTGATGATTCCTTCGGATTGTCGGACTGGGCCGCGTCTGGTACCGGTGACAAGTTTTCCGCCGGCCCGGCTTCCGGGGAGTTCGCCGTTTCCCCTGACCCGGTTTCCGGAGATCTGTTTGGTTTGGAAGAAGCGGTTGAGGTTGTTTTTATGCTGTCGGTTGACATTATTTTTGCTGATTTCTGTTTCGGTTGGTTTGCCTGAACCGTTTCTACGGGAACCATCGGGACCGGAGCCGTCGTTTCCGGAAGTGTTTCTGGAGGCGGTATAACGTGTTGCGTCGGAACGTTGACATCAGAATCACTCCGGTTCAGCGGTTCATTTTTTTTTCAAAAGATTCTGATAGACATCCAGATATTTCCGGGCGCTCCGATTCCAGGACCAGTCCTGATTCATGGCGGTCAGGATCATTTGTTTCCAGTCTTCTTTACGTTCAAAGTAACAGTGGACAGCCCAGTCGATCGCTTTGTTGATATCCTCGGTCGTTCCCCAGTAGAAAGTAAATCCGTTCGCGGTCCTGTTGGCCATTGTTTCATTATAGGCGTTGGTAATTGTGTCGGCCAAGCCGCCAGTGACCCGAACAATCGGGAGCGAGCCATAACGGTGACTGTACATCTGGTTGAGGCCGCATGGCTCATACCGGCTTGGCATCAGGAACATGTCAATACCGGCTTCGATCTGATGGGACAAAGCGGGTGAGAAGGTCAAAAGAACGCGGACATTGTTCGGATAACGTTCGGCGAGTTTACGGAATCTCTGCTCCAAGGTAGAGTCACCGGTCCCGAGAATCACAAACTGTACCCCGTAACGTTCCACCCAGTAGGGGATGACATCCGCGACAAGGTCAAGTCCTTTCTGAATATCAAACCGGCTGACAACGCCAAAAAGCGGAGTATCGGGAACTTCCGGAAGTCCTGTTTCCCGCTGTAAAGCCTGTTTGCATTTTGGCTTGTTCTCAAAAACGGTCTTCTGGTCAAATGGAACGGCAATAAAAGGATCGGTTGCGGGGTTCCACTCGTCCGTGTCAATTCCGTTCAAGATCCCCGTCAGTGAATCCTGACGGAAACGCAAGACTCCCTGAAGCGTTTCGCCAAATCCCTCCGTTTGGATTTCCTCGGCATATTTGGGACTCACCGTCGTTATCGCATCGGCAAAAATAATCCCCGATTTAAGGAAGTTGAGCTGGCCATAAAATTCAAGCATGTCATAAGTGAAATAACTCCAGTCCAGCCCGGTAAGCGCCATATCCCCCTGTCCAAACCGTCCCTGATGCCGCATATTATGGATAGTGAGAACCGTCCCGATTTTGTCATACAGTTCAAGCTGAGAAGGAAGCAGAAGCGAATTGGGAACCCGGTCCTGGAACGGGGATTTGGTTTTATACAGGATTTCCAGAAGCGGGAACAGAATTCCGGTCTGCCAGTCGTTCGCATGAAGAATATCAAGGTCCAGATTTAACAGCCGGATCGCCTCCAGAACGGAACGGCAGAAAAAGATAAAGCGTTCACTGTTGTCCAGATAGTCGACACCATGGGAGTTGTAAAGCCCGTCCCGATGATAGTAATAGTCGTGTTTAACAAAATAAATCGGAACATCGGAGTTGGGGAGTTTACTGTAAAGCAGTTCCCCGAGTTTGCGTTCGTTTCCGATAGGGACTTCAAGCTGAAGCCCCGTTGACTTAATAGGAAATCCCGCTGTTTCCGCCTGAAAATATGAAGGCATGATAACAGAAACATGGTGCCCCAGTTGTGAAAGCGCGATCGGAAGCGCGCTGCAGACATCTGCGAGTCCCCCGGTTTTGGCAAACGGGGTCACTTCACTTGTAGCAAATAAAATATTCATGTTATTTCCTCCAGATATTTTTTAATACAAACAGAAGATCAATGAAATTTCCGTCTGAATATTCAAAAATAAAAAACGGAGCGCTAAAAAACCGGAATTGACATAAAAGCGGGAAAATTTTGCCAATACACGATGATTCAGCATCACCAGGTTGATAAATTTTACTAAAATCCAGATAAAACAGGCAAAATAATCAATCCAATGACTCTATTTGTATTGTACCATGAATCATGCATTCGTGTAGATTCTGCGGTCAGAAAAACCGGATTTTTTTTGTAATCGGCTAAAATTTACAAGGTCTTTTTTAATTTGAAGGGAATTTACTTCCGGTACATGTGTTTTATCAGAAGTGTCTGACACCGGAAAGTTGGCGAAGTTGATCAAAAAGTTTGAGTTTTGAGTTTATTCCGTCTGCTTTTTAACGGCTGTCGCCATCCGGAGCCCCTTTCAGAGAACTTTGGCGGCAACAGCCGTTATTTGCCGAAGATCCGTATTTACTCAGATATCCGTTTTACTCAGAATCCGCGGGCGGCCCGGATGTCATTGAAATCACGAAGATGATAATCTATTCCAACGTAATCCAGTACATTGCAGAGTGACCGGAGCGCGACGCCGAGACCATCGGGACCGCTGAAACCGCCGAACTGACCTCCTCCTTTTACATGAGGTTCAAGGTCAAGGAAAACCCCCGGAATTCCCCGTCCCCGGAGCTTTTCCTTCAGAGATGGCACTATTCGGGCGAAATCGCGGAGAATGGCCTCATGTCCGGCGTTTCCCTGATCCGACGGAACAAAGCCCTTCATTATATCTTCGTTGAAATGCCCTCCTTTACTGGCGAGCACCGTTTTGACATAATCCTTAATGTGCATCCAGCCGAGCCCGTCCTTCATCGCCTCATACTGATTGTAAACGTCGGCGGTATCGTATCCCTGAACAATCAGATTGGCGGCGTCAAAGATCAGAAGCATCGCCGGATGATTGACTTGTTTGAAAATATCCGCCAGAATATAACCGTTCTGCCCGATCAGATTGGCTTCCACTTCCAGACCGAACGTCAGGTCGGAACGGTGACAGACCTCCACGATCTGCCCCAGCTGATCGACCGCCTGGGAAATGTATTTTTCCGGCTTCTCTCCTTTGGGGTGATAAAACGAAAAACCGCGAATCAGTTTCGTTTCAAAACGGTGAGCCAGCTCACAGACTTTCCGGACATCATTGGCCAGATATTCCTGAAACGGGACATAACGGTTATTCGTCCCGTCGTCGACGTCCAGCAGTTTCACCTTGCCAATCGGTGAACCGATCGACGAAACATTCAGCCCGTAATCATTCTGGATTTCCCGGACCGCGTTGATTTCCCGGGTCGACAGCGTCATGACATTTTTGACTCCCTCGCCAAGGTTGACGAAACGGATACTGTAATACTGAAGGCCGAGTGCGGCAAACGTTGAAAACTGCTCAACCATTGTTTTCGTATTGGAACATTCGTCGGCAAAACCGGTCAGGATGACCTGTGGCTTGATTTCTTTTGAATTCATAATCTGTTCTCTGAAATAAGGAAAATGGACAAATTGATAAACTGATTACGGATTTTTGAAAATCCCCCGTTTTTTTAATTTTTCAAATAAATTTATTTCGGAAACAGCCTGACCGCCGGAAATTTCAACCGCCGGTTACAGTTCCGCTGTTATCTTTTGTTCAGGCCGCAAAAAGTGAAGCCGTACCCCTCAAAAAATCCCTGTTGTCTGTTATTATGCCTTATCCTGGCGTCGTTGTCCAGTTTCATTTTCCGGGAGAAGAAAATTTTCTGTTTTCTCTGAAAACCGTTCCTGTTTTTACCGTTTTCCGGTTTCATTTCCTGTCGGAATTTATCTGTTCTTTTGATTCCATCTTCTTCCAATTCCTTGACACCGGGCCGAAAAACCGTTTTAATAGAGAACGGCTTTCGGTCCCGGCCTGGAATCGCAGTTCCGTTCCGGATCGGCCGGCCTGCCGGAATTCCCCGTTACGTTTTTGAAATTCATCCGCAGTCAATACGAAAAGAACAAGCAATGTACAGAAGTTATGTCCGTCCTGAAATTCTGGCTATGGGAGGATACGTCCCAGGCGAGCAACCCAAAGGGAATGAAGCGGTTAAACTGAATACAAACGAAAATCCTTACCGCGCTTCCGAAAAAGTGTATGACGCGATTCGTCAGGTTGCTGTTCAGGGGCTTTCCCGGTATCCAAACGCGGTGGCGCAACCGTTTCGGGAAGCGGCGGCGGAACTGTTCGGAATCACTCCGGATATGATTCTTTGCGGAAACGGAAGCGACGATCTTCTGACCATTTTGACGCGAACTTTTGTCGGAAGCGGTGAGCTTCTGCGGCTTCCGTACCCCAGTTACATCCTTTACAAATCACTTGCGGAAATTCAGGGAGCGGAAAGCGAAGAGGTCCGGTTCAATGCCGACTGGTCGCTTCCCGACTATTTCGGTCAGAAACCGGTTGCGGAAACAGCCTGCCATCTTCGTCCCGTGAAAACGGATCGGCTGAAACTCGTTTATCTTCCTAATCCGAATTCCCCTTCCGGAACGCTTATTCCGCCGGAACGGATCGCGCAGATCGCGCAATCGCTTCCCTGTCCGCTTGTTGTGGATGAAGCCTACGCTGATTTTGCCGGGACTCACTGTGTTTCCTTGTTGGAAACGATTCCGAACCTGATTATCACGCGGACGATGAGTAAGTCCTATGCTCTGGCCGGGCTTCGGTTCGGTTTCCTTATGGCCCATCCGGAACTGGTTGAGCAGCTGGTTAAGGTCAAGGATTCTTATAACTGCGACGCCATCGCGATAGCCGCCGCGACAGCGGCGATAAAAGATCAGGACTGGCTCTGTGAAAACAAGGCGAAAATTCTCGCGACACGAACCCGTTTACGGGACCGGATGCGGGAACTCGGTTTTCTCGTCCCGGATTCTTTTGCCAATTTTACCTGGAATGTTTATCGGGATGAATCGGTTTCCCCCCGGCAACTTTACCTTCACCTGAAGGAACATGGGTATCTGGTTCGGTATATGAGTTATGCCGGTTGGGGAGACGGTCTCCGGATCAGTGTCGGGACTGATGAGCAGATCGACAACTGCCTGAATCTGATTGAAAGGTTTTTGGGCAGATAACCCGGCTGCCAGCTGTGTAATATGACCGACAGGCGGCAGAGACAGAAAATACATACAGCGGCAGTTGATGATCATGCGGCGGATGATTATATAAACGGATAAAACGGACGTTGTACCGACGGTAAAATGATTCGTCGGGGCTTTCGTCCGTTGACAGGGACCTCAAAGGAGGTTCATTCTGACGATGGAAAACAGGATCGTCATTCAACGACAAAAAAGGAATATCAGGAATTATGGAACGAACCGCGACGATTGCCAGGACAACCAAAGAGACCGGAATTTCCCTGAAGCTGAACCTTGACGGAACCGGACAGGGCAGGATTTCAACCGGCCTTGGCTTTTTTGATCATATGCTGACACTTTTTACCGCTCATTCGCTCATTGATCTGACGCTTGACGTTCAGGGGGATCTGGAGGTGGACGGTCATCATACCGTTGAAGATGTCGGAATCGCGCTTGGTCAGGCGTTTGCGTCGGCGCTGGGCGAAAAGAAGGGAATCCGGCGGTACGGTTTTTTTATTCTTCCCATGGATGAAACGCAGGTTCAGACGGCGATAGATTTTTCCGGCCGTCCGTATCTGGTTTACCAGGTGGTTTTTCCGGTGAGTTCCGTTGGTGATTTTGATCTGGAGCTCATCCGGGAATTCTGGCAGGGGTTTGCCAACGCCGCCGGATGTAATCTGCATATCAATATGCAGAGCGGCGGGAATGGTCATCATATCGCGGAAGCGATTTACAAATCGGTCGCCCGATCCATTCGAGCCGCCGTTGAGCATGACCCGCGCCAAATCGGAATCCCAAGCACCAAAGGGGTCCTGTAATTCCCTGATCGGTTCCGGAAACGGTTTTATTCCCCTTGCCGGAAGTGGTTGACGCAACGGTCGTTTCGATTCGGGGTTCCTTATTTAAACAGCCGGAGCCCGTTTGAATAAATGTAAACAGTTTTAACCAGTATATACAGATATTTAAGGATCCGTTATGCGAGCCGTTTCCTGTTGCTTTTTGTTTGTTTCGCTTTTATTAACGTCTGTTTCCGTCATTGACGCGACCGATTATTACATTGATTCCGAATCGGGAAATGACGCCGCTGCCGGGACGACTCCGGAAACCGCCTGGCAAACGCTTTCAAAAGTCAACGAAACTGATTTCCAGCCGGGCGACTCGGTTCTGTTCAAACGGGGCGGGCTCTGGCGGGGGACGCTTCAGGCCTGTTCCGGCAGGGAGGGACAGCCCATTCTTTATTCCTTTTATGGTGACGGTGACGAAAAACCGCGTTTTTACGGTTCCGTCGCGTTGAGTGCCCCTGATGACTGGCAGCCGAAAGGTGACGGTCTCTGGGCAACTCCGATCGTCGAATATCAGCCCGAGCCAGACAAAGCGACAACGTTTGATCTTCAAACATTTGGTTTGCATACTGAAAACGGGGCGGCCGCGGGGATCCGTCATGAAACGACACGCGACGGAAAGACCGTTTCCGTGCTGAGTATTGATTCTTCCGGAACCGAGCCCCATCACATTCAATGGTTTTCCCGACCGGTGAAAATCCGTAAAAATCATATTTACCGTCTTTCTTTTTTGGTCGGGAGTAATCAGCCGGTTTCCTTTTCTGTCGCCCTGATTAAAAATGGGCCTCCCTGGACCATGTATGGGAAAGGACAGCCACTTTCCGCTGAACAAAATATCCTGCCTGTTTGGGAACAGGAGTCCATTCCGATGGACGATGTTTCCGGTTTGCTCAAACGGTGGACCTTTGTTTTTTATCTGTCGGAAAACGCGGAGGATGCCCGGTTTAATTTTTATTTTGGCGGAGTGAAGACGACATCAGAAACCGAAATTTTCTTTCAGGACATGACCTGGGAAGAGATTCGGGACGATACGCCCCATTTGAGTACGGACGTTGGAAATATTATACTGAACGGAAACAAAGCGGCGTTCAAACGCTGGACCAAAGAGGACCTGAAAAATCAGGATGACTTCTGGTTCGACCTGACGGCCTGTCAGCTCTGGTTTTACAGCGATAAAAACCCGGCGGAAAAATATACTGAAATTGAGGCGGCGCTCCGGAATCACGGCGTCAATCTTTCTGGTTGTGGTTATGCCGTTTTTGACGGGCTCGACGTTCGTTACGCGGCGGCTCACGGATTCGGCGGTTCCGGGAATCATCATCTGATCATCCGGAACTGCGATATTTCCTGGATTGGCGGCGGGGATCAGTATCTGGGAGGCGGCGACGGACGCCGGGTCCGGTTCGGAAACGGGATCGAATTTTGGGCGAATGCTCATGACCAGCTTGTCGAAAACAATCATCTCTGGGAAATTTACGATGCCGCGCTCACCAATCAGGGAAGCGGGGAGAACCGGCAGATCAACATCACCTATCGCAATAACCGGATTGAAACCAGCGAGTATTCCTTTGAGTTTTGGAACCGTGGTCCGGAATCGGAAACCCGGGACATCCTGTTTGAAGGTAACGTTTGCACCGATGCCGGTTACGGCTGGGGACATGTTCAGCGTCCGGATAAAAACGGTCGTCATCTCATGTTTTACCACAATTCCTCAAAAACCTCCGGTGTGGTCATCAGAAATAATGTTTTCCGAAACGCGACCGACAGCCTCATCCGACTGGAAAACGACTGGACCGCCGGCCTGACCTTTGAGAACAACACATGGGAACAGAAGCCCGGTCTTCCCTGTTTTTTGTGGCTGAAGCAGAACTACGGAGAAGAAGGTCTGTCGACCATTCCCGGCTTGCAGTGAACGGTCGACGGATACGGATTCCGCTGTTTTTTTTGAATCTGGTCCTTCCGGGGTGTGTCGAATGGTCGAATGTGCTTTCAGACCGACTCCGTTCAGGTTGTTATTCCACATTGGAATGACGGACACGAAAATCACGGTCGGCGGACGATGGCTGCAACGTCGTCAACGGGAACAGAATCGGAAAAGGAACCATAAGGAACGGACCGTAAACGGAAAAGGGAACGACTCCCTTTTTTCGACAGTCCCCCCGGTTGTCCCGGTGTTTTGTGTTCCTGTTTCCGGCGGTTGTCGTGACGGATGTCATTCCCGGCTTGTCCGTTTTCTATTTTCAGTCCTGATGATTTTATTTGCGACGGTTTTCCCCGTGGACTTCTCTTTTTTGTTCGCGCGGACTATTTGCTGAATTCCAGCGTGACCGGACCGAGCAGTCCGGACGGAAGGATTTCCCAGTTGACAGCGTTCAGCGGTTTGTAGTTCGGGGAAACAACATTAATATCCTTGAAAATCTTCCAGGGAATCCCGTTCTGATCCATATAACGAATTCGGTTCGCCGATAGATTGCTGATTTCCAGTTCCAGCGTATTTCCCCTGTTTTTCAGCAGGGATGCCGGGAAGTCCGCGGCTATCGGCGGCATCAGTTGATAACCAAGATCCTGTCCGTTCAGGGTAACACGAATGGCATCGCCAACCTGGCCGAAAGAAATACGGGCCCGGCGCCGGTCGCTGTTTTCCAGGTTGAGGTCCGGCAAATCAAACGAAATCCGATAGCAGGCGGTTCCGGAAAACCGTTCGTATTCCTCCCCGAACTCTGTCCAGGATTTCAGGGTGCCCATTTCCAGTGACGCGGGAACAGTCGGGCCCCCGCTGATAAAATCGACCTTCCATGTTCCGGTCAATTCCGTCGGTTGAATCGTGTTGTCAACGTCAAAATAAAGCCAGTTTTTAATCGGCTGTTCCGGTTTCCGGTCAAAAGTCCGGATCAGAACCGATTCATTTGGGCCGAGCTGAAGCCGGACAACGGGGAATCCGTTATCGGTATCGTTTTTCCAGTCCGGGACCCCAACGGCGCCGCTCATCGGGTTCAGCAGGACGATCTGATTCGCCGGAACCGGCAGACGATACAGCGAGTCTTTTGCTTCAATGAGGTTTTCCGGGTTGTAACTGATGTCCTCCTTAATATTGGAAACAAAAAAGACATATCCGTTCTCAAGTTTTCGGGATACGAAATTCAAGGAGTCACTCCCGAGCCAGGGTATTTCCGTGGGGGGATAAAACCGGTGGCGGATTTCCGCCGCCGCGTCGGCAACAACGCATTTTTGCAGGCTTTCGGATTCTCTGACCGAGTTCAGCATGGCCCGGCGTTCCGCCAGTTGACCAAAGCCCGGAACATCCGCCGGAAGTGATCCCTCAAAAAGAACCGTTGCCCCTGCCTCCGCCAAATCCCGAATCGTCGTGAACGACTCAATATCCATCATCGGGATCGCCGGCACAATCAACGCTTTCCAGGAATTGACGCCGGAATAAATCCGACCGTCCTGAACCGTCAGATTCTTCAACCATTTATCCGATACATAATCGAAACTGATTCCCTGATTCCAGAGTTTT
>Ga0079305_1001876_pt1 | contig 22513 bp, 15 predicted proteins | sample LMS_cellobiose_e_FD_79183 | JGI IMG/M metagenome (GOLD analysis project Ga0079305, IMG submission 79183) | Rumen-fistulated moose microbial communities from Alaska, USA - LMS_cellobiose_enrichment | ecosystem: Host-associated > Mammals > Digestive system > Stomach > Rumen fluid ... | reverse complement strand
TCGATGCCGGGATAGGCTTCCATGAAGGCGTTGGCCACCTTCTGGGTGCGGCTGGAAATGGTGTAGATCACCACTTTGCCCTCCGCCTTGGCCTTCTCATAGAGCTCCTCCATGGGCTCGTCCAGGTTCAGGCCGTTGGCCTCCGCCCACTGATCCTCCTTGTCACCCGCATAGGCCACGCCGGCCAGGCTCAGGATCAGCGCCAGGGACAGGATGATTGCCAGGAATTTTTTCATGTGTCGTCCTCCTTTTCTATTTGCTTGAACCCTTTTCGGGCATCAATGCCGTTGTTATTCCGCCTCCGTCACCGCCTGCTTGACCAGGCTGCCGCTCTCCGACGCGAATACGTTCAGCAGGTCGTCCTGCACGGTGAGATACAGCTCCTCATCGGTCTTGTAGTGGCGGATGCCCAGCTGCTTGCCCAGGAAGCTGTGCCCGCCCACGCTCAGCTGGATCAGGGTTTCGGAGCCGGCGGGCATGCAGCTGTATACCCGGGCCTTCACCGCGCCGGGGCGATCCTCCCGGTACAGGCGGATCTGCTCGGGTCGGAAGCCCAGCTTGCAGGCGAAGCTGCCGCTCTGGGGCGCGGCGGGGGTGAATTGCTTTTGATCGAATACATGGGTGCCAAAGGCGCTGGTCACGGTCATCCGGCGGTTTTCAACGCTGGCGTCGCCGTCGATCAGATTGATGCGCGGGTTGCCGATGAACTCCGCCACCCGCAGGGTGGCCGGGTTCTGATACAGCTCCATGGGGGAGGCCACCTGCTCGATGTGCCCGTCAAAGAAGATGGCGATTCGGGTGGAGAGCGTCAGGGCTTCCACCTGGTCGTGGGTCACGTAGATCACGGTGGTGCCCATCTCCTGGTGCAGGCGCTTCAGCTCGCTGCGCATGTCGATGCGCAGCTTGGCGTCCAGGTTGCTCAGGGGCTCGTCCAGCAGCAGCAGGCCCGGGCTGGCCGCGATGGCGCGGGCGATGGCCACGCGCTGCTGCTGGCCGCCGCTCAGCTCGCTGGGATAACGCTGGGCGAATTGGGGGATCTGCATGCGGGTCAGGGCGCTTTCCACCCGCTCGCGGATCTCCGCCTTGCTCATCTTGGCCACCTTCAGGCCAAAGGCCACGTTTTCAAACACCGTCATGTGGGGCCACAGGGCGTAGCTTTGGAACACCAGGTTCAGCCCGCGCTTGGCAGGGCTTTCAAAAAACTGCTCTTCCGCGTTCACCACCGTGCGGCCGTCCATGGTAATGGCGCCGCTTTGCGGCTTTTCCAGGCCGGCCACCACGCGCAGCGTAGTGGTTTTGCCACAGCCGCTGGGGCCCAGCAGCGTCATGAATTCGCCGTCCTCGATGGTCAGGTCAACGTTTTTCAACACGTGGTTGCTGCCATAAAATTTGTTGATGTTGCTCAGTACGATGCGGCTCATAGCTCAACCTCCCAATCCGCCGGCGATGTCGGCGTGGAAAAATTTATTGGCGATCCAGTAGAAGAAGAACACCATGGCAAACATCACGATGGCCACCGCGCTGGCGGGCTGCTGGAAGCCGCTGGTGGAATAGGTATAGGCCATATAGGGCAGCGTGGCCTGGCTGGGGGTCATCAGGATCATGATCAGATCCAGCTCCTTCATGATGCTGATCAGGATCAGCATCAGCCCGCTCATGAAGCCGTTCTTCGCCAGGGGGAACACGATGCGGGCGAACCGGGTCACGAAGTTGGCTCCGGCCAGCTGGCCCGCCTCCTCCAGCTCCGTGCTGATCTGCAGCATATTGCTGGTGCCGGCGCGGCTGGCGAAGGGAAGGTGCTTCACGATGGATACCAGCACCAGGATGGTGAAGGTGCCGTACAGGGAGGGGATCAGCGTGATCTCCAGCCCCAGGATATTCACCTTGGTGGGGGTGGCGAACATGGCCAGATACATGGCGCCAAAGGCGATGGAGGGGATCAGGTAGGGGATGAACACCAGCTGCTCCACCAGCTTGCCGCTCTTCAAATGCCGGCCGCGGCTGTTGATGTAGCCCAGCATCTGGCCGAATACAGTGGCGATGAGGGAGGTAAGGCCCACCAGCAGCAGGGTATTCTTGACGAACATCCAGAACTGCGGGCTGCGAAACACCCCGGGCAGGCCGTCGCTGATGTTGGGGTCGGCCTCGCCCAGCCAGTAGTGCAATGTAAAGTTGGACAGGCCGTAATTGCCTGCCTGCAGCATGAAAGTCTGATACAGCAGTATGCCCAGGGGCAGCACCACCGCCACCAGCAGGAAGGCGGAGAGGATCACCACAATGGGCCACTTCCACTTGCCCAGGGAGAGCAGGGTGCTGCGGCCGCCCTTGCCGCCGATGGTGGCGTAGCTCTTGCGGCTGCCGATCAGCTTCTGATTGATGAAGATGTTAATGGACGCCAGCAGGATCAGCACGATGCTGATAGAAAAGCTGATGCCCTTCTGGCTCTGCACGGTGGAATACAGCGAGGTCGATATGGTGTAATATCCTATCTTGAGCCCCAGAAAGGAGGGCACGCCGAAGGTGCCCATGGATTTGGAAAAAGTCAGAATGATGCTGCTCAGGATGGCGGGCAGCACCAGCGGGAAGGTGATGCGCCGCAGGATCAGGCTCTTGCCTGCGCCCACGATCTCGCCCATCTCCTCCAGTTCGCTGTTGATGCTGCGCAGGGCAGCGCTGACCAGCAGATAGGCATAGGCATAATAATGGATGGAAAGCACGATGATGATGGCCACGGGGCCGTAGGCCAGCCAGTCCGGCGAATGGATGCCCAGGTAGCTTAAAAAGCCCGCCGCACCGCCGATGGTTTCATTGCGGAACACGCTGAGCCAGGCCATCGATTTGCACCAGCTGGGCAGCATATAGGGAATGATCACCGCCAGGCTGAAAAAGCGCTTGCCGGGCAGATCGGTGCGCACCATCAGCCAGGCGATCAGCGCGCCCATCGTGATGGAAAGGGCGCTGGTGGAAAAGGCGATGATCAGCGAATTGCGCAGCGGCACCCAGAAAAGGTTGCGGCTCACGTCGCTGAACAGCAGGCGATTCCAATAATACAGGGTAAACTCGCCCGCCGTGCCGCCCTTCACCCGGCGCAGGTCGGATTTGGCCAGCGTCAGCGTGGTCTTGATCATCTCGATCAGCGGCACGATGATCAGGTACGCCAACAGAATCACCGCGATCAGGGTGATGATATTATACGGGTTCGTGAACATGTTGCGCAGCCGGTTTTTCAGCCTTCTTCTGCGTGAAAACGGCGCTGGCTGGATTTGGGTGGACATGGATCACTGCTCCTTTGCGCGTCGTTGCCCCGGAGGTTTTTCATGCTGTGCGTTTTTTATCGCTTTTATTGTATCGGCTGCGGGGCGTATTGTCAAGGGATTTTCCTTATTATACGGCGCGAAGACGCCGTGAAAAGATGAACGGGTACGGCACGATGCATATATGCAGTTTTTTGCATAAAGCGAAACGGAGAGCGGCGCGCCCTTCCGCGCCGCCGCTTTTGCCCAAAGTGCAGGGAGGAGCGCGGCGCTTTTCATAATTTCTTGGGAACGGTCGGGTGCCGAAGGGGCCAAACTGAAATCCGGATGGAACAAAAATGCATTTATGAAAAGGCCGGCTGCGCTTTCCGCGCGGGAAACGGGCTGCGGCGGCTGTTTTTTTTCGGCACTTTTTATCATTTTGTTTTGCTTTTTATACAGTAAACCCTTGCAATTCGCAGTTGCGGATGATATAATCTTTCATATTCCCTGTTAAGCTGTTGAATATGCGGGGAATGAAAGGGTTTTCAATCATCCCAAACAGATGATCGAAATAAAATCTAAATGGAGGAAAGAATCATGAAGAACGTATCCAAGTTCCTGTCGATGCTTCTGGCCGTCATCATGGTGCTGGGCGTCGTGTGCGCCAGCGCTGAAGCCGTGTATGAGCGCGGTGATGATGATGAGATCTTTGACGAAGTTCTCGGCGACTACAACGACCTGATGGCGGAAGCCAAGGCTGCTGCCACCGACGATGAGCGCTTCGTTCTGGAAGCGCAGGCTGAGGCCATGCTGCTGGACTCCGCCATCTTCGTCCCCTTCACCACCCAGGGCGGCACCTACCAGATCAGCCGCATCGCCTATCGCACCACCCCTTATGTGCAGTGGGGCAACGATGATGACCGCTGGTATGGCCTGGTGATCTCCGATGAGTTCATCACCAAGGAAGAGCGCGCTGAGCTGGTCGAAGCCTGGAACAAGGCTGTTGCCGGCGAAGGCACCTATGACCCCGCTGCCATCCTGGAAGCGAAGGGCCACACCCTCAACCCCGACTATAAGACCACCTTCTCCACCGCTCCCGTGACCCTGGACTGGCTGAACACCTCTTCTCAGTCCGATACCGAGATCCTGGTGCAGTGCGTCGACGGTCTGGTTGAATATGACAACCTGAACAACCTGCAGCCCGCTCTGGCCGAGAGCTGGGACATCAGCGACGACGGCCTGACCTACACCTTCCACATCCGCAAGGGCGCCAACTGGTACACCTCTGAGGGCACCGAGTACGCTCCTGTGACTGCTTATGACTTCGTTGCCGGCTTCCATCACATGCTGGATACCGCCGCTGGCCTGGAATACCTGGTCACCGGTGAGCAGGATGGTCCCGATGAGGTTGTGAAGGGCACCAACGACTATGTGAACCACGGCGGTTCCTTCGATGACGTTGGCTATGTGGCCGAGGATGAGAACACCCTGGTGATCACCCTGAGCAACCCCTACTCCTACTTCATGACCATGCTGACCTACAGCATCTTCCAGCCCATCTGCGCCGACTTCTACACTGCCAACGGCGGCGTGTACGGCATTGATGAGTATCAGGCTGCCTTCGCCGATACCAACGCTTACACCTTCGGCAAGAGCACGGACGTTGCCTCCCAGGTCTACTGCGGCCCCTTCCTGCTGACCAAGCTGGTGGCCGACTCTGAGATCAACGTGGTTCGCAACGAGAACTACTACAACCCCGACAAAGTGAAGCTGAACAGCATCACCTGGATCTATGACATGGGCGAGAACCCCACCCAGTACTATGCTGACGCGGTTGCCGGCGTGTACGCCGCTGCCGCTCTGGGCTCCGCCACCGGCGTTCTGGATCTGGCCAAGCAGGACGGCAACTTCGATAAGTATGCCTATGTGACCGACACCACCTCCACCACCTACTTCGGCGGCCTGAACCTGAACCGCGGCACCTTCGCTCTGTCCAGCGGCGCCGTTGCCTCTCCCAAGACCGAGCAGGAGAAGATCGACTGGAATACCGCCGTGCATAACAAGAGCTTCCGCAAGGCCATCGTGCATGGTCTGGACCGCAGCGTGTACAACGCCGTTTCCGCCGGTGAAGATCTGAAGTATGCCTCCCTGCGCAACATGTACACCCATCCTGAGTTCGTGAAGCTGAGCGCCGAGACCACCGACGCTGAGGGCAACACCTTCGCCGCCGGCACCATGTATGGCGAGATGGTTCAGTTCTATCTGAGCAAGCTGGACGCCGACATCAACGTGTCTGACGCCGTTGAAGGCTGGTTCAACAAGGACGTGGCCCTGCAGTACAAGGCCGCTGCCATCGAAGAGCTGGGCGACAGCGTGAGCTTCCCCATCGTGATGGATATCGTGTACTATTCTCCCTCTGCTACCATCACCGCTCGTTGCCAGGGCGTGAAGCAGAGCCTGGAAGCCAACCTGAACGATGATCCCGAGAATCCCGACTTCCTGAAGATCAACCTGATTGAAGCCACCACCTCTCAGGATTACTACGCTGTCGGCTATCGCGCCACCACCGGCGAAGCCTGCGGCATGGACTTCTTCTTCGGTTCTGGCTGGGGCCCGGATTACGGCGATCCCGTGACCTACCTGGGCACCATGACCTATGGCGGCTACATGCTGAAGGTTATGGGTATCTAATACCGGCCTGAAGCAGATCCTGTAAGCATTATTACAGGCAGCAAGGGGAAGCGGCAGTCAAATGCCGCTTCCCCCGCTGTTGCTTTATGCTTTTCCCGATTGAACCATAAAAACGCCCGCGTTCGGTCGGGTAAGAATAAAACAAAGTTGGTGTATTCATGAGAAAATACTTGCTCAAACGCATCCTCTTCTCCCTATTTTCGCTGCTGGTGGTGGTCACCACGGTCATGTTGCTGGTGTACACTCTGATCGAGCGCAGCGTGATCTTCCAGATGGATGACGTGTGGAACAAAAAGAATGCCAATGACCGCGCGTCTTACGAGTATACCCAGTATCAGAAATTCGGATACCTGGAGTATAACGACTACGCGGCCTTCCTGAAAGCCAAGTATGAGGCGCTGTACGGCGCGGATTACACCAAAAATGCCGATTTCAAGGCGGATCTGGAAGCCATCCAGGATGAAAACGCCTATCTTGAAAACGCCTCCGTGCAGGAGTTTATCCAGCAGAACGAGGCCAAGGGCTATAAAGCCACTTACCTGAGCCCTGTGCGCAGTTCGAACGGCAAGGTGAAAAAGGGCGGCAACGCCTACCTGCTGGCCGTGCGGGAGCTGAGTCCCTTTGTGCGCCTGTGGAAATACATCACTCAGCTGATCACTGTGGAAACAACTAACGATGTGAAGGACGAAGCGCTGACAGATCGTTATATCCGCGTGGAGAAGGATCCCTACAACGGCCTGTTTGCCGTGGTGGGATCCGGCACCACCCATAAATATTTGTTATACTTTAATGGCCGGTTCCCCTTTATCCATCAGAATTTCCTGCATCTGAACCTGGGCACCTCCTTTACCAAGTACAGGGGGTCTGAGATCACCACCGTGATCAATACGCCCACCGGCAATCAGATCAAGACCCACACCCAGTATCCCGCCCAGATCGGCACCGATCAGTATGTGGATACGGCCATTGATTTCCATTCTCTGCGGTATAATTCCAATCCGCGCAATGCCACGGAGATGAAGCAGTTTCCCGATCAGTACACCGCCTATTCCTATCGCATCGGCGGCCTGTCCATGATCGAAAACAGCTTTGTGGCGGGCATTATCGCCACGCTGATCGCCTACCTACTCGGCCTGCCCCTGGGTATCTCCATGGCGCGGCATAAGGACGGCTGGCTGGATAAGATCGGCAACGGCTACATCATCTTCATTATGGCCGTGCCCTCCCTGGCCTACATCTTCCTGTTCGCCACCATCGGCACCACCCTGTTTGGCCTGCCCTATAAATTCGCAAACGCGGAGGTCAAAATATTGGCATACGTCCTGCCCACCATTTCCCTGGCGCTTCCCCAGGTGGGCAGCCTGATGAAGTGGATGCGCCGCTACATGATCGACCAGATGAACAGCGACTATGTGAAGTTTGCCCGGGCGGAGGGCCTGTCTGAAAAGGAGATCTTCCGCAAGCATATTTCCAAGAACGCTATGATCTACCTGGTGCACGGCATCCCGGCCAACATCCTGGGCTGCCTGACCGGCGCCATCATCACCGAGCGCGTGTATGCCATGCCCGGCGTGGGCAACCTGCTGACCACCGCCATCAACGGCCATGACAACGGCATCATCGTGGCCTGCACGGTGTTCTACACCACGCTCTCCCTGATCTCCGTCATCTTGGGCGACCTGCTGCTGGCCAAGTACGATCCGCGCATTTCGCTTTCATCCAGCAAAGGAGGTGGCCGGTAATGTCTGACGTCACCGTGAAGAATGATAAATTCTATTTTATCAACAGCGATACCATCCAGGCGGAAAAGATCACCGCGCCCCGCTATTCCTATTGGGCCAGCGTGTTCCGCGTCTTCTTCCGCAAAAAGATCAACATCGTGCTGATTTCCCTGTTTGTGCTGCTGATCCTGGCCACGTTCATCATTCCCATCTTCGCGCCGTATAAGCCCTATGAAAACATTACCGACGCCAAGACCTTCAACCTGAGCCCCAAGGCGGCCATGGCATATTTCGGCGGCTTCTCCTTCAAGTGGATGCTGGGCACCGGCGGCATGGGCAACAGCATTTTCTACGGCATCATGTCCTCCGCCCGCACCAGCCTGATCCTGGCCGTGATCTGCGCTGCCATCAACATGACCGTGGGCATCATCCTGGGCGCGGTGTGGGGCTACAGCAAGCGCTTTGACCAGGTGATGCTGGTGATTTACAACATCATCGCCAACGTGCCCTATATCCTGGTGATCTCCGTGGTGGTGTACATCATCAGCGCGGGCTTCTGGAGCTTCATTTTCGCCCTGACCATCACCGGCTGGTTGGGCATCGCCTACTTCTTCCGCACCCAGGTGCTGATTATCCGCGACCGGGAATATTCCCTGGCCTCCCGCTGCCTGGGCACGCCCATCCCGCGCATGATCTCCAAGAACATCCTGCCCTTCCTGACCAGCGTTACCGTGACCCTGCTTGCCACCGAGCTGCCCAGCTACATCGGCATGGAGGTGTTCCTCAGCTACATCGGCGTGGGCCTCAGCGCGGAGGTGCCTTCCCTGGGCCGCATGATCCAGGAGGGGCAAAACGCCTTTCTGATCTATCCCTGGGTGTTCTGGCCGCCGGTGATCATCGCGGCCACCATCACCATCATTCTGTACGTTCTGGGCCAGAACCTGGCGGACGCCAGCGACCCCAGGACGCATATGTAAGGAGGGGCCCCATGTCTGAGAATGAAAACAGAAAGGTGCTCCTTTCCCTGCATAACGTCAGCGTCAAGTTCAACGTGCGCGGCCGCATCCTGACCGCCATCCGCAACGTGTCGCTGGATATCTATGAGAATGAATCCATCGCCATCGTGGGCGAGAGCGGCTCGGGCAAGAGCGTGCTGACCAAGACCTTTGCCGGCATGCTGGACAGCAACGGCTTCATTCCCGAGGGCAGCATCGTGTTTTCCGATGACGAGCTCTCCAAAACCTACGTCACGCTGAACGCCGCCAACCGCCGCAAGCTGAGCTATTTCAACAATATGCTGAATAAGCACGCGGTGCTGGAACGCGGCGCGGCGGAATACCGTCAGATTCTGGAAAAAGAGGCCGCCATCCGCCATGCCAAGACCCTGTCTGAAGCGGAGGAGGAGGAATTCGCCGCCAAGCTGAAAACGGTGCGCGACGGCATTGTGGATACCAACAATTACGTGCAGACCCTGGATAAGCACAGCAAGGCCGACCAGCAGGAAATCGAAAAATGCCAGGCCAAGCTGGCCTCCCTGGCGGAGCAGGAAAAGAGCCTGACCGCCCAGCGGGAGGAAACCATCAGGAGCCGCGCCGCCGCCTACGAGGCGAACAGCGTCACCCGCGGCCGGGATGAGCAGGAGCTTGCCGCCCTGAAGGCCCTGCGGGAAAAGAAGATCGCCACCCCCGATAATCCCGCCAATCCCAATGGCCTGAGCGATGAAACCATCGCGCGCAACAAGATCCTGGCCTATGAGATCATCCTGTCCATCGGCCGCTATCCCCTCCGCTCCCAGATCGGCTTCATCCGCACGCTGAACAAGGCCTTCCGGGATGCCATGCTGATCGGCGAGGATCTGCGGGATATCAACGTGCTGAACCGCATTTTCCAGACCTGCGCCTTCTACGTGCAGTACCGCCGGGTGGACGAGGCCAACAACCGTGTGGAGGGCTGCGCCATCATCGACTGCGCCCACGTGAAGTATACCAATGACTGGCAGCAGATTCGCGGCTGCCGCATCGCCACTGTTTTCCAGGATCCCATGACCAGCCTGAACCCGGTCATCACCATCGGCAAGCAGATCATGACCGTGATCCTCAAGCATCAGAAGTGCAGCCAGGCCGAGGCCCGCAGGCGCACCATTGAGATCATGGGCAAGGTGGGCATCCCCGACCCGGAGAGCCGCTTTGACGATTATCCCTTCCAGTATTCCGGCGGCATGCGCCAGCGCATCGTTATCGCCATCGCGCTCAGTTGCCAGCCCAAGATTTTGATCTGCGACGAGCCTACCACCGCCCTGGATGTGACCATTCAGGCCCAGATTATCCGCCTGATCAAGGATCTGCAGAAGGAGCTGGGCTTTACCACCGTTTACATCACCCATGACCTGGGCGTGGTAGCCAACGTGGCCGAGCGCGTGGCCGTGCTCTACGCCGGGCAGATCGTCGAATTGGGCACCGTGGAGGACGTTTTCTACGATCCCAAGCACCCTTACACCTGGGCGCTGCTGTCTTCCCTGCCCCAGCTGACCGAGAAGGGCACCGACCTGTTCTCCATCCCCGGCACGCCGCCCTCCCTGTATAACAAGATCGTGGGCGACGCCTTCGCCCCCCGCAGCCAGTACGCCATGGCCATCGATCTGGAGGAGGAGCCGCCCATGTTCCGGGTGAGCGATACCCATTACGCCAAGACCTGGCTGTTGGATCCGCGCTCGCCCAAGACCGAGGCCCCGGCCAACATCCAAAACCTGCATGAAAAAATGGTTCGCATCTACGGCGATTTTGAGGAGTAAGGAGAATGAGCATGGAGAATACAAATCGCGAAGTTCTGCTTTCTGTTCAGAATTTGGACGTGGTGTTCAAGCAGGGCAAAAACAGCTTCAAGGCCGTCAGCGACGTGAGCTTTGATATTTACAAGGGTGAAACCCTGTCCCTGGTGGGCGAGAGCGGCAGCGGCAAAACCACCATCGGCCGCGCCATCGTGCGCATCAACCCCTGCAGCAAAGGCGCCATCTACTTCAAGGGCGAAAAGATCAGCGGCAAGCTGCCCCACAAGAAGGACCGCGAGGTGATCCGCAAGATCCAGATGGTCTTCCAGGATCCCGCCGCCTCCCTGAACGAGCGCGCCACCATCGAATATATCATCTCCGAGGGCCTGTACAACTTTCACCTGTTCACCGATGAAAAGGACAGGATGGCCAAGGTGGAAAAGGCCATCAACGAGGTGGGTCTGCTGCCCGAGCACCTGACCCGCTATCCCCACGAGTTTTCCGGCGGCCAGCGCCAGCGCGTGGGTCTGGCCCGCTCCATCGTGATGGAGCCGGAGCTGATCGTGGCCGACGAGCCCATCAGCGCCCTGGATGTGTCCATCCGCGCCCAGGTGCTGAACCTGCTCAAAAAGTTCCAGCGGGAGCGGGGGCTCACCTATCTGTTCATCGCCCATGACCTGTCCATCGTGCGCTTCATCAGCGACCGCATCGTGGTCATCTACAAGGGCCGCATCATGGAGGTGGCGGAGACGGAGGAGCTGTTCCAGTATCCCCTGCATCCCTACACCCACTCCCTGATGAGCGCTATCCCCATCCCCGATCCCATCCTGGAGAAGAAGAAGAAGCTCTTCGTCTATCAGCCCCGGGAGTACGCCGAGAATGAGGAGCAGCCCCAGCTGGTGGATATCGGCAACGGCCATCTGGTGTATGGCAGCAGCGAGGAGATCGCGCAGTACAAGGAAATCCGCTTTAAGAACGAAAAATGATATTTGCGGCTGCCGCGGATGCGTGGCAGCCGTTTTCAAAATAATGAGGGAAGCATGCTGAAAAATAAAAAAAACCTGGCCCGGTTCATCGCCTTCCTGCTGGCGGCGGGCGTGGCCATCGCAGCCTTCACCGTGGGTGTGACCCAGTATATCCATCGGGAATCCGGCTATTACGAGGTGGGCATCACCTCCGAGGGATGGAATGCGCTGTATGGCAGCGGGGCGCACATGATCCTGTACGCTTCCGGCAACAGCAGCGACATCCGCCGCGAAACCAACCAGGCGCAGAAGGCCTTCACCGACGCGCTGCTGTACGCCTATCGCCTGCTGGATGCGGAAAACGAGTATGAGGGCGTGACGAATATCGCCACCCTGAACCGGCACCCCGGCGAGCCGCAAGCCGTGGGGGAGGAGCTGTACGCCGTGCTGCGGGACGCCCTGGAGCGCACCCGGCGGGGCGAGGGATACAGCCTGTTCTGCGGCGCGCTGCACCGGGAATGGCAGGCCCTGCGCTATCTGGAGGAGCCCGCACCCGCTGACCCGCTGAACGATCCGGAGGAGGCCCGGCGCATCGCCGCCCTGGCGGAGCTGACGGCACTGCCGGAGCTGACGCTGTCCGATCCCGATACGGTTACGCTGACGGTGCCGCCGGAATACGCGGCGGTGCTGGCGAAATTGGAGCTGGAGGCCCCTTCGCTGGATCTGAACCTGCTGCACGACGCCTATCTGCTGACCATCACGGCGAAGCTGCTGCAAAACAACGGCTATACCGACGCGTACCTGTACACCGAGAGCGGCTGCTCCCTGTGGTTTGGGGAGGGGCAAGGGCAGTTTGCGCTTTACGCCCTCGAAAAGGACGGGCCCCGGACGGCGGCCACTGCCCGGCTGGCCCTGCCGGTGGCCTATTGTCAGTTCACGGCCTTCTCGCCCACGGGGGCGCAGTATGATTACTACGCCGTGGAAAAGGAGGGCGTCACGGCCCTGCGCCACCCCTTCATCGCCCTGGACGGCAGCGTGCCGAACGTGCTGCAGTCCGCTGCCCTGGCGGGGGAGGCGGGGGAGCTGGTCGACCTGGCCTACCGCCTGGCGGTGCTGTGCGTCCAGCCCGACCGGGAAGCGGTGTTTGCCGCCCTGGACGCCCTGCCCGACACGGTGTTTTACGCCGCCCTTCCCCTGGGGGAGCGCGCCATTTACGCCCGCGCCGCCGATGCGGAGAAAATCGCCCTGGCGGAGGGCGGGCAATTTGCGCTGACGCTTCGCTGAGAGCTTGACAGCATATAGATGAAGAGATTATAATAAAAATTGGCTTTTTGGCCGCAAATCCCCGGAAATGAGGTTGTGCCTGTGAAACGCCCCCTATGCGCTTTGCTTGTCCTGCTGCTGTGCCTGCCCCTGACGGCGCAGGCGAAGGACGCCATTCCCGTGACCATGCGCATGACGCCCTACCAGGCGGAATTTTCCTTCTCCATCCCGGATCAGGAGTACGTGTACGTCACCTATGACACCCGGTTTGATACCGGCGAAATGGTGCTGTATGCGCCGGATGGCAATTTCTCTGGCGTGTGCTGCCTGCCCGGCTCCGGCACGGCCATGAAGATGGGCATCAACGTGTACACCCTGGCGGGCAAGGCCCTGGTGCGCGATGGGGCGAATACGGTGGCCGATCCCAACCCGCCCAAGCCCGCCGCGGGCCTGGAGCAGATGAAGGCCGTCAACAAGATCACCGATATGGAGCTGGTTCCCCAGGCGGACGGCGTGCATTACCGCTTCACCCTGCCGGGGCGGGACAGCGTGGTGATCCGTTACAGCAGCCCCCAGGAAAAGCACACCGTCACGGTATGCTGCGGGGCGGAGTACGTGTATGAAGGCGTGCTGGCCATGCCCTATACCTATGCCGATGACAACGTGACCGTCACCGTGCTGACGGTGGGCAGCAGCAATCAGCTGTATCAGGAGACCGTAAAGGCCTATTACCAGCCCCCCGAGGTGATTGAAAAGGCGGCGGAGGGGCGGCTCTCCGGGGTGACCGTGTGTATCGATCCCGGCCATCAGCGCCAGACCCAGGTGGAAACTGTGCCCCTGGGCCCCAACTTCAACAGCACCACCACCACCACTGTGGGCATGGCCCAGGGCGTGATCACCGGCCGCCGGGAATCCCAGGGCGTGCTGGAGATCGGCCACCTGCTGCGCAACGCCCTGCTGGCCGAAGGGGCCGACGTGGTGATGACCCGCGAGGTGCAGGATACCTTTGTGGGCATGCTGGAGCGGGCGGATATCCCCAACAACGCGGGGGCGGATTTCGTGCTGCGCCTGCACATCAACTACCGCAGCGATAATTCCATCCAGGGCATACAGGTGTATTGTCCCCTGTCCTCCTCTTACGCCCAGGAGGTGGCGGATGAGGATACCTACCGGGTGATGGGCACCACCCTGCTGGACGCCATGAAGGCGTCCACCGGTGTCACCAAGGGCAACTGCACCCTGAATAATACCTACGTGGGCAACAACTGGTCGAAAATGCCCTCCTTTCTGGTGGAGATGGGGTATATGAGCAACCGCACGGAGGATCTGAAGCTGGCCTGCCCGCACTATCAAATGCTGCTGGTGCAGGGCATGGTGGAGGGCCTGGTGAAGCTTTCCCAGCTGCGCGGGCTGATTGACAAATAATAAGGAAGAAGATTAAAGAAAGTGTCTGAAACGGAAAAAATACGCTTTGACGCCCTGGATATCTCCAGCGAGGTATTGAAGGCTGTGGAAAAGATGGGCTTCACCGAGGCTACGCCGGTGCAGGGTAAAACCATTCCCATCATGATGGAGGGGCACGACGTGATCGCCATCGCCCCCACGGGCACGGGCAAAACCTGCGCCTTCGGCATCCCCATGCTGGAATATTTGCAGCTGAAGGAGGATTACATCCAGGAGCTGGTGCTGGCCCCCACCCGGGAGCTGGCCCTGCAGATCGCCGAGGAGCTCACCGCCCTTTCCCGCTTCATCAAGGGGGCGCGCATCGCCACCCTGTACGGCGGGCAGCCCATCAAAAAGCAGATCGCCGCGCTGAACAGAAAGCCGCAGATCCTGGTGGCCACCCCGGGCCGCATGCTGGATATGATGAACCGCGGCCTGGCTCGGCTGGACGGGGTGCACACCATGGTCATCGACGAGGCCGATGAAATGCTGAAGATGGGCTTCGTCAAGGATGTGACCCGCATCATCGAGTCCACGCCCAGCGACCGGCAGCTGGTCATGTTCTCCGCCACCACCAATCAGGATGTAATGACCATCAGCTGGAAGTATCAGTACCGGCCGGTGGAGATCACCATCGAGGCGGTGGATGAAAACAAGCCCCAGATCGCCCAGTATGTGATCGAGGCCGACCGCAGCAACAAGCAGGAGCGGCTGGAATACCTGCTGGATTCCAACGAGTATCAGCGGGTGATGATCTTTACCAACACCAAATTGATGACCGACAGGCTGTGCAGGCTCCTGCAAAAGCAGGGCTACGACGCCCAGTGCCTGCACGGGGATATTCCCCAGAAGCAGCGCAACGTGACCATGGAGGCCTTCAAAAAGGGAAAATTCCCTATTCTGGTGTGCACCGACGTGGCCGCCCGGGGAATCGACGTGTTTGACGTGGAGGCGGTCATCAATTACGACCTGCCCACCGAAAACGAGTATTACACCCACCGCATCGGCCGCACGGGCCGGGCCAAGCGCCACGGCGTGGCCTTCACCCTGATGAGCTTTCAGGAGTCGGTGCGCATGGACGAGATTTTGCGTTACCTCCAGGGGGATAAGCCTCAAAAGCTGGAGTTTGACGATATGGGCGTGCTGCGCCGGGAAAACGGCGAGCCGTTCTTTGAAAATGTGTGATTTGGAGGGATTGCCATGCAGCTGACCAGCAAAGACATTGCGAAGATGCTCGATCATTCCACCCTGCAGCCCTATCTGACCGAGGCGGACATCCGCAAGGGCGCGGAGATCGCCCTGAAATACGGCACCGCCTCCATGTGCGCCCGGCCCTGCGATGTCCCGCTGATGGCGCGGCTGCTGGCGGGCTCCGATGTGAAGGTGTGCACCGTCATCGGCTTCCCCCACGGGGCCCATGAAACCGCCATCAAGGTGGCGGAGGCCGATCTGGCCCTGGCGCAGGGCTGCCAGGAGCTGGATATGGTCATCAACATCGGCCGCATGATCGCCGGGGATGAGGACTATGTGCGCGGCGAAATCCGCCAGCTGGCGGAGCACGCTCACGCCAAGGGAGCCATCCTGAAGGTCATCATCGAAACCTGCTACCTGTCGGATGAGCAGAAGCAGCGCGCCTGCCAGCTCAGCGAGCAGGCCGGGGCGGATTTTGTCAAGACCAGCACCGGCTACGGCTCCGCCGGGGCCAAAATCGAGGATGTGCGGCTGATGCGCGCCGCCGTTTCCGACAAGGTGCGCGTCAAGGCCAGCGGCGGCATCCGCAATCTGGATACCGTGCTTTCCGCCCGGGCGGCGGGGGCTTCCCGCTGCGGCGTATCCGCCACCGAGGCCATCATGCTGGAGGCCCTGCGCCGGGAGGCCGAGGGCACCCTGGTGATGCCCGATACCCTGACGGAGATGAGCGGGGGATACTGACCGCCATCCGGCCGCAAGAAAAACATGCCGTCACAATCGGCGAAGAACAACCTGCCTTCCCCAACCGACATGAAAAGGAAAAAGGGCGGGACTTGACATGAAGCTGATCCGCGGTACAATCTTGACAGACAGACAGTTAAGCTCTGCCCTTTTTCAGCGCAGCGGTTTCTTTTGCGCGGCATCCCTTTGCGGGTTTGCCGCGCTTTTTTGTGTGACGCGGTGAAAGGCCGCAAAGGAAAGAAGGAGGCGTGAATCATGAAGCGCAGGCTGTGGATTACCCTGTTTTGCGTGGCGGCGCTGTGCTGCCTGTGCGCGGGCGCTTTGGCGGAGAATGTGGTGCAGATTTATGACAGCGCGGAGATTGACTTGGGCGATGCGTATGGCAACCAGGTCATTACCGTGCAGATTTCCCCGAGTGATTCAGGCTACTTTGTTATAGCCTCGAACAATACAAACACATGGGATTTTACTGTAAGAGCGTGCAACAGCTACATCTTTGCGGGCTATCGGGTGTACGATCAGAACGGCCCGAACAGCGCAGGCACTTCCGATTCCTATGCGCAATTCGGAACCCCCATAGACAAAATAGGTTACGTTGCTTCCATGCAGCATCCCGTTTTCACCGCCATCTTTGAAAAGGTCAACGTGGCTGTGTCCCCCGCCGGGGCGGGCACCGCTTATTATGATTCCGGTGCAACAGCTTTCAAGGCCGAGTACAACGTGGGCTGGCGGTTCCTCGGCTGGAAATACGCGGCGGACGAATGGACAGCGCCGGCGAACTATGACAGCACCGATGCAATATGGAAAATGAATAACCCCAGGACGACGGGCACCTATACGGCGTATTTTGAGAAAATGGCAGAATATGCGCTTTCCCCTGCGGCCTTTACCCTCACGCAGAGCGGCTACACGGATATTCCGGTTGAGCTGACCTTCCTTGCGCTGAGAAATATATGGAATTCTGGTGAAGAAAAGTATTATCAGGCAGAGGCGGTTTCCTTCCAACTGCACGGCGGTACGCTGACCGACGCCGCCGGCAATACCATCCCCTTCCAGGTGGCGGATGAGAACCATGCGGCCCACGGGAACGGTGCATTTCTTTATACGTGGCACAGTTCTCAGGGAGACACCGATATTATGCCAGTCTGGATCGACGAATACGATTTTGAGCAGGCTGTGCCGGGCACATATACCGGGACGCTGACCTATGATGCTCAATGGAAGTGTTGGGAAGGAACGCGCGAATTGTCAATCTCCTACGGATCGGGCCAGATTGCCCTGACGCTGGTGGTGCCGGGGCTTGTGCCTACCTACGCCGTGACCGTCACCAACGGCACGGGCGGCGGGGACTACGCCCAGGGCGCAAACGTCACGATCACCGCGAACGCGCCGGAAACCGGCATGCGGTTCAAGGGCTGGACGGGCGCGGAGGGCCTGACCTTCACCCAGGGCAGCGCCGCCACCGCTGCGGCCACCTTCACCATGCCCGCCGCAGCGGTTGCGCTGACGGCGGCCTATGTGCCGATACCCGCACCGACAGAGAAACCCACGGAAAAACCGACGGAAAGGCCGACGGAGAAACCCACAGAAAAGCCGACAGAAAAGCCCACGGAAAAGCCGACGGAGAAACCCACAGAAACACCGACGGAGAAGCCGACAGAAGTGCCGACAGAGAAACCCACAGAAAAACCGACGGAGAAACCGACGGACACGCCGACGGAGAAACCGACAGAAAAGCCCACGGACAAACCGACGGAGAAACCCACGGAAACGCCAACGGAGAAACCTACGGATAAGCCGACGGATAAACCGACTGACACACCCACAGACAAGCCCACGGACAAACCGACGGAGAAACCCACGGAAAAACCGACGGACACGCCCACGGATAAGCCGACGGATAAGCCGACGGATACGCCCACTGAAAAACCCACGGATAAGCCGACGGATAAACCGACGGATAAACCGACGGACACGCCCACGGATAAGCCGACGGATAAACCGACGGACACGCCCACGGACAAACCCGAGGATAAACCGACGGACAAGCCTACGGATAAACCCGAGGATAAGCCAACGGACAAGCCTACGGATAAACCGACGGAAAAACCCACGGATAAACCGGAGGATAAGCCCACAGACACGCCCACACCTGCGCCAACCGACACCCCTGTGCCCACGGACACGCCCAAACCCACGGATACGCCCAAGCCCACTGACACCCCCGCGCCCACAGACGCGCCCAAACCCACGGACACGCCCAAACCCACGGATACGCCCAAGCCCACAGACGCCCCTGCGCCCACAGACGCGCCCGTCGTTCCCGGCGATGTGACCGGCGATGGCAAGGTCGATATCATGGACGTGATCCGGCTGCTGAAATATGTGTCCGGCTGGAATGTGCCCCTCCGGGAAGCCGCCGCCGACGTGACCGGCGACGGGCAGGTGAATATCATGGATGTGATCCGGCTGCTGAAATACGTGTCCGGATGGAAGGTTAGCCTGTCCTGACGCACAATAAAATGCCTGCAGTTTTCCAATATCGGAAGCTGCGGGCATTCTTTTCGGCTCTTTTACGCCGTTTCGATCCAGATTTTGAATTCATACCGGTCCAGGGGATAGACAGTTTTGCTGTATTCGATCGGCCGGCCTTTTTCATCCTGCGCCTGGGAGCAGACCAGCAGTGCCAGGTCGTGGGGCTGGGCGCTGAGCAGGCGGCCGTCTTTGAGGCCGATCTCCTGGGCACTGAACCGCTTTTCAATGCGCCGGCGCGGGAGGGAGTTTTCCCGTAAAATCTGGGTCAGGGAGATTTTTTCCAGGTCATAGCGCTGCACGATTTCGCCCACGTCCTTGGGAAAATAGTCGGTGGAGAGCACCATCACGCCCTTTTCCTGGTGCTCCTTGGAATAGCGCAGCCGCCGGGTTTTCAATACGGTTTCGCCCCTTTCGATCCCCAGCATGCGAATGATTTCCTCCTCCTCCGCGGGCAGAAAGCGACATTCCAGCAGCTCGGTCACGGGGGTTTCGCCCCGGGCGCGCAGCTCGTCGCTGAAGGATTGCAGAAACAGCGTGGTCTTGTCGATAATCTGGGGCTGGGTGACGAAGGTGCCTGTGCCCTTGATGCGCTTCAGCCTGCCGCTCTGCACCAACTCGCTCAGGGCGCGGCGCACGGTGCTGCGGCTCACGTCAAACTGCTTGCACAGGTCGATTTCCCGGGGCAGCTTGTAGCCCAGGGGCCAGGTGTCCTGCTCGATTTGCTGTGTGACATAATCCAGAATTTGCTGATAATACCTGCTCATGGCGGCCTCCATGTTTATTTTACACAGTATATCAAAAATCGGAGGAAAAAGCAACTGTATGTATGCGCATGTATTCTATTTAAGGATTTTAATAGGATACATGCGTTATTTTTATGTGCATGTATTGACAATCAGGGCGAAAAAATATAAACTGAATACATCCAAAGACAGAGGGAATTGAATGAAGGAACGGTGGTCTGTATGGGGATCGTTTACAAGACCCGGGAAGAGAAATATGAAGTGGTGATCGTGGGCGGCGGCATGACGGGGCTTTGCGCCGCGATTGCGGCGGCCCGCCACGGTGCGCGCACGGCCCTGGTGCAGGATCGGCCCGTGTTTGGCGGCAACGCCAGCAGCGAGGTACGCATGCACATCTGCGGCGCCAGCGAAAACCAGAAAAAGCCGGAGCTCAACGAGGGCGGCATCCTGCATGAACTGCTGCTGAAGAATAAATATGTGAACGACAGCTTCTGCTATTCCATCTGGGACGCGGTGCTGTTTGAGGCGGCCCGCCATCAGCAGGGCTTGACGTTATACCTGAACACCACCATGTACGGGGCGGAGGCGGAGGGAAAGCGCGTCACGGCCATCCATTGCTATCAGATGACCACCGAGCTGCACCTGACCCTGCGCGCCGATATCTTTGTGGACAGCACCGGCAACGGCACCCTGGGCGCGTTCGTGGGCGTGCCCTTCCGCACCGGCAGCGAGGCCAAGGCGGAATTCGGGGAGCTGCACGCGCCGGAGGAGCCCAACAACTGCCGCATGGGCAACACCCTGCTTTTCAAGGCGCAGAAGCGGGATCACCCGGTCAAGTTCATTCCGCCCGTCACCATCCGCCATTTCAGCGACGACGATTTGAAGCTGCGTAAGCACGCGCCCCAGATCCCGCCGGAGGTGCTGGCCACCGCCTCGGAGGAAGAGATCCGCATGATGTTTGACGGCTACTGTCCCGATTACGGCTTCTGGTGGATCGAGTTGCCCGGCGAAAGCCCGGATATCATCGACGACTATGAAAAGATCCGGGATGAGCTGGTGGCCGCGGTGTACGGCATTTGGGATCATATCAAAAATCACGATGGCAACGCTGCTGACTACGAGCTGACCTGGGTGGGCATCTTCCCCGGCGTGCGGGAAAGCCGCCGCATGGAAGGCGACTACATCCTGACGGAGAACGACATCCTGGCCAACCGCCGCTTTGAGGATGTGGTGGCCTACGGCGGCTGGCAGATTGACAACCACGTGCCTGGCGGCCTCAACGCCAAGGATGAGCTGCCCGCCCTGGTGTACGAATTTCACGGTTCTTACGATATTCCTTATCGCTGCTATCTGGCCAGGGATTTTGAAAACCTGTATGTCAGCGGCCGGTCGCTGAGCGCCAGCAAGCTGGGCATGGCCTCCACCCGGGTGATGGGCACCTGCGCCATCGGCGGCCAGGCCATCGGCACCGCGGCGGCCCAGGCCATCCGCAAGGGCTGCGATATCCGCGGCATCAATATGCGGGAGCTGCAGCAGACCCTGCTGCGGGACGATTGCTATCTGCCCGGCCTGAAAAACGAGGATCCCCTCGATCTGCTGCGCACGGCCACCGTCACCGCCTCCAGCCAGCAGGCGGAGCACCCGGCGGAGAATCTGCTTTCCGGCGTGACCCGCGCCATTGACGGGGCGGCCAACGACTGGCGCTCCGAGGGGCTTTCCCCGGCGGGGGAATGGATCGAATTTCATCTGGAAAAGCCCGCTGCGGTGCGCACGGTGCAGCTGGTGTTCGACAGCAATTTCGACTATGAAAAGAAGATCACCCTCAGCGGCCGCCGGCAGAGCCAGCAGGTGCCCGGCGTGCCCCGGGAGCTGGTGCGGGATTTCACGGTGGAGCTGCTGCGGGAGGGCCGGGCGGCGGCCAGCGTGCCCGTTACGGGCAACTATCTGCGTCTGCGCCGGGTCACGCTGCCCGGCGTGGAGTGCGATGCGGTGCGCGTGCGCGTAACGGCCACAAACGGGCTGGAGGAGGCCCGCGTCTTCGAGGTGCGCGCCTACGCGATCAATTTGGATTGACGGCGCCCAGAGCGCTGTGATCAATAAAAGAAAGGATGTGTTATCATGAAACGACTCGTATCCCTGCTGCTGTGCCTGGCAATGCTGCTTACGCTGCTGGCCAGCCTGACCGTTGCGCATGCCGAGGATCCCATCGTGCTCAAGTTCTGGGGCGGCGTACAGCCCGAATACGGCTATGACGCCCTGGTGGAAAAGTTCAATGAAGAATTCAAGGACAAGGGCATCCAGGTGGAGTACACCCGCTATGTGAACAACGCGGATGGCAACCTGCAGCTGGACACCTATCTGTCCGCCGCGGGCAACGTGGATATCTTCATGGGCTATGGCGGCAACGGCCGTCTGCGCCCCCGCGTGGATGCCGGCCAGGTGCTGGACATGACCGAATATCTGGCTGCCGCGGGCTTTGACCCCATTGCCGAGCTGGGCGAGGCCGCCGTGACCCAGTATATCTATCAGGATAAGTACTGGGCCGTGCCCACCAAGTATGAGAACCAGCTGTATTGGTATGCCAATGTGCAGATGTTCGAGGAAGCCGGCATCCCCCTGCCCCTGAATGGCTGGACCTATGCCGAGTTCATGGACGCTGTGGAAAAGCTGACCAAGGGCGAGGGCATTGACAAGGTGTACGGCATGTACTGGGGCTTCAACGGCCTGTCTGACAGCGACCGCAACTTCATCACCGCCCTGAACAAGCCCTATGGCAACTACACCGACGCCACCTGCACCGAGACCGCCTTTGACCATCCCGACTTCATCGCCGCGCTGGAAACCATCGACACCACCATGAAGAACGGCTGGGCCCCCTCCCTGGAGGAGGAGATGGGCGACAACCTGTCCTTCGCCACCGTGTATCTGGCCGGCAAGAGCGCCATGACGGTGGGCATCTCCCAGATGCGCCTGATCAAGGATCTGGAGACCTATCCCCATGACTTCACCACCGCCATCATCCCCGCTCCCGTGCCCACCGAGGCTGACCTGGCCCTGCACGCCAAGCATGATATCTACAACGGCGCGGGCGACCTGATCTGCGTTTCCGCCAAGACCGCCTATCCCCAGGAGTGCATGGACTTCGTGCTGTGGTACATCCAGGGCGGCATGGCGCCCCTGGCCCGCGGCGGCCGCATCCCGCTGTGGCGCGGCTTTG
>Ga0079305_1001875_pt1 | contig 22524 bp, 21 predicted proteins | sample LMS_cellobiose_e_FD_79183 | JGI IMG/M metagenome (GOLD analysis project Ga0079305, IMG submission 79183) | Rumen-fistulated moose microbial communities from Alaska, USA - LMS_cellobiose_enrichment | ecosystem: Host-associated > Mammals > Digestive system > Stomach > Rumen fluid ... | reverse complement strand
TTTCAGGAAGAATTCTTTTTGTCTCCTTTAAAACATCGAAACAGGAAAGCCTGAAAAGCAAATGCGAAAAGAAAAACCTCGACCGAATAGTCGAGGCTCAGACTTTGTCTACAGTCTGAAGGGGCTTCCATGCGGAAGCCCCCTGTTGCTCAAACAGCGTTTCAGCGTCTGGCGATCCTCTTTCTGACCACGAGGCAGATGATGCCCGCGAACGAGGCCAGGAACAGAGCCGCAAGCGGGAGGATGTTGTTATCATCACCCGTTCCCGGATTGGTCGGCGTGACCTTATGGGTATTTGTGATGGTATATCCGTCGCTCGCGCTGCCGGTGATCTGGGCGGTGTACCCGTTAACTTTAACTTCTTCTATGGTATAGCTTATCTCCTTTTGGTTTTCGTATTTGGCAAGATCGGTGAAAGATCCCTTCCAGCCGTTCTTCTCATTGAGAACCAGAGTCGTTCCGGTATCCCGGCCGTCCTTGAAAAGCTTGACCGTGATGGAATCGGGGCGGATGTTGTCCTTATTATTTCCGTCATCCCAGACCTTGGTCACGGAAACGTCCAGCTTCTCGGGCTCGTGGGTGTTGGTGACCTCCCAGATCCCGTCCTCGTTTACCGTCGCATCTGCTTCATATCCATCGACCGCAGCTTCTACAACGGTATATTCTATCTTTTCATCCTTTTCATCATGCTTGTACAGATCGGTGAATGTGCAAGTCCAGTCGTCATCCTCCGTAACGGTCTTAGTCGCGGCCTGAGTGCCGTTCGCGAGGAGGTTGAAGGTAACGGAGTCGGGACGGAAACCGTCGTTATCGTTATCATCATCCCATATCTTCGTTACAGTGACTTCGGTCTTCTCGCGATAATGCACCTTCGGGATCTCAAAGGTGAACGTACCATCATCTCCGTCTGTCGTGACATAACTGAGGAATGCTTCGACGTTGGTGTCATACCAGCCGGTCTTCGCGTATTCTTCCTTGAGTTCCAGGTCGTAGCTCAGCGTGACCTGACGCGTATTCTCTACGGGTACGTTCAGAGTCCACTCGAAGGAATTGGTATCCGGATCGTATTCGACCACATACGGATAAACTCCAGCATCGTTGGCTTCGCCGAATACCCATTTGTTGTCACCGGCCGGGGCAGAAGTGAGGGTCTCGCCCGCCAGCGTCATGGTGAAAGGAGAAGAGCCGTCTTCCGGGATCACCAGGTCGAACTCTTCGGTGATCTTATCCGTTACGACGCCGCTCGCGACCATATAGCGGATGGAGTTGTCGATGCCCTCGAAAAGTTCTTCGACATCATCGTCTTCGGTGATTTCCGCGCTGAACTTGGTATTCTCATGCAGCCATTCCAGGAACGAAGGACGTATCGTGCTGAGCGCGGCGTCGGTTGACCCGCCGGAATAAGTGATGACTCCACAGTTGTACTTCTCGCCCATCTCGGCCCAGAGGTGGCCGGCTTTATACATACCCTTCTGCAGATTGTCCACGTGATACTGATAGTAATTGGGGTTGATCTTTTCAGTATCAAAGGTGTATGTCCCGTCACCGTTATCGATCACTTCAAACGGATTGGCCTCCAGATACGTCACGCCTTTCCATGCATCGTTTGGTGTGTATTCGAAATAATACTGATAGTCTCCTCTTTTGCCATAGGTCGCGGTGTTGGATCCGAACAGATCCGCTCCGTTCGTCACCGTATGCTTCACCACCGTACCGTCGGGGACTGCAGTCTTGTCGTCGGCGTATTTGCAGGGTTCATCCCAGGGGCTGACGCCGGTAAGTTCTTCGCTCGTGCTGTTGTAGAGCTGCTCATACGGTGTGTTATTCTCATCTCCCTTGAAGACGAAGATATTGCTGAGACCAGTTGGATCGAGCACGTCTACGGAATACGCGTATTTGTTGTAGGAGAAACTCTGCGAAACTGCAGGCTTTCCGCTGTTCTGCATAGCCCATGTGTTGCTCCTGTACCACTGGGCGTAGATCGTCGTCGGCTCGTGATCATCGTTGTTCCAGATATACGTCTTGCCGTCGGTCAGCAACACGACGTATTTATGATCGTCCGGCACGTCTTCATCGGCCTTCAGCCATTCATTGGCGATATCTATGCCGCCGTGAGTGTTGCTGCCATTGCCGAATGCGGCTTTGATATCAGCCTCTGTCATGTTAAGAGCGCCTTCGATAAAAGACTTGCTCTCGTCATCGTAAAGCACAAGTTCTTTATATGTGTTGTCCGAGAGATACGCGACCGCGTCATGCGCACGTCCGCGGAAACGGATAACGCCGACCTTGAGCTCGATATTCGGGTTGTTCTCGATGATGCTGTCGAACAGTTCGTTCACGCTTTCCTTGAACACCTCGCTGTTCTTGGCAGACGAAGAACTGTCCATGGCGAATACGATGTCGATCTTGTTCTGGTATTCGCCTGCGGGAAGCGAAAGCTTGACGGTCGTCGTTCTGTTGTCTCCCTCCAGCTCGATCGGCGACGCCTCCTTGGAGCCCGACACATCAAAACCGTTATCTTCCCCTTCGTCTGCGTCGGCCGCGAAAGCCAGGCCAGGCAGGATAAGCACGACACAAAGGACGAGCGTTAGCGCGCGGATCAGTAGTGAATGCTTGTTTCTCATGACTTTTGTCCTTTCTTCCGGGGTTGACCGGTCGCAAAAAAGGCATAATAATTTCATTATTTAACTATTATAAACCTGTAATGTAATATTGTCTACTACAATTCGCCCGCAATTCTTCTATTTCTGTCGGCTCACGCTGCCTTCTTCGCGTATTTCACCCCGAGGCCGGTCGCAGCGCTGATAAACGTAAAGATCAGCGTGCCGACACCGACGAAATAGTATGGGGTGAATTCCGCGACCGATACTCCCAGCGTCCCGGCGAAGAACAGCCCTCCGATGCACCAGGGGATGATGCCGAACATCGCGCAGGATCCGTCGACCAGGCAGCGGGACATGACAACGGTATCGATGCCGAGCTTCTCAAAGCACTTCTTCATCGAGTCTGCCGTGAGCACCGACGCCATATGGCAGTCTCCGCCGAGGCAGGTCAGAAGGAAGGCGATCACGAATGTGCCTACCAGAACGCTGAAGCGGCTCTTGAGCTTTGATCCGATCTTCTCGGTGACTATCTCCATCACCGAAAGCTTTGACAGGCCGCCGGCCAGATTCAGCCCCAGCATGATCAAAGTCACCACCGACGCCATGCTGAACAGTCCGCCCCTCGAGAGCAGCTTATCCAGTATCTCGACGCCCGTCTCCGCGACATAGCCGCTCTCCATATAGTTGAAGCAGTCGACCAGAGGAACGTGCTGGAGCAGCACAGAGAACACCGTGCCGACGAGCGAGGAAAGGATCATCGCCGGGAAAGCAGGGATCTTGAGGATTATGAGCAAAAGCAGGAACGCGAGAGGTATCACGGCGAGAGGCGTCAGATTATAGTGCGCCTCCAGGCCGGCCATGATCTGCTCGACCTGCGTCGTATCGGCTACAGCGGAAGAGTAGCGGAAGCCCATGACTGTGAACGCCGCGGCTACGAGTACCAGCGTCGGGATCGTGGTATACCTTAGGCTCTTTTCCGTATCGTAGACTGTCACGTCGGAAAGCGTGGCGGAAAGATTGGTTATCGCGCTGAGCGGCGAGTGCTTGTCTCCGCAGACCGCTCCGCTGATGATCGCGCCTGCCACGACAGCGGGCGGGATGCCCAGGCTGATGCCCACACCCATGAACGCCACGCCTATGGTGCTTGCGGTCGTAAAAGATGACCCGGTCAGAAGCGCCATCACGAAGCAGAGCAGCACTGTCATCAGCAAAAACCATTTGGCCGAGAGTATCTTGAGCCCGTAATAGATGACCAGCGGCACGGTCCCGCAGGTCATGAACGATCCGACTACAACGCCTACCATCAGGATGACCATGACACCGCTGATGTTGTTCCCCAGAAACTTCACCATCTCATCGATCATATCGGTCCAGGAGATCCCCACGAACCTGCCTATGCAGAGGACCAGCCCGATATTGATAAGGATCGGGATATGCGGGTCAAGCCCCAGCACTATGATGCCGATCAGCAGTATCGCGATGACCGCTATAAGTATCGCCATCGCTGCGGGAAAAGTCATCTGTCTCTTCATTTGCTTATTGCGCTCCTTCTTCATCGGTTTTGATATATTTGACGCCTATCCCTGTCGCCGCGCTGATCAAAGTGAACAGCACGGTGCCGAAGCCCAGGATATAAAAAGGCGCGAACTCCCTGATCGGCACGCCGAGCGTCTCCGAATAGAACATACCCGCAGGGCACCAGGGCACGATGCCAACAAGCGCGCAGCCCCCATCCACGAGGCAGCGGGACAGCACGACAGGGTGGACACCCACACGTTTGAAGCATTTCTTCATCGATTCCACGGTGAGCACCATGGCCATATACGTATCGCTGGAGATCAGGACCAGCAAAAAGGTTATCAGGAACGTGCCTGTCATGACGCTGAACCTGCCCTTGAGCCCGGCGCCGATCTTTTCCATGACTATAGCCATGACCGAAAGCCTGGACATTCCACCGGCGAGCGAAAGCCCCATCATGATTATTATAACCACCGACGCCATGCTGAACAGCCCGCCGCGCGAGAGAAGCGTGTCCAGAAGCTCGACTCCCGTATGAGCTTCGTATCCGGTCTGCATATATTTCAGGCAGTCGACGAGCGGGACGCGCTGAAGCAGCACCGAACAGACCGTTCCCGCGAGCGATGAGATTATCAAAGTCGGAAAAGCCGGGACCTTCAGGATCACCAGCGCGAGCATCAGCAAAAGCGGCAGGATCGCGAGCAGCGAGAGATTGTAGTTTTCCGTGAGCCCGTTCAGGATCGTCTCGACCTGTGACGTATCCGCATTGCCCGACGAATAGCGCGCGCCTATCACGGTAAACACGACCGCGCTCAGCAGGACCGTCGGAAGCGTCGTATACCTCAGGCTTTTCTCGGTCTCAAAGACGCTCACTCCGCAAAGCGAAGCACCGAGATTGGCGACCGCGCTCAGGGGGGAATGTTTGTCCCCGGCAAGGGCGCCCGATACTATCGCACCGGCGATCAAAGCGGGCGGTATGCCGAGGCTCAACCCGACGCCCATAAACGCAACGCCGAGCGTGCTGACCGAGGTGAAGGACGATCCGGTAATCAGCGCCATCACAAAGCTGAGCAAAACGGCGAACAGGAAGAACCATCTGGCGGACATGAACTTGAGTCCATAGTAAATGACCACGGGGACCGCCCCGCACGTCATGAACGATCCGATCAGCACACCGATCAGAAGTATGACGACGACCGCGGACATATTCTGCCCGAGGAACTGCATCATGGAGTTGAACATCTCGCCCCAGGGTATGCCTTTGATCCTGCCGGCGAAGAATATCACCCCTATATCCACCAAAAGCGGGAGATGCGGGTCAAGACCAAGGGCGATTATGCCCACGAACATGACCGCGATTATGACCGCGAGTATGACTATCGCTTCCGTTAGATTCAGATTGATGTTTTTTTGATCCGCAGCCCGCTGCATTCTCTTTCTTTTCTCTCTTTCCGATCGCATAAAGCCCTTATATTATAATCAATTCCTTTGTCGAGAACAACAAAAAACGCCGGGGATCATATTCCCCGGCGCATAATTTTTGTTCGTCTATTTCACGAAGCCGAACCTCTTCCTGCCCGCGTAAGTCGTGTGCAGCAGATGGTGAGCGACGTGGGATCCCGGTTCACCCAGATAGTCTCTGTAGAGCTGCTGTATCTGCTCGTTCTCGTGAGATTTTCGGATCGGGAGTATGCGGTCCTCTTCATAGAGCGCCGCGGCGCGCTTGGCTCTGTAGGCGTCGAGGCCTTCTTTGTTCTTCACCTTGGACGGGATGATCGACTGTCCGCCGCCGTTGATGCAGCCGCCCGGGCAGCCCATGACCTCGATGAAGTGATAGGGGCTCTCTCCGGCCCTCACCTGGTCGAGCAAAGGCTTCGCCTCGGACATGCTGGACGCGACAGCCACTCTGACCTCGAGTCCCGCGATGTTCAGCGTCGCCTCCTTGACCCCGTGGAGTCCTCTGACCGCCTCGTAGTCGACGTTATCGAAGGACTTGCCCTCGAGCACCTCGGCCACCGTCCTGAGAGCGGCTTCCATAACGCCGCCCGTAGCTCCGAATATGACCGCGGCTCCGGAGTATTCGCCCATCAGATCCTGGTCGAACTCGCTGTCCTCGAGCTCCGAGAGATCCATGCCGTACATTTTGATCAGGCGGCCGCACTCCCTGGTCGTCAGGACCGCGTCGACGTCCGGATAGTCGCCCGTGAGGTTCTCCGGGAGATGGATCTCGGACTTCTTGGCGATGCAGGGCATGATCGACACGACGAAGATGTCCTTCGGGTCGACTCCGTGCTTCTCGGCCCAGTAGGTCTTAAGGACCGCGCCCATCATCATATGAGGCGACTTGCAGGTCGAGAGGTGATCGAGGATGTCCGGATACTCGTACTCTATATATCTGATCCAGCCCGGTGAGCAGGAAGTGAACATCGGAAGCACTCCGCCGTTCTGCACCCTTTGGATGAACTCGGTGCCTTCCTCCATGATCGTGAGGTCAGCGGAGAAGTTGGTGTCGTAGACTCTGTCGAATCCGCAGCCCTTGAGCGCTGTCACCATCTTGCCGGTGACGCGGCTTCCGACGGGCATGCCGAACTCTTCGCCGAGGGATGCTCTCACGGCAGGCGCGGTCTGGACGATCACGGTCTTGGCCGGGTCGTTCAGCGCGTCGATCACCCTGTCGATATCTTCCTTCTCGGTCAGGGCTCCGACCGGGCAGTTGATCACGCACTGTCCGCACTGCATGCAGTTCACGTCTGCGAAGCTCTTGTCGTAGATAGGTGACACGATAGTGTTGAATCCGCGGTTCTCAAATCCCAGTATGCCGAGGCCCTGTACCTTGCGGCAGGTCTCGATGCAGCGCGCGCAGAGTATGCACTTGGATGTGTCTCTGACTATTCCGTAGCTGAAATCGTCGAAGGAAGCCCTGGTGTGCTCGCCTTCGAATCTGTTGTCGCGGATGCCCATCTCCTCGCAGAGCCTCTGAAGCTCGCAGTTCTGGTTGCGCTTGCAGGACAGGCAGTTCTTGTTGTGGTTGCTCATGATGAGCTCGACCGTGTTCTTGCGTCCCCTGATAGCGCGCTCGGAGTTGGTATAGACCTCCATGCCTTCGCTGACCGGCGTGGTGCAGGAGGAGAGGAGCGACCTCGCGCCCTTTACCTCGACCAGGCACACGCGGCAGGCGCCGCTCTTATTGATGTCCTTGAGATAGCAGAGCGTGGGTATGGTTATTCCCGCGTTTCTCGCCGCTTCCAGTATGGTCTGGCCGGACTCGGCGGTAACGTCTTTTCCGTTTATCTTCAAATTGACAGTTGCCATGTCCGTTCCCTCCTATTCCATCTTTACGGCGCCGAAGCGGCAGGTATTGTAGCAGTTTCCGCATTTGATGCACTTGGTCGGGTGTATCCTGTAGGGCTCCTTGCCGGGAACACCGTTGATCGCCTCGGCCGGGCAGGACCTCGCGCAGAGCGAGCACATCTTGCAGAGGTCCGGATCGATCGTGTAATCGAGGAGCTTCTTGCAGACCTTGGCGGGGCACTTCTTCTCGACCACGTGCGTCTCGTACTCCTTGCGGAAGTGATGGAGCGTGGAGAGTATCGGGTTCGGTGCCGTCTGTCCGAGTCCGCAGAGCGCCGTGTCCTGGATCTCGTGGCAGAGCTGCTCCATCTCGTCAAGAAGCTCGAGCGAGCCCTCGCCCTCGATGATCTTGTTCAGCATCTCGAGCAGCCTGCGCGTACCGACCCTGCAGGGCGTGCACTTTCCGCAGGACTCGTCCGCGATGAATTCCATATAGAATTTCGCGACGTCGACCATGCAGTTATCCTCGTCCAGAACTATCATTCCGCCTGAACCCATCATGGATCCCGCGGCGGTCAGGTTCTCGTAGTCGATCGGAGTGTCGAGCTCAAGCTCGGTCAGGCAGCCTCCGGAAGGTCCGCCGGTCTGGACAGCCTTGAACTCCTTGTTGTTCGGGCAGCCACCGCCGATCTCGTAGATGATCTCGCGGAGAGTCGTCCCCATCGGCACTTCGACAAGGCCGGTGTTTTTGATCTTGCCTCCGAGAGCAAAGACCTTGGTGCCCTTGGACGTCTCGGTACCGATTGAGGAGTACCACGCCGCGCCCTTATCGATGATCTGGGCGATGTTCGCCAGGGTCTCGACGTTGTTGATGCTGGTCGGCTTGCCCCAGACGCCCGCGACGGCGGGGAACGGCGGCTTGGGATAAGGCATGCCTCGCTTGCCCTCTATCGACGCGATCAAAGCTGTCTCCTCGCCGCATACGAACGCGCCGGCTCCGAGCCTGATCTCGATGTCAAAGTCAAAACCCGATCCGAAGATGTCCTTGCCGAGGAGCCCCAGCTCCCTGGCCTGGTTGATCGCGATATTCAGCCTCGCGACCGCGATCGGATACTCGGCTCTAATATATATGTATCCGAGATGAGCGCCTACGGCATAGGCCATTATCGCCATGCCCTCAAGCACCGCGTGAGGATCGCCCTCGAGCACGGAGCGGTCCATGAACGCGCCAGGGTCGCCCTCGTCGGCGTTGCAGATGACATATTTCTCGTCGCCGGGCTGGTCTGCCTCGAACTGCCACTTCTTGCCGGTCGGGAAGCCCGCGCCTCCGCGGCCTCTGAGGCCGGAGGCCTTGACCTCGTCGATGACCTCCTGCGGGGTCATCTGGGTAAGAGCCTTTCCAAGAGCGGCGTATCCGCCCAGAGCTATGTACTCCTGAATGTCCTCCGGATTGATCTTTCCGCAGTTTCTCAGTACTATGCGCTCCTGTTTCTCGTAGAATTTGATCTTGTCAATGTCGTAGATCGTCTCGTTGGTGGCGAGGTCTTCATCGCTCAGCTGAAGTTCCGTCACCGGACGACCCTTATAGAGGTGCTCCGCGACGATGCGCTCAGCATCCTCGGGCTTCACGTGAGCGTAGAATATCCTGTCCGGATAGACAGCCACGATCGGGCCCTTCTGGCAGAGTCCGAAGCAGCCTGTCTTGATGACCTTTACCTCGGCCTCCAGCTCGTATTTCTTAAGCGCGTTGTTGAAGCTATCGAATACTTCCTGGGATCTGTTGGCGGTACATCCTGTACCGGCGCAGCAGAGTATGTTTGCACGATACATTGTTTACCTCCTTATTTCCGGGCAGCGTTTACGGTGTACTCCTCCACCACATGGCCCTGTCCGATATGCTCCTCGAGCACGCGGACAGCCTTATCCGGATCCATATGGATATACGTGGTGTGAGCACCGTCCTTTCCGTAGACTTCAACTATCGGCTCATAGACACACATACCTATGCAGCCCGTCTGGGTGATGGTGCAGTTGTAATCCTTGGCGGCGGCTTCTTCCACAAGCCTGTTGAGCACGGGCCTCGCGCCGGCAGCGATACCGCAGGTGGCCATGCCGACGACGACCCTGTAGTCCTTGTCTCCCTCGCGGACATTGACCTTCTTGAGCGCTTCCTCCCGCATTCTCCTGAGATCTTCCAAACTCTTCATCTTTTCCTCCAACCAGCTCCTGAATCAAATAATGCCGAATAAAACTCTATATCTCAAACTTTAACTATTGACTGATCCGACTCCCTCACGGATATAATCCCTTATCCAGAGGAGTATCGAGGGCTCAAGAAGGCTTACTCCGTCAAGCATCTCCTTCGCCTCCCGCGTATCGAATACAAACTCGCCCTTATCCGTCCGGTTGTGAAAATCATAATCGATATCCCCGTTCGCCTGGATCGAGTTCATCATCATCTCTCCGAGGTCTCCCATCGGCGGCGTATCTATGTGGTCCCGCTGTACCGTGGCAGTGAGGATCGTGCCCTCTCCGGGCCGGCTCCTGATGCTGAACCTTCCGCCGCACTGCTCGGTCAGGCCCTTCATGAAGGGCACGCCCATTCCGATCCTGCGGGTCTCCCGCGTCGTCGTGAAAGGATCGGCGACCCTCTGAAGGAGGGCTTTGTTCATGCCGCAGCCATCATCCGATACCGTCATGGATATCAGGTTCTCCGCGGCGCTGTCCACTATCCTTATCTCTATGCTTCCGGCTCCTGCATGGACGCTGTTCATGATTATCTCCAGCATCTGCATCGCCAGATCTTCCATCATTTCCGATTACCCCCATAATCTCCCGAAATCACCGGGCTCCATATCGTTCTCCGGCTCGGATATCTCTATCAGCCTGTGGGCGTCGGAATCCGTGAGCCACAGGGTGTCTCCTTCTCTTATCCAGGGGTGCGCTGCCAGCACCCTTTGCTTCTCCTCCGGGGATCTGATCTCAAGTCCGTCGTAAGGGAGCCCCGGCGGTATGAACCCCAGCTGGTTCGTCACGCTGTTCTCGCGATCCAGAACGTGAGCGAGCACTGCCCTGCCTCCGGCCTCGTGAATGCGGTCTACCGTCTCTTCGAGGCTCGCGGAAAGCGATACCAGAAGAAGCCTCTCCTCCTCATCCGTCACCCGGTCCATGCTGTCGCATATCAGCTGGTCGCCGAAGAAATCCTTCCTGTTCGGGACATCCGGCATCTTCTCATCTATCCAGGACTGCATCGAAAGCGCCTGCTCCGGCCTCGCGAACAGGCCGAGCACGTGGACCTCCTCTGCGGTCTGAAGCTCGCATCCGTAGAGAGCCCTGATCCCGACGTTATACGCAGCCTCGGCGAAAGCCGGTATCTGGCGCACGGAGTTGTGATCCGTGACCGCGATGAGATCCAGACCTTTGATCAAAGCCATATTGCATATATTGTTCGGCGTCATCTCGTTCTCCGCGCAGGGCGAGAGACAGCTGTGTATATGCAGGTCGTAAAACATCCGGTCACCGGTCCTTCGCCGTCAGATCCCGAGCTCTATCAGCTTCCGGGCTGTCCCGAATTCCGGGATGCCGGTCGCTATCATCGGGAGACCCTCATCCACCGCTCTCGCGATGACGTCCTGCGGAGGATTGGCGCCGTCCGCGATCAGAACGCAGGAGAACTCTCTGAGCTGCGCCACAGCCACTATGTTCATATGGACCTGGACAGTTATCCACGCCTGTCCGGGTTCTCCTTTTCCCATGACCCAGCTGAGGAGATCGCCGCAGTACGCGCCTTCTAGCTCTCTGTCGAGATCGACGCCCCCGGTGAGCAGCTTCCAGCCGGTCTTTTCAAGAAGTTCGTCAAGCTTCATCTTTCCCAGTCTCCGTATCTTTATCTTTTCTGGCCGACAGGATGCGGCAGTCGCCAAGCGTCCTGTTGCCTCTCACTATCTCTTCCGCCATTATCCGGCAGGTCTTGAGTCCGCAGGCGCTGCAGTCCAGTCCGGCGAGCTGCTCGAGCGTCTCGTTGACCTTCTTGAAGAAGTTCAGCTTTTCGACCACGTTCTGCTGCTCCTTCTCAGGCAGGAGCATGTGCTCCGTGTACATATAATCAAAGGGGACCTCCGGAACTGTCCCCGGTCCATCCTCGCACAGCGCGTCCAGATTGTTCCGCGATATATACGAATTCCCGAACAGGAGATTGCCGCCCGCGCAGCCGTTGAAGCACATGAAGAGATACATCAGATTGAAGGACTTCAGTAGATCAAACTCCGCCATGTCGAGAACGTCCGTCACCTTGTCGAATCCGTCCGCTCTAAGGCACTCGGGCGTATAGGGGATCAGCGCGGGGTTGGATGATCTCAGGCCTTCCTCGCAGAGATTTACCGGGATCCTTCCCTCATGCCTGTCCCTCTGGATCATCGGTATTACATCCGTCATCGCGATCGCGTGATCAGTCTCGTACTGCATGTTCTCAAACGGATACTTAGCTATCGAGAGAAGCGCTCCGCACTCGCAGAGATTGAAAATGCCGACTTTACCTTTCACCTTGCCGCTGAGTCTGGCCCTTATCATCTTCGCCGCGGTCTCATGCGGATATTTGAGCGGTGCCAGATGCGGAAGGAGCATCGGATAACTGTCTTCTATAAGCCTGTTTATCACGGGACAGAATGCTGTGATTATCGAGGTCGTGACCATCTCGTCAGCTATGCGGAAGGTCTCATCCATCATGGCGCCATCGATCCCGCTGATATCGACCACCTCATCAAAGCCGAGCTTTTTGATGCTGTAGAAAACGCCCTCAACTTCCTCCCTTGTCGGGAACCGAAGGGAGATGGCGGCCGGGACCATGCAGACTGTATAGTCGTAATCCTGAATAGCCGAAAGAGGGCTTCCATGCGCCTGGAGTCCCTTGTTGTGGCAAGTCTTGACACAGCGCATGCAGTTGATGCATCTCTCGCCGTCAATATTTATCCTGTTGTCGACGATAGAGAGGGCAGAGGTCGGGCATACGCGTACGCATTTCAGGCATTTGACGCACTCGTCCAGCGTGTATTCTATCACCGTCTTCTTTACCATCAGATACCTCCTCTGAAGGTAAGCGTAAGATTGGTCCCGTCGGGACTCGTCTCAATATCAAAAGTATCCGACACGCGCTTGATGTTCGGAAGGCCCATGCCGGCTCCGAATCCGAGGTTTCTGGCCTCCTCATCGGCCGTGCTGAAGCCCGGGGTCATGGCCTTCTCCAGGTCAGGTATCCCCGGTCCCACATCGCGGAAGGCGAGGCTTATAACTCCCTCGTCCGATACCTCGAGTATCACCTTCCCGCCGTCTGAATGGATTATTAAATTGATCTCCGCCTCATAGCACGCGATAGCCGCTCTGCGGGAAACGTCCGGGCCGAAGCCCATCTGCTTGAGCAGTTCTTTGATCCTGCTGCTGACCTTGCCCGCGCCCGCGTAATCATCGCTGGCTACAGGGTATTCTTCATGCAGGATCGCCGCCACGTAGTCCCTCGAGTCCCTTGCCGAACAGTATTCCGCAAGTTTCGTACATCGTGTAATCGGTAGAAAAGATGTTGATGCCGTAGTCCTCCGCGAAGTCCAGAGACTGATCCACGGGTTTCTTGCCTCTGACGAAGATGATGAGGGTGATGTCCATCATCTCCGCGGTCCTTATGCTCTGGGCATTGCAGAGCCCGGTGATGAGTACCGTGGTCTCGGGCTCATGCACCATCGCGAGCACATCGGACATCAGATCGCTGGCGAAGGCCTTCCCGTACTCCTTCTCCATATTCTCCTCGCAGTTCAGAGCGAGGGGCTTGGCGCTAAGCGCCTCCAATATTTCTTTTGCTTTCATCTTTTTCAGGCTTTCCCGGGCTTAAGCGCTCTGTTCTTCGTGGATGATCCTCTGGATCTCGCTCGTGATGATGCTCTTGGTGCTGGCTCCGATGACCTTTCCGTCTATCGTGCAGATCGGCGCGAGGCCGCAGGCTCCGAGGCATCTGGTAGCGTCGATCGAGAAGAGCCCGTCTTCCGAGGTTTTGTTCACCTCGGTCCCAGTGAGCTCGCAGACGTGGTCCAGAAGCGCTTTGCTGCCCTTTACGTAGCATGCGGTGCCGAGACAGACGTTTATGACGTGTTTCCCCTTGGGCTCGGTGGTGAACTGCGTATAGAACGTAACCACCCCGTAGACGTCGGCTACGGAAGTGCCCGTGCCCTCCGCGATCTTCTCCATCGCTTCAAAGGGTATGTACCCGAGGGCGTCCTGAACCTCATGCAGCATGAGTTTCACGGGTCCTCTCTCGTTCTTGTGAGCCTCGACGATCTCGTCTATCCTGGCGAGCGTCGCGCTGTTGAGTTTCCTGTCCATTTTCCCTCCCGGGCCGGCGTCTTGAAAGTGAGCCGGCGGTCACGATAAACAATATGTGAAAAAAATAACTTTATCACACTAAATTATATTTTATGCGGTATCAAAGGTCAATACCGAAAGACGTTTCAGGCCATGTCAATTATCTATTGCAGCCATTATCAAAAATCACGAGCGGCGGACAGATGCTATGCCCGCCGCGGTGGTCGACAAACGCGTCAGCCGCCCTCTACTGGCCTTCGAACTCGCCCTTCACCAGGATCTCGCCCTTGCTGACCATCAGCTGTCCTTTCGCGATCACGGTGTCTACAGTGAGGTCGTCCGTCAGGAAGCAGAAGTCGGCATCATAGCCCTCAACGATGCGGCCCTTGCCCTCCAGCTTGAGGATCGTCGCGGGGTTCGAGGTGATCGGTTTGATCGCGATCTCGAGAGGGATGTCCGTCTTCTGTACGCACTCTCGCACTTCCTTGAGCAGGCAGCTTGACTTGCCCATTCCCATGCCCTGGAACACTCCGTCCGCGGAATAGACCGGCAGACTTCCCTGACCGTCTGAGGTGAATGTATAGTTGTCGGAGCTCACGCCCGCGTCGAGCATGCGTTTTACGCCGTTGCAGACCCTGACCTCGTCGCAGATCGTCTCCCAGTAATCGATGTCTTCGTTACCGGTAAAGTCTACGAACCCGCCTCTCTTGGCGTATTCGATCGCCTTCCGGAAGAGCATCTCGTTGCGGTTCACGTGGGTCGGCAGGAACTGGGTGATCGGGATCTCGGTCTCGTCGACCACTCTCTCGATCAGATCCATACATCTCGGGCTGTCGCCGAGGTGGACGTTGATGATCCCGGCCTTTCCGCTGAGCACTCCGCCGAGTCTCGTGTCGGCGGCCAGTCTCGCGAACTCCTCAAAAGTCGGCTGCGACGATCTGTGGTCGGAGATGGCGATCTCGCCGGTCCCGATTATCTCCTCTACCATCATGATATCCGTCGTGATATCGCCGGTGAGCGTCGTCGTCGGTACCCTGTAGCTCCCGGTATAGCAATAGGCGGAGATGCCCTGCACTCGGAGCGCTTTGGTCTTGGCGATCAGATTGGTCATGGTGCGAGCTATGCCGTCGGTCCCGAGGCAGCCGACCACCGAGGTGATGCCGTATCTCGTGAATCCGGACAAAGTTCCCTCCGGCGTTCTGAAGCCGAATCCGCCTTCGCCTCCTCCGCCCAGCACGTGGACGTGGCAGTCGATGAAGCCCGGCGTGACCTTGAGTCCTCCCGCGTCGATGACTTCCGCGCCGATCTCCTCCGGGAGCTCAATGCTCTCAGCTATCTTCTGGATCTTTCCTCCGGCGATCAGGATGTCGCGCTTTCCGAGGTGCTCCGGCGCGTAAATGTCAGCGTTTTTTATGAGTTTGATGTCCATAAATATAAATATCCTTTCAGGTTACAAAGCGAGCGGCTCGAATGGGTCTTGCCGCTCGCCGGTAATAGATCGCGTTTTCTAAAGTGCGTCACTAATTCCGATACGGTGCTCAGAACCTACCGCCTTTTCCGCCGTGTCTTCTGCCGCTCTGTGTGGTGTGGAAGCTGCTTCCGCCCTGAGGCCTGTGGCCCTGCTGCATTCCGTGAGCCATCGCGCCTCCCGCGACCGCGGCTCCCTGAGCGGCATGATTCTGCTGCTTCGGACGCGGGACTCTGGTCACCTGAGAATACAGGTAAAGGTCACGGTTAACGGCGAGGTTGAGGCTTCCCTGGCGGACGTAGTCGCTCGCCTGCTCTTTGCTCCTTACGGATTTCAGTTTGCTCTTGTTCCGGGCGGTCGAGATGAACGACACCAGAGCGCCGAGCGCGCCGGATATTCCGAGATTCGCAGCGAGGGGATATTCCTCTTTCTGATGGGGCTCGGGACCCGGCGGATATGATGGACCTGACGGCTCGCCGTACTTCTTGTACGCCTCGGCGCAGTCGCCTGTCATTTCGGCGAACTTCCCCACGGCGCCGTAGAAATCGCCGTCCTCAAGATATGGCAGGACCTTATCGTACATGTCGTCGAGATCGTTATCCGTGATCATGTCGACGCCGTATCCGACCCGGTCGAGATACCACTCGCCGTCGTTAAGGGCGATCAGCATTATGACGCCGCTTCCCTCGGAATCATAGCCGTAGCCGTTGCTGTCATAGTAGTTCTCGGTGTATTTCCCGATATCAGATCCGCTGTAGCTGTTCGCCAGGACAGCGACGATATCAAGTCCGTATTCGTCACCGAGCTGCTGGAGCAGAGAGTTCAGCTCCGCTTCTTCGGAGGACGTGAGGACGTCAGCCTCGTCTACCACCTTCGGGAGTCCCGATGCCCAGGCGGGCGATGCTCCGAGCGCGAGCGTGAGGACCAGCATGAGACATATCGCGATGAACGCTGTCAGTTTCTTCTTCATGTCCTCACCTCCTTACAGGAACCAGATGAGCGAGGTCACGGCAAAGGTCGCCGCGGCGACTCCGAGTCCGATAAGCGCCGCCCATCTTCCGGCCAGCCCCTTGTCCTCGGGAAGGTCGCCCACGAACTTGCCGGTCTGCCCGTTCATGGCGAAAGTGTACATATTGCCCTGCCAGCTGGTGTTCAGAAGCCATACCGGGTAGAGCGCGTATTTGGCCTTGGCGTTATGCAGCCTGATATTGCAGGCCTCCGGCTGCACGGACTCATATCCGCGTACCGTTCCGGCAAAGATGCGCTCCGCGCTCTCTTTGATCCTGTGGTTGGCGCGCTGCATGCTCTCCTCGGCCCTTACGCTGAAGCGCTCGGCGAGGTAGCCGGCGAGATATGGCGTCTTGAACTCGACGGCCTCGCCGAAGTCATAAGGCTCTATCGACTCCATCAGGTCGTTCGCGATCTTGGCTGATCCGTCTATCGCGACGTTATCAAAGTCGATCGTGCCGGCTCGGGAGATCGAATAGTAGTTCGTCTCCGTGTTCATATAGTCGGCGTCCGTCCACGTGCGGGTCTTCGTCGCCTTATATCTGGCATTGACCTCGGCTTCGGCGTCAAAGAGCCAGAAGGGGACGTAGATGCCTTTGATCTCCTCGATGTGGTTCTGGTCGCCGAAGACTTTTGGCAGGAATCTCTTCCCCTGAAGATGCTTCTTCAGCGCGGCCATAGCGTCCTCTTTGGTCAGCTTGAAGGGTATCACAAAGTCCGGCCTGAGATCGCCCTTGAACTGCGTCGTCACCACGACGTTGTTCCCGCAGTAGGGGCAGGATGTCGCCGCCATGCTCTTATCTCCCACGATCTCGCCGCCGCAGGACTTGCAGACGTAGAGATTAAGGCTCTCCTCCTCGCCGGCTGCCCAGTCGTTTCCGGGCATATCCTGCCATTCCATGCTGTCCTCGGAATCCTTCTTCAGATCCTCGTCGTAGGACTGCAGGGTATCCAGATCGAATTCCGTGTCGCAGTAAGGGCATTTCAGCTTCTGCAGCGTGCTGTCGAAATTGATCGCGCCGCCGCAGCAGGGGCACTTGTATTCCAAAAGTGCAGACAAGGTGTATCACCTCCCGTTTTTGACATCAAAGGGTATGCGCCCAGGCGCATACCCTTTGGATTATTGCTTTATTTCAGTCCCTTGCTATTTCTCGAAGGGCTTGCCGCACTGCGGGCAGAAGTTGGGCAGATTCACCTGATCTTCAGGTGTGTATCCGCAGTTTCCGCAGCTCTTGGGAGCGGCGGGCTCGGGCTTCTTAAGTCCGCACTTGGAGCAGAACTTACCGGTCTCGACGGATCCGCACTGCGGGCAGGTCCAGGTCTCGGGAGCAGGAGCTGCCGGTGCCGGTGCGGGCGGAGCCTGAGGTGGCTGGGCCTGCGGGGGCTGAGGCGGCTGGGCCTGCGCCTGCTGCTGGGCTGCCTGAGCGTAAAGATCCGACATAGCCTGCGCGCCGGCCTGGCTTGCCATATTCATGCCGATGAAGCCGTTCATCGCTCCGTTCGGGTTCTTGGCGGCGTCCTTCATGGCCTGAGCGGTCGCCTGCGCCATGGCGCCTGCGCCGTATGCCGGATTGGCATACGCTGCCGCGGTCTGCAGATCTTTCAGCCTCTGGGAATCCTCCTCGGAGAGCGTGATCGGGTTGAGTGCGATCGATACGATCGTGATGCCGCGGCCCTGGCTCCACTGAGCTGAGAGCTGCTCGTTCATGGCCTGAGTAAGCTCGGTGTAGTGAGCGGTCAACTGGCTGGGTCTGATCTCCATCTCGGCGATCTTTCCGAGTGCCGGGGCGAGAGCGTTCACGAACTCAGCCTTGAGCTGGGTGTCGAGCTGGTCTCTGGTGAAGACATTCTGTACGTTTCCGCATACTCTCTTGTAGAAGAGGAGCGGATCTGTGATCGTGTAGGAATACACGCCCGAGCAGCGGAGGTCGACCTCGCTGTCGAAGTTCACGTTTCTGTCAACTACTCTGAAGGGGATCGGGTTCGGTGTTCCGAACTTGTTGTCCATGATCTCCTTGGTGTTGAAGTAATAGATCCTCTGATCTTTTCCGGTGTCTCCGCCGTAGGTGAAACGCTTGCAGATCTGCTTGAACGTGTCAGCTACGGAATCGGCCAGATTTCCGGTGAAGATGCTGGGCTCCGTGGAGGTATCATAGGTGAATTCGCCGGGCTCGGCGCAGATGTCGACGACCTCTCCCTGGTCGACTATGATCATGCACTGTCCGTCAGCGACCACGATACCGGATCCGTTGGTGATGATATTGTCATTTCCCTGTTTGTTGGAGGACCAGGAGCCGACGCGTTTCTGTCCCTTAGTCACCAGGACGTTCGCCGGCATGGCGTCGCAATAGAAGAACTCTTTCCACTGATCGTGAAGAGCACCCGCTCCCGCGCCAATAGCTGCTCCAACTACTGAACTGATAAGACCCATTCTGTTTCTCCTTTCATATATGGGCACGGCTCGCCGCGCCGCATCCACCGCAAAAACAACTGTCAGCGGCTGTTTTCACCAAATATGGCAGTCTCCGCCACCAATTATTGTAACAGATAATAACATCAAAAGGAATATTTTTTTGAATATTCCAAACGGCGCAAAAAGGCGTCCCGCCCCGCGCGGACGCGCGGGCGGGACGCCCCTTCTTTTCAGTGCGTATATAGGCCTTTACGGGACCGGGATCCGGCCGTCCCGCATGAGCTCATCAGCGCTGGGTCAGGCTCTTCTTCGCGGTGCGGACGTAATCCTCGGCGTGTACCGCGTTATAGCGGATCTCGTCGAGCGTGAGCTCACGGACGACCTTGGCCGGGGTCCCCATGATCAGCACCCCGTCAGGAAACTCCTTGTGCTCGGTGACAACGCTTCCGGCGGCCACTATGCTGTTCCTGCCGACTCTCGCGCCGTTCATCACTATCGCTCCCATGCCGATCGTCGTAGCGTCTCCGATCCTGCAGCCGTGGACTATCGCTCCGTGACCTATGGTCACCTGGTTCCCTACGCGTATCGGATAGCCGATGTCGGTATGAAGCACCGCGCAGTCCTGGATATTGGTCGCATGGCCGATGGATATCGGCGCGTCGTCTCCTCTCACGACCGCGTTGTACCAGACCGAGCAGTCCTTTCCGAACGCGACGTTTCCGGAGACCACGCTGCCGGAGGCCCTCCACACCAGATTGATGGCGGAGGCGTCAGCCTCAAGCCCTTCGTTCACGATCTTTTCCCAGTCGATGTCCCTGAACAGATTGTCTCCCATTTTGCTTCGTTCCTTCTTTAACTATCTCTGTAACTGACGCGCCGCGCCCGGAAAGCCGGGCGCGGCGGCTTTGATCCTTAAAATTCAGCCGTCTTCGGAGTGCGCGGGAAGGGCAGCACGTCGCGGATATTGCTCATGCCCGTGAGGTACATGATCATGCGCTCAAAGCCCAGACCGTATCCGGCGTGCTTGACTCCGCCGTATCTCCTGAGGTCCAGATACCACTCGTAACCCTTTTCGTCGAGGCCCATCTCCTGCATGCGCTTCTCCAGCACGTCCAGGCGCTCTTCTCTCTGGCTTCCGCCGATGATCTCGCCGACTCCGGGCACCAGAAGGTCGCATGCCGCGACTGTCTTATCGTCGTCGTTCACGCGCATATAGAAGGCCTTGATGTCCTTCGGATAGTCGGTGACGAAGAGCGGTTTTTTGAAGATCTCCTCGGTGAGGTATCTCTCGTGCTCTGTCTGGAGGTCGATGCCCCATTCCACGGGGTACTGGAATTCCTTGCCGGACTTCTTCAGAAGCTCGACAGCCTCTGTATAGGTCACGCGGGCGAAGTCGGAGTTCACGATATGGTCCAGGCGCTCCAGAAGCCCCTTGTCGATGAACTTATTGAAGAACTCCATCTCCTCGGGAGCTTTCTCCAGCACGAAGCGGATGATGTACTTCACCATCTCCTCCGCGAGCTGCATATTGTCCTCGAGGTCAGCGAAAGCGATCTCCGGCTCTATCATCCAGAACTCGGACGCGTGTCTCGCGGTATTGGAGTTCTCGGCTCTGAAGGTCGGTCCGAAGGTATAGATGTCTCTGAAGGCCAGCGCGTACGCCTCGCCCTCGAGCTGGCCGCTGACCGTCAGGCTCGTCTTCTTGCCGAAGAAGTCCTTGCTGTAGTCGACGGCTCCGTCCTCGGTCCTGGGCACGTCATCAAAGTCCAGCGTGGTCACCTGGAACATCTCGCCGGCGCCCTCCGCGTCGCTTCCGGTGATCAGTGGAGTGTGAACATAGACGAAGTCCCTGTCCTGGAAGAACTTGTGGATCGCATAGGCGGTGAGGGATCTCACTCTGAATACCGCGGCGAAGGTGTTGCTCCTGGGCCTTAGGTGCGCGATCTCCCTGAGGAATTCCATGCTGTGGCGCTTCTTCTGAAGCGGATAGTCGCTGTCCGCGTCCGCCTCGAGTTCCACTGTTCTTGCTTTGATCTCGAAGGGCTGCTGCGCCTCCGGTGTCATGACCAAAGTCCCGACGACCTTCACTGCGGCGGCGATCCTGACCTTGGCTATCTCATCAAAATTGTCAAGACTCTCAGCCTCGTAGACGATCTGCACGGGCTTGAAGAAGCTGCCGTCGTTCAGTTCTATGAATCCGAAGTGATTATTGCCGCGGTTAGTCCGCACCCACCCCCTGACGCATATCTCCTGACCGGCGTAGTCTTCCGCTGCTCTGTGCAGCTGTCTCAGCTTAAGTTCCTGCATTTTGTTTCTCTCCTTTGCAAGTAGTTTTCCGCGCGGCGGGGCAGGCATGTGCGGGCTTTGCCGCGCGAATTTCCATCTATTATAGCACCTGCGCGGCGTTAAAGCTATTTCAAACCGCTAATTTTCAATGTATTTTTTGCAGAATTCGTCAGCGGAGTCTGCGTGGCAGGTCGGACAGGCCTCACAGCCGTAGCCTATCGCCGCCTCGGAGTTGAATACCCAGAAGCTGTAGCCAGCTGAGGTCGGGATCTCAGGGCAGCCGAATCTGTGATAGTGCTCCTGGTCGTTTTCCAGAACTACCACCGCGTTGTCCAGATAGAAGCCTGCGACGACGTTTTTATAGCCGCTGAGGGCGGCATTTTCCTTTATCTTATCCTGCAGTCTTTCCGCGGCCTGCTGGACTTCTTTCGTTAGCTTCGCATTCTCACTCTCGAGCGTCTCTTTCTCTTCGGTCAGCTGCGCGTTCGCCTGTTCGAGCTCACTTACCTTCGTACCAAGCGAACCGCACTTTACGCCCAGAAATGCTGTTGCCCCAAGCACCGCGGCAAGGCAGACCGCGAGGATCTGGACGGCGGGTTTCTTCTTCGTTTTCTGCGCGGCCGGCTGTTCTGCAGGTCCTTCAAACACCGGCGCGACGTAAGGCGCTTCCGGTTCAGTGTAAGAAGCCGCCCCCTCAACGTATGGCTGCTCGAACACAGGCGCGACCGGCTCTTCGGCGGGTTCGGAGGTTGCTTCAGGCTCGGGCGCGGGCTCGGCTTCGGAACTCTCTGCTTCTTCAGAAGTATTAACATCCTCAACCGGGCTTTCTTTCAGCTCTGCGATTTCTTCATTCTTCCTCAGTTCTTCGTAGGTTTTCTCGTTCATGATTCAAATGCCTCCTGTAATCAAACCTGCGGTTCCGCTCAGAGGACGCCGCTTACTTGTAATTAATTATCACCAGGCCGACAAGGCAGACGGCCATGCCGACGATCTTGTTCCACGTCACGGGTTCGCGGTAGAGCAGGAACCCGACTATTATCAAAGCCGCCGCGAGAAAAGCGCTCTGCACCACGGACGCTGTGCTCACAGGCCAACCGGCTTTATAAGCGTAGATAAAACCGACCTCCAAGCCGACCAGCGTGAGGCCGAAGACGTATGGCACCCAGTTCAGCTTGCCGTATTCCGCCAGAAGGCTCTCGCCTTTGTTCAGTGCGAAAAACAGTATCAGGCTCGCTGCAGCGCCGACCGCGTACGTAACCGTAAGCGAGGCGAAGGGGTTCAGGTTCTGCGGCACCGATTTGGCACAGATCTGATACAGCACATTCGAAAAAACTACCAGCGCGATAGGCCAGATATAAGAGAGCATTACGATCTACCTCCTTTCCCGCGCGGACACGCTCCACGACAGGAACAGAATCACCCAGACAACAACGAGCAGGACTGCCGCGGCGACCGCGTACCAGCCCCCGAACAAAACGCACGCCAAAGCGCACACCGCCGCTATCCCGACAAGCCACGCGATGTGCTCCAACCCGTAGAGCTCCCAAAGCATCTCCTCGGGTATTTCCCTTGGATCAGAAAAAAAAGTATTG
>Ga0079305_1001869_pt1 | contig 22641 bp, 18 predicted proteins | sample LMS_cellobiose_e_FD_79183 | JGI IMG/M metagenome (GOLD analysis project Ga0079305, IMG submission 79183) | Rumen-fistulated moose microbial communities from Alaska, USA - LMS_cellobiose_enrichment | ecosystem: Host-associated > Mammals > Digestive system > Stomach > Rumen fluid ... | reverse complement strand
CGTAGCCGTCGAACATATCGACGTACATCGCGTTCGCCATGCCGATCTGCTTCATGTTACTGGTGCAGGTGATCGCCTTGGCCCGGTCGCGGGCCTGCTGCAGCGCGGGCATCAGCATCGCCGCCAGTATCGCGATGATGGCGACCACCACCAGCAGCTCGATCAGCGTAAAACGCCGGAAACGGGGAAACGTTGACTGTCTCATTGCATCTCCTTCTCTTCTTGAACTCTTTTTGAACCTGATGTGTCTCCACACCCTGTATTCGGCACTGAAAAACGTATCGTCCTAAGTGTACCCGAAAAATTGTTTTTTGTCAACCCTCTTTGCCGGTTTTTTTCTGAAAAAATGATGAAAAGACGGTTCGTCTTTGCAAAAACAACGTCCCTTCTTCCTATTTCCCCGCGAAGAACCGGATCAGCCGCGCGGCATGGGCGGCGCAGGCATCGACGACGGGGTCGAAATACTTGTCCACGGGCAGGAATCTGCCGTCGAGCCTCTCCAGTTCGGCCCGCGAGGCTTTCAGGTAGGTGTCCATGAACTCCGTCGCGATGTTGACCTTGGCTATTCCGTTTTTGATGACCGCGCGGACGTCCTCGAGGGGCGTGCCGGAACCGCCGTGCAGAACGAGGGGCAGATCCGGCAGGGCTTCTGCGATCTCTTTGCAGCGCTCCACGTCGATCTTCGGCGCATCCTTGTAATAGCCGTGGGCGGTGCCGATGGAGACGGCCAGCGCGTCCACGCCCGTGATCCCGGCGAACTCCACGGCCTCGGAGACCACCGTGAGGGCCGTCTCGTCGCCCTGCGCCACGTGGCCGATTTCACCCTCGGCGGAACACCCCGCCGCGTGGGCGAGTTCCGCCGCCGTTCTGGTGACGGCGGCGTTTTCCGCAAAGGGCAGGCGGGAGCCGTCCAGCATGACGGAAGTGTACCCGGCATGGAGGGCGACGGCCGCGTGTCCGAGACTGGTCCCGTGGTCCAGATGCAGAGCCACGGGCTGATCCGCGCGGCGGGCCAGACGCAGGAGCATTCCCGCGATGTCCGAAGCCTTGTACGAGTCGAAAAGCCGGTCGTAGACCTGAATGATGACGGGAGACTTTTCCGCTTCTGCGGCCTTGATGACCGCGAGCGCCGTTTCGTAGTTCGCCACATTGAACGCGCCGACGGCGCGTTTTTCCTTCCGCGCCTGCGGCAGAATTTCATTCATCGTAACCAGAGCCATACGAAAGTCTCCTTTACAGCGCGGCAAGGACCGTCTCTTCCAGCGTCTCCGCCCGGAGCGCGGTGTACTTTTTCAGGACGAGTTTCGTGTAGGGCGAAGCGACGACGATGCGGTCGTTTTCCGGATCGTCGGCCTGTTTCTCCACGTAGGCGGCCAGCTTCTTCACCAGCTCCGGATAGAGCTTCGGCAGGACCACCGCGCCCTCGCCGCAGGTGAAGGACTCCTGCTGGTCGGGCACGCCCAGCCAGTCGCGGTCGGCGCCGAAATGCCGTTCCTCGGCCCCCAGTTTTTTCAGGAGCTCATGGGGGAACGGCAGTTCGTTGTAGTTCCGCAGATAGTCGCTCTCGAGATAATAAAGTCCGCCCGCCGGTCTGACGACGGCAAGGTCGAGAGTGAGCAGATACTCCGAAGTGTGCATCACCGTCACGGGAAAACCGACGCCGAACCGGGCCGGGCCGTTTTTGAGCATCTCATAGGCCGCGGGATTGGAGACGACCAGCGTCTTCGCGCCCGTCTGACCGACGGCCGCGGCAAATTTTTCGAGCGCCTGTTTCGCGTCGGGGGCGTAGCCCAGCACCTCCAGCGCCCGGCCGATGCACCCGCCGCGGATCGCCGCATACTCTTTGCCCGCCTTCTTCATGACCGCGGCAAAGACTTCGTCGGTCTTCGCCTCGGCGGTGTAGGGGTCGATGAAATACAGCACGCCTCCCCGCCCCGCGGTCTGCCACGACTCGGTGGCGGCCAGTTCGTCGCGCAGCGCCTTCACGGCCTCCGGGGCCAGACCCATTTCCACGATGTCCGTGCGGGCGGCGATGTTGAGCGCGTTCTCGTCGTAGTGATTGACGCAGTGCCGGGTGCAGTTCCGGCTCAGGTCGGACCGGTAGAGCATGTCGATGTACTCAGGGTTGCGCCACCACTCGGGGTGCAGCATGGCGCCGTAGATCATGGCGGCGCGGATCCGGGGCGTGTCCGCCTCGGTGAAAGTGACGTTGCCGACGGCCGAAAGATGACGGCACATGAAGCAGAAGCGGCAGTTTCTGACTGCATCGGGGTATTTTTCGATATTCATGATCAGAGTCCCTTAAATCCCATTTTTCCGGGGTTCATGATGTTGTTGGGGTCGAACTGCTTTTTGATGCCTTCGAGGACCGGCATGGCCGGACCGTAGAGGTCCTTCATGTACCGCCCCAGTTTGAGGCCGACGCCGTGGTGCTCGTTGATGACGCCGCCGTTGGCGATGGCGGCGCGGATGGCCAGATCCCAGACCCGGTTGTAGAGCGCCGCCGCCTCGCGGGGATCTTTGGGCACGTCCTTCTCTTCGAAGATGAACCGGGCGTAGAGCATGCATCCCCACTCGTACCAGTGCGAGAAGTGACCGATGAACCGGGCCTGCGGAAAGTTTTCTCTGACGGTGTTTTTCATGGCCCAGTAGACGTTTTCGATGTCCGAGAAAGTCGCCACGGTGTCGAGCGTGCCGAATGCCTGCGGAATGTGGAACATGAAGCCCGGATAGAAGAATTTGTACTTGTTCTTCCACCAGTCCATGCCGCCCTGACTGCCGTAATCTTCGCCGTGGAACTGCTCCTCCATGATCTGGCGCGCATACTTCATCTGCAGATCGACGATGTCCTTTTTGCCGTCGAAGCCGAAGACCAGATACGCGCCCTTGTCGAGCGTCTTGCCGAACACCCTGCTGACGTAGGTCAATGTTTCGGTCTCGTCGTAGAGACGCATGGCGCACGGCTGGAGGCGGCTGCGCATCAATTCCGCCCCGGCGCTCATGGCGGTGTGGAAATCGGGAAACACGTAGGCGCGGAACTCCCGGGCTTCCGGCATGGGATGGATCTTGAGCGTGACTTCGGTGATGACCCCGAGAGTTCCCTCGCTGCCGAGGAAAAGCATGGTGAGATCCGGTCCCGAGGCGTGGCGCGGCACGGGCAGAGTCCGGATGATCTCGCCCGTCGGCGTCACGACCTCAAGGGACATCACCATGTCTTCGATCTTGCCGTATTTGGTCGAAAGCACCCCGGTCCCGCGGTGGGCCAGAAATCCGCCGATGGTGGCGCAGGCGATGGAGGCCGGCAGATGCATGGTCGAAACGCCCTGCTTGTTGCACTGCCACTCCAGATGGCGGGCGATGATGCCGGTCTGGCAGGTGACGGTGAGCGCCTGCTTGTCGATCCTGACGATCCTGTTCATCCGCTTCGTGTCGAGGATGATCCCCTCGTAGACGGGGAGCGCTCCGCCCTGAGAGCCGGACCCGCCGCCCCACGGCGTCACCGGAATGTGATACTGATTGGCGATCTTCATGATCTTCGACACGTCTTCGGCGCTGCCGGGGTGGACGATGAAGTCCGGCTTCGGCGTTTCCATGCCGCGGTCGTGCCACATTTCCGGGATCCAGTAGTAGTCGATGGAGTGTCCGAGACGGTCGTCGTCGCAGGTGCAGACGTATTCCGCACCGATGGCGTCGGTCAACTCCGTACGGATCATTTCGTACATGTAACTGTTTTTTGCAACCGGCATTTCGAGATTTCCTCCTTATTGAAATGAGATTTCCGTCATTGCTGAGCGTAAACGGGAGCCAGCGCGTCGTGGATCTTTTTGTAGACGGCGAACCGCTCCCGGTAAAAACGGGCGAGTGCGGGATCGGGCTCGATCCTGCGGTCGATCTTCAGACATTTTTCGACCGCTTCGGCGCTGTTCCGGAAAATTCCGGTCCCGGTCCCGGCCAGAAGCGCCGAACCGAACGAGGCATCGCCGGGAAAAGGGATATTCACCGGCAGATCGAAGACGTTGCAGACGATCTCGCTCCACAGGCGGCTCTTCGCGCCGCCGCCGATGAGGTAGATGCGATTGACGGGCAGTTTCATCTGTTCGATCAGGCCGTAGCAGTCCAGCAGGGAAAAGGCCACGCCTTCCAGCAGTGCGCGGTTGAAGTCGCCCCGGGTGGAATTGACCGCCATGCCGGTGAAACTGCCGCGCAGGGCGGGATCCCAGTAGGGCGACCGTTCGCCCTGCAGATAGGGGTGAAAAAAGAGCCCGTTGGCTCCGGCGGGGGACCCGGCGGCCTCGCGTCCCATGAGTTCGAAGGCGTCCACGCCCGTTTTTTCGCTCTCGAGTTTTTCCAGTCCGCAGAAAAGATCGCGGAACCACCTCTGGCAGAGCGCGGCGGCATTGGTGGCCGAAACGGTGTACCACATGCCCGGGATCACGTGGGAATAGGTGAGCGTGGTCGGGTAAGGATGCGCTTCGGCGGTCATGACATTCACGTTTCCCGCCGTGGCCAGTTTCACGATGCAGTCGCCGGGTTCGACGGCCCCCGCGCCGTAATCCTCGACGGCTGAGTCGGACGTGCCGCAGACCACCGGCGTCCCCGCGGGGATCCCCGTGTCGGCAGCGGCCTGCGCGCTGACTTTTCCGACCATATCCGTCGGCCGGACGAGTTCCGGCAGCGCCGCCCGGTCCAGTCCCGAGAGGGAGACCAGTTCGTCGGACCACTTCATGGCGTGCATGTCGAAAAACAGCGTGCCCTGCGCTTCGATATAGTCGGTAGCCGCGTGACCGCAGACCTGATAGCGGACGTAATCCTTGACGAAAAGCACGTGTTTCGTGCGTTCGATGACTTCCGGCTCGTGCTTCTTGAGCCACATCATCTGCGGCAGGGTCCAAGTGGGCGCGGGCATCTGAAAGGCGGTGCCGAAGATCCGGTCCCGGTATTTTGCATCGAGTTCGGCGCACTCTTCCGTACTGCGCTGGTCGGTCCACATGATGGTGCGGCGCAGGGGCTTCATCGCTTTGTCCAGCAGAACGGCGTTGTGGGTGGAGCCGTCGAAGGCAACGGCTCCGGTGCGCCCGAGATCGACGCCCTTTTCGCGCAGTCGACCAAGCGCCCGGCACATGGCGGGATACCAGTCGGCGGGGTCCTGTTCGGACCAGCCCCGGTGCTCGTAGTGTGTCGGGTACTCCACCTGAGCCGTGCCGAGGACCGCGCCTCCGGCGTCGACGGCGGTCACCTTGCATCCGCCCGACCCGAAGTCGATCCCCAGCAGAACAAGTTCCGAAGACGTCTTCATCACTTCGCCCAGGCGTGTGCGGGGTCGAGGCTGGAGATCAGACCCCGGTTGACCGCGCCGCACATGGTCCAGAGGTAATACATCTGATATCCCGGTGCGCCGCAGAGGGGGTGATAGCCCTGCGCGATGGCCACGGTGTCGTTGTTTTTGACCGTGTAGGTCTCGTCGACGCTGCCGTCGGGCTGATAGACTTTCTGGATGCCGAAGCCCTGCGCCGGATCGAAGCGGTAGAAGTAGGTCTCCTCCATGGCGATCTCGCGGGGCAGATCGTCCGCGTTGTGCTTGTGCGGCGGATACCCCGACCAGTTGCCCGAGGGGATCATGCCTTCTCCGATGTAGAAGTGTTCGGAATCGAACTTTTCGTCCAGCATGATGGTGGCGGACCGGGTGAAGTTGTCGCGCCCGATCGAGATCGTCCGGGTCATTTCCGGCGTGATGACGGCGGGCCGTGCCGTGTCGCGGGTCGCGGGGGACTCGTTGACCGCCATGTCCGCGTCGGTCAGGGCCGTGACGGTGTAGGCGGTGCGCCGCGGCAGATACACGGTGTGCGGCTTGCCGTCGAAGACGTTCCGGCGTCCGCCGACTTCGGAAAAATCGAAATCCTTCCCCTTGAACGAGCATTTGCCGCCCAGCAGAACGAAGGCCGCTTCGAATTCCCCGGTCGAACCGCTGTACGACGTCCCGGCCTTCAGCTGCAGGACGCCGAAGCGGGTGAGTTTCATGCCCCGGTCGCCGAGTTCGAAAACGTTGTTGTACCCCTGTCCGGGCTTGAGATGAAAGAGCAGTTCCGCCATTTTGATTCCTTTCCTTTTATCGGATGAGCGTCGTTTCGATATCGAGGGCCCGGCCGAGGGCGAGAAGTTCTTCCGTCAGGTCGCCGTAGGCCATCGAGAAGTGATGCTCCCAGCCGTTGTTCAGCAGTTCGCGGCGCAGAGCGGCACAGCCGGCGTCGAACCTCACTTTCAGCGGGTTGCCGCGCACGAACAGATCGGTCTCCAGACCGTCGCCCGTCGCGACCAGCAGCCGGAAGGAACTTCCGTCGCGGGTCTCGCCGAGCCGGGCAAAGGTGACTCTGCCGGGCTTCAGCGGAAACTCGCAGACACAGCCCTTGACGCCGCCGCCGCCCACGGTGGAACTGCGGCGGATCTGCGGCTGAAATCCCTGTTTGCAGAGCGAACACGGGGCGGCTCCGCAATGCCATGCCACGCCGAAATCGCCGTCCAGTTTGATGAGGTCGCAGAAGAAGACGTCCTGCCCGCTCAGCTCGCGGAGCGCGGTCAGCATCACGGCCGCGTAGACGTCGCCCTCGCAGACGGTCAGAGTCCCGTGATTGTTCAGGTGTCCGATGGTGGAGCAGAGGGTGATGCCGAACATTTCATCGGCAATGACTTCGGGCCAGCAGCGCAGCGTGACGGCTCCCAGCATGTATTTGGCCGTCATTTCGCGGATCGCGGCGAACAGGGAGGCCGACTTCTCGAACTGGGCGTCGGTCGGCGCGTCCGATCCGTGCAGACTTGCGTCCGCCAGAAGGATCCGTTTCGCCTCCTCCTTTTTGTCATCGGGCATGTTTTTTGCCATGGAGACCGCTTCGAGGGCCGTCAGCGGGATCACCTCCGGTCCGATCTTGTTGCGCAGCAGCATTTCGTCGTAATCCGAGGTGAAAAAGCCGGGAACGCGCCCGCCGACGGAGCCCACGCGGAGCTCTTTCAGACAGGCGAGGGTCCGGGTGACGGCCACGGCGCGGATCAGCTGTTTCGCCGTGCTTTCGTCCGAAATTTCGCCGAACACGTTGAAGTAGGGAATGTACAGTTTGTACAGGATGTGCGAATTCATGTTCGCCGCGCAGAAGGAATTGGCGCGGAGACGGCCTCCGGCGGGCGGCGGCTCCGGAACGGACCACAGCACCACGGGGACGTTCAGCGCCTTCGCAAAGCGGGGCAGCACGACGCCGAGGGCGAAAGAGAGAAGGTGGGCGACGACGAGACCGGCGCCCTCCCGCCTGTATTTTTCCAGTTCCGCCATGGCTCCGGCTTCGTCTTCGATCATCTTGTCTCCGCCGACGACCGCGACGCCGGGCAGAGACGACAGAAACGCCTTCGATTTTTCCCTTGCCGTCTCCAGTTCCGCATTGACCCAGTTGGCCTTGGTCAGCGGCAGATAGACGATTTTAACCGTTTTTTTCATATTTTTCCCTCCCCGGGTTCAACGGTTTTCCGCCAGAAAGGCATCCGCTTCAGCCCGGGTCGGCAGACCGGTCCTGCCGCCGGGTTTCAGACATTTCAGCGCCGCGACGGCCGAGGCGAAACGCATGCACTCCGCAAGGTCGCGGGTCTCCAGATAGCGGACGGCGAAGGCGGCGTGATAGGTGTCGCCCGCTCCGGTGGTGTCCACCGCCTTGACCCGGAACGCGGGACAGCGCAGGATCCTGCCGCGGTCCAGCACCATGGAGCCGCCTTCGCCCAGCGTGACGCCGGTCACGTCCGCGCCGATCCCGGCCAGCTTGACGATCGCCTTGTCGAGGTCGTTCTCGCCGGAGTAGGCGCGGGCGAAGGCCTCCGAGGCGATGAGGATGTTCGCATAGGGCAGCAGTTCGGGCACGCCGCCGCGCAGGGTCCCCGCGTCGAAGTTCACGATGACGCCGTTTTTGCGGGCCTCTTTGACCGCCGCCAGCGCGCCCTTGGGATTGTGTCCGTCGATGTGGAGGATCTTCGCATTGCGGATCATTTCCATGTCCACCTCTTCGGGGGCAAGTTCCTCCAGATCGCCCCGCGTCCACGCCACGCTGCGTTTGCCCGTGGGGGCGTCGATCCAGCAGTAGGCGATGGGGGACTGACGGCCCCTGCGGACGACCATTCCCGCCGTGGAGACCTTTTCGGCCTCGAAATCCCGGAGTATCCGTTTTCCCGGTTCGTCGTCCCCTGCGATGCCGATGAATGCGGAACGCAGACCCAGTCTTGCGGCCGCGACCGCCGCCGTCGCCGCGGGGCCGCCGCCCTGCACAAGGTGTCCGAGCATCTGCACCTTGCCGTCGATCGGGATCTCGGGCAGCAGCGCCAGATAATCGTTGCTGCAGAAGCCCAGCCCGACAAAATCGTACTTTCTGTCCATATGAATGACCTCGTTCGACACGTGTTCACCTTCCTTATTATACCGATCCTTTTCAACGATTGCAACCGCTGAAATGAGAAATTGTCATTATTTTTTGAAAACAAATTATAAATTCTCATGTTTTTTCACTTTTTGCATTGAAAATGAAATGATCCGTGCTATATTCCCGGAAAAACGGCCCGGAACGGAAAGGAGCGCCGATGAAAAATATCCGCACCATGAAGATAATGGAGTACCTGAAGGAGAAGAAATACTGTTCCATGACGGAACTTCAGGCAAAATTCGGCGTCTCCTGCGCGACGATCCACCGCGACGTCGCCGCGCTGGTGTCGCGGGGCATGCTGCAGAAGATCCACGGCGGCGTGACCTGTCAGGAGGCTCATCCGGAGTACGGCAGCAAGGGTTTTTCGCCTTTTCGGGAGCGCATCGAGTGGAACCGGGGCAGAAAGCAGATGATCTCTCAGCAGGCCCTGCGCGAGATCGGCGAAGGGGACATCCTCTTTCTGGACTCTTCGACGACTGTCTATTTTCTGGCGAAGATGCTCGCGGGCTCCTCGTTCTCGAACCTGACGATCATCACCAATTCGGTGCAGATCATTCAGGAGTTCCGCTTCTTTCCGCCGCATTACGTGCTCATCGGACTGGGCGGCGCCTACGACATCCAGCTCAACGCCTTTCTGGGGCAGGCGGCGCTCCGCGAACTGGAGTCTCTCAGCATCTCCAAGGCCTTTCTGTCGGCCTTCGGCATCACCGACGAAAAGGTGACGACCAATCACGAACAGCACGCGGGATTGCTGACCAAGGTGCTGCAGATCGCCCGGAACAGATATCTGCTGGCGGACCGGAGCAAATTCGACCGCGAGGGGCTCTTCAAGTTCGCCTCGCCCCGGCTTTTCGACAAGGTCATTTCCGAGCCCTGAAGCCGGGAATGCGCCGCAGGTCCCCGGCCGGGGACTTTTCCGCGGCGTTTTTTTACCCCGTGCGCCGGATTTGCGAAAACGGCAGGCGGTTTTCACGCTCCTTTTCAGAGAAAAGCGCGAAAATCCCTTGAAACTCCCCCGTCCCGTGCTATTTTTAGTGATGGATCGGTAATTTTCAGGAGGAAGCCCATGAAAAAATTATTTCCGCTGGATCCGCGGCGGACCCTCGTCGCCCATCTCTTTGCGCCGCGCACCGCCGCCGAAGCGATCGCCGAAGCGCGCAACGCCGAAGCCGACGGGGCCGAGGCCGTCGCCGTCGAATGGAAGTCGATGCCCGGGGAATTCCGCAATGCCGAAACCTACCGCGCCGTCATCGGCAGCGTGCCGCTGCCCTTCATGTTCCTGATCTACCGCAACGACATACTGGGGTGGTCCGACGAAAAACACGCCGAAATGCTCCTCGACGCCTCCCGCGCCGGAGTCGGCATGATCGACGTCATGGGGGATCTTTTCGACCCGTCTCCCGACGAACGGACGCGCGATCCCGGGGCGATCCGCCGTCAGAAGGAGCTGATCGGCGAACTCCACGCGCTGGGGTCGCAGGTCATTCTCTCGTCTCATCCGGCGCGGCCCATGAGCGCCGGCGAGGTGCTGGCGCAGCTTCTGGATTTCGAGGAGCGCGGAGCCGACGTGGTGAAGATCGTCACAAAAGCCGACACCGAAGAGGATTTCATGGAGTCTCTCCGGGCGACGCTGCGGGCGCGGAAAGAATTGAAGCACGCCGCGTTCGTCCACCTCTGCGTCGGCAAATTCGGCCGTTTCCAGCGGATGACGGGGACCTCGCTCGGCACGGCGATCACCTTCGCCGTTCATTGTTATCACGATTTCTCCGGAGGCGACCAGCCCGCGATCCGCGCCGTCCGGGCCGTCCGCGAAAACATGCACTGGAACATCGCCGATGTGAACGGGTGATCTTCTCACCGGACGGCGGAAATCGAAGAAAATATGAAAAATTCTCATTTTTTATCAAAAATAAATCTGTTTTTCTCATCCGGCGCTCTTGCCGAAAGGACCCCGGGAGGGTATAATAAGCAGGAACGCGGGTAAAACAAAGGTTCCGGCGGAACTTTTCATGGACGGAGGCTTGAATTATGTGTGTTTGGAGCGCTTATGCGGGAAACCGGCCGGCGGCGCCGCTGCTGTGGGATTCCCTGCGCAGGATCGAGGGCATCTGGGCCGGTTTTTACACCGGGCTGGTCACGCTGGCCGACGACGGTCTGCACTGGGAGAAATGCGTCGGCTGTACCGAGGTGTGGCAGAAGCAGTACCGTCTTGACGACTTTCCCGGCTGTGCGGGTTTGATCCACAGCCGCACCGCTTCGGGCGGCGACGCCAACCGGGCCCATCCCTTCGTCGGAGCCGACGGCGTCGTGGCGCTGGTCTCGCAGGGCTCGACCGGGATATTCAAGGACAACGTCGAAAAGTTCACCGCCTGCGGCAACGCCATGCTGGCGCGGGGGCGCAAATGCCGGAGCGCCGTCAAAGAGGAGGCGACGCGCAGTTTCATCCTCACCGACGGGACCCGGGCCAGCATGTCCGACATCGTGGCCAACGCGGTCGAGGAGCATTATCTGGAGCACGGCGACCCGGTGGCGGCCATGAAAACGGTGTGCAGCGCCCTGCCGGAGGAGTCGGCCACGATCTTCCTCTTCCGCGACCGTCCCGGCTTCATCGGCTTCGTCAACGTGGATCAGCACGTGGTCTGCGATTTCGAAGAGGACGGTGTGTGGCTCTCGGTGACGTCGCTGGGCGTGCCCGGGTGCGCCGTGGAGATCCCCGGCAATTCGGTGGGGTGCGTCACCGCGGCGGGCGAGTTCCGCAGAGAGCGCCTGACCGATGATTACCCCCCCATCGACACGCGCATCCCCGAAAAGGCGCTTCCCGCCCTCCGGACCGCGATCAGGGAAAATCCGGGGCTGACGCTGGGGCGCCTCTGCGACATCGCGATCCGGCCGCTCTTCGGGCACAGGAGTCTGGAGTACCGCGCCGTGACCGCCTACCGTATGCTCGAGACCCTCGCCGCCGCGGGCGAGATCCGTTTCGAGCCCGAACTCGTGCCCGGCTGGAATGACGTTCCCGGCCGCATCTTCAAAATTTATTTGACGGAATAAACCGGCCCCGAAGCAGGAGGTACGCTCAAAATGATGAAAAAAATGCTGGCCGCTCTGCCGTTTCTGCTGTTGTCGTTACAGGCGGAAAACATCCCCTTCACCCGCACCGAAAGCGCTCCGGTGCCCCGCCCGGTGCGGAAGCGGATCGCTCCCCGCACCCTGATGTACCCCGAGATCCAGTACAAGTACGGATTGTTCCAGAACTTTCTCGGCGGCTACATCGACCGCCCGCTCTTCTTCGACCGCAACACGCGCTACGGAAAGGACTTCGAATACATGACGAAGGAGTCCTTCCGGCGCGATTGTCTCATCCGCCGAAGTTACGGCTTCGACGGCGGCGGCAGTCTCGCGTCGGCGGGAAAACTCACGAAAAACTACGCCCGCGCCCTCGAATACATCGCGGAGTTTCCCGAACTCAGGGATTACAAGGAGTTTCCGCAGTTCTCCTTCGGCGAGAGCGGCAGGTACACCGTGGGAAGCGAAAACGCCCGCCTCGTGCTCAGGAGGGCGCTGGCGTCGCCCTTTTCGCCGAAGATCAACGGACGGATCCCCATTTCGACCTACAACTCCGCCTGTATCGCTCTTCCGGCCATGGAAAAATTCCTGACCGATCTGAAAAAAGAATTCGGCGACACCTTTGTCGTTTTCGGCGGCCTGAATATAGATCACAACGATGAAAACACCTTCTACAGAGAGGGATGGAACGACGGACTGCGCGAAAAATACCGCAGGCGCATCGCCGACATCCTGCGGGTCTTCGGCGCCATCCAGATCATGCCCGGATCGCGGCGGCTGACGACCGAGTACACCCAGATCACCGATTTCCGGCTCTGGGACAAGGAGATCGCTCCGCTGCTGCGCGCCGAACTGGCAAAGCCCGAAAACAAGGACAAGCTCGTCTGCGGGTGTATGCTGCACGGCTACATCAATCACATGAGCGGCGTCAACCTCACCGAGGACGGCACCGGCCGCGCCCGCGAGTGTTTCAACCGGCTGGTCGAGTTCGATCCGGACATGGTCTTTTTCTTCGAGTGGAACGAATTCAACGAAAACACCTGCTGGCAGCCGACGCTGTGCAACTCTCTGGTGCTCCGGCGCCTCGTGCGTTACTATGCCGGTGTTCTGCGCAACGAAAAGCCCTCTCCGGATCCGAAAGACGACCTCAACGTGCCGCCGATGGCCTTCTCCTGCCGCGAAACGCTGAAACTGGGCGAGATCCTCGGTCTGGAACTGCTGAATATCCCCGACGGCACCGCGGGGACCTATCAGGCCAAACTGGAACTTCTCGACGGCAAGGGCAAAGTTCTGATCGCCTTTCCCGGTGAAAAGTTCGACCGGAGCCAGCTGCGGGCGGTGACTTTCCGGGTGCCGACCGAGAAACTGAGCCGCGAGTTCATTCTGCTGCCCCGCCTCACGGTGACGGGGGCCGACGGCAAAAGGATCGTTTTCCGCCATTTGCAGTATGTGCGTCTGCTGCCGACCTTCTGCTACAACTACAAGGCCGTGCGCCAGAGCCTGCGCGACTTGCTTATTCCCAAAAGTTTCGAATTCACCGCAAAGGCGAACGCCGACGGCACGGTGCGCGTTGCGGGAAAGATCGACGCGGGCGAAAAACTTGCCTCTCTCGAAGTGGTCGATTTCGGCCGCGAAGTGTACGCCGTCGATCCGCAGAAGGAGTTCGATGCGGAAAAGTACTTCACCTTCACCGGAACGTTTTCCACCCGGCGCAGCGGCGCCCGCCCGGTGCTCATCGAGGTCCCCGGCGGCGGGGCGTGGAAGATCCGCGAGTGGGGCTTCCCCAACGTGACCCTCGGCAGATTCACCCGCAAGGGCGACCGGATGGAGAGCCGTTCGCTGATCTGGGCCGCATCGAGCCGCTTCATGCTCTCGATCCTCAAAGAGAACGTGAAAACGGCGCAGATCAAGGTCACCGTGGACGGGGAAACCTTCACTTTCCCGGCGGAAAAGATCCTCAAATACGGGACGTTGACCCACGCCTTCCCCAAGTGCCGCCTTTCGATGCGTGACGAACGGGCTCTGCCGGACATTCCTTTCCCGCTGGGGAGCGCCAGCGCCGGATTTTCGGCCGATCTCAGGCCGGAACGCACCTACCCCGTCTACCAGATGCGGGCGGTCACGGTCTCGGGCAAAATCTTCCGTTCGGCTCCGGTCATCCCCAGGCCGGTCCCGGAGAAGTTCGAAGAACTCTCTCTGCACAGCGAGATGTACGACAAGGTCGTCTCCGTTCCGGTCCGCAGCGCCCTCGTTCCCCGGCTGGACTGGAAGTTCGACCCCGCCTGCGGCGACGTGATGCCGTTCAACGGTTTCGATCCCTATTTCGTCTGCGATCTGGGCGGCGGGTACACCTACGAGGGGGCGATGCACAACCTGCCGATCCCCGAAGGCCGCCACGCGCCGCGCCGGGGCACGGACGAAGGACGCACCGTGCTGGAGTTCGACGGCACAACATATCTGCATTTCCCGAAAGAGACTTTTCCCCGGGGCAGTTTCACGCTGAGATTCGAGGTCAAACCCGATCCCCTGCCGGAGACGAAAGTCTATACGCTCTTCCGCCACTTCGACCGGATCGTCGGTTCCGTGACGGTCTTTGCCAAGTATGACCGGCTCTGCTTCGCCTTCGGCGACCGCAAGCTCAAGACGTCGAATTTCGCCACGGGCCTGGAACTCGTGCCCGGCAAGTGGAACAAGGTGGAGATCCGCTACGATCTCCGGCAGCTCGTCTTCACCGTCAACGGCGTCGAAAAGCGTTTCGACTTTCCGAAGCATCTGGCGCTCTACTTCAAGCCGTCGATGTTCGGCGGCCACACCAAGCGGGAGTTCGGCCTGCCCGCCGGAGCGGAAATGTTCCGCGGCAGACTGGCCGGTATCGCCATCGATCATACCGCCGAAAAGAAATAAGGGGTGAGTTCATCATGGAAAAGAGATTCAAAGACCGCACCGCCGTGATCGTCGGCGGCGCCTCCGGGATGGGGTTGGCCGCCGCCCGGAAAATGGGAGCCGAAGGCGCGAAGGTCGTCATCGCCGACATCGACGAAGAGGCCGCGCAGCGTTTTGCGGACGGGATCGTCCGGGCGGGCGGTACGGCGTGGGGCGTCGGATGCGACGTGCGCCGGGTCTCCGACGTGGAAAAAGTGCGCGATCTTGCACTGGAACGGACGGGGCGCATCGACATTCTGCTCCACACCGCGGGGGGCGCCAGCCAGCGGATGTGCAAGTGCCCCGGTCCCTTTGCCGACCGGCCCTACGAGGTGCTGGACTGGGGGATCGACGTGAATCTTAAGGGGCCGCTTTACTTTTCGCGCGCCGTCCTCAACACGATGCTCGCGCAGGAGCGCGGCGTGATCGTGCTGCTGGGCTCCATCGACGGCGTCACGGGTTCGCCCATGTCGGTGGATTACAGCACCGCCAAGGCCGGACTGATCGGCCTCGTCAAGTCGCTGGCCCTGATCGGCGCGGCAAAGGGCGTCCGCGCCTGCTGCGTTTCGCCGGGTCCGGTGCTGACCCGGGCCGACATGAAGGATATGAAGACCCCGATGAACCGCGCCGCCGAGGTGGAGGAAGTGGTGAACGTGCTTCTCTTTCTCGCCTCGGATCAGGCGTCGTTCATCACCGGCGTCAACTATCTCGTGGACGGCGGACGCGCCTGCGGCGCGCAGGAGTATGTGAAATAGACGACATCCAAAACAACACATATGCAGACCAAACGAAAGGAATTTTCAAAATGACCCGCAAGGAACGCAAGGAAGAAGTCCGCCGCATTCTGTCGCTCTCGACGGAAGAACTGCTCAGGGAGGCCCGCGGCCAGCTGAAGCTTTTCGAGACGCTCGACGAAGTCTACGATTTTCTCGCCGAAGAGATGGTCAACGAGTTCGCCAAGGCCGCCGCGGGAAACAGGATCGTCTCGTACATCATGCCGGTGGGTCCCACCCAGCCGTACCGCCTGATGGCAGAGAAGATCAACTTCCGCAGTCTTTCGCTTAAAAACGTGCGTTTCTTCTTCATGGACGAGTACGTCGACGACGAGAAGGACGAACTGATCCCCAAGAGCAATCCGCTGAGCTTCCGCGGCCAGATCGGACCGCTTCTCTTCGACCGCATCCGGCCCGAACTCATGATGCCGGCGGACCAGATCATCTTCCCGACCCCCGAGAACATCAAAGACCTGCCCCGCATGATCGAAGAGGCCGGCGGCATCGAAGTCTGCTACGGCGGCATCGGCATCCACGGCCACGTGGCCTTCAACGAACCCGCGCCCGGCGTCGCCGAGAGCGATCCGCGGATCCTCGAGATCAACGAGTTCACCCGCACCATCGACTCCACCCGCCACAAGGGCGTCGGCGGGAATCTGGAGAACTTTCCGCGCCGGGCCATCACCATGGGCATGAAGCAGTGCCTCGCCGCCCGCCGCATGCTGCTGATGACCCGCAACGAGTCCGACGAGTTCTACTGGGCCAACACCATTCTGCGCATCTCCGCGCTGGGCAAGCCCGGAGACGACTACCCGGTGACCCACGCCCGCAATCACCGCAACCTGCTGATCGTCTCCGACTACGGCACCGCCCGCAAGCCCAGGTTCAACATCTGAGGTGAAGCGTGAAAGTCATCGACGCGCACGCGCATCTGCTCCACGAGCCCCGGGGGCTGGACAGGATCGCCGAGTCCGGGGAGTTCGAAGAGATCTGGCTCATGGATCTCTCGGGCATCGGCACGCTGGACGGCCTGACCCTCGCCACGCAGGAGGAGGTACTGGAAACCACCCGCCGCTATCCGGGATTCTTCCGGGCCTACGGCTTCATCGACCTCGACCGGGACACCCCGGCGCAAGTCCGCCGGCTCCGCGATCTGGGCTTCATCGGGCTGAAACCCTACAAACAGCTCAAACCTTACAGCGACTTCGCCTATTTTCCGATCTACGCGGAGGCGGAGAAACTGGGCATGCCGATCCTCTTTCACACCGGTCTCATCGCCCACGGCAAACCTTTCGACGGCGCGGCCCGTCTGGCCTTCGGTTCAGAGAACATGCGCCCCTCGTATCTGGCTTCCATCGCCGAAGCCTTTCCCCGTCTCGCCGTCGTTGCCGGTCATTTCGGCTGGCCGTGGTGGGAGGAGATGGAGCAGAATTACTACTATTACGCCAACATCAGCGGCGACATCTCCGGTTACCGGAGGTGCCTCGGGCGCGTCCCCGAACTGCTGGACCGGCTTGCGCACGACGGCACGGGGCGCTTCTTCAACGAGAAACTGCACTTTTCCACCGACGAGTTCTACGGTTCGGAGCCGACCAATGCCAAAGCGCTGAAACTCAAGAAATTCTGGGAACTTTACTTCGAGTTCATCGGTTCGGTCTACTACCGCTGGGGTTCCCCGGAGGAAACTGAAAAGTTCTTCCGCACCAATGCGTTGTCACTTCTCAACAATCGAAAGGAATAGAGGCGGATCATGAAGGTCAAATTCGGCGTCATCGGCGCCAATCCCAAACTGCGCGCCAATTTCGTGTTTCACAACTTCGACCGGGAGAAGGGGGAACTGGTCGCCCTCTGCGACATCGATCCCGACTCCATCGCCGCCTTCCGCGAAGCCTATCCCGAAATGGCGAACGTCAGGACTTACGGCGACTACCGCGAACTGCTGGCCGACCCCGAGGTGGAGGCGGTCTTCGTCATGGTCCGCGACGCCTTTCACGAGGAGATGGCGGCGGCCGCGCTGGAGGCCGGCAAGCACGTCTATCTCGAAAAGCCCATGGCCATCACCATCGAGGGCTGCGACCGCATCCTCGAAGCGGCCTACCGCACCGGGAAGAAACTCATGGTCGGGCACAACATGCGCTACATGGATTTCGTGCTCAAGATGAAGGAGATCATCGACTCCGGGATCATCGGCGGGATCGAAAGCGCCTGGTGCCGCCACTTCATCTGCTACGGCAGCTGTTACTTCCGCCATTTCTGCGCCGAACAAAAGTCCTGCACCGGACTGCTGCTGCAGAAGGGCTCCCACGACATCGACGTCATCCACTGGCTCACCGGGGGCTACACCGAACGCGTCGTCGCCATGGGCAAACTCTCGGTCTACAACCGCACCAAAGACCGCCTGAAACCGGGGGAGAAGCCCGACCGCAAGGCGTCCTTCCGGAACGACTGCTGGCCGCCGCTGGAGATCAAGGGGCTCAATCCCCACATCGACGTCGAGGACCACTCCATGCTCCTGATGCAGTTGGACAACGGCGTTCAGGCCTCTTACGAGCAGTGCATGTACGCGCCCGACAACGAGCGCAACTACACCTTCATCGGCACGAAGGGCCGGGTCGAAAACATCGGCGACTACCACGGCGACACCTATATCCACGTGTGGACGCAGCGCGGGTTCCGCAACGATCCGGACATCATCTATCACATCAAGCCCCGCGACGGCTCCCACGGCGGAGCCGACGCGCCGATCGTTCAGGCGTTTTTCGACTTCATCCGCGAAGGGAAGCAGCCCTCGGTCTCGCCCGTCGCCGCGCGCAACGCCGTCGCCGCCGGGGTGCTGGGGCATTACTCCATGCGCAACGGCAACGTTCCCGCGGACGTGCCGCCCCTGCGCGAAGAGCTGATCCGCTACTTCGACGGCGGGCAGAAGAAGTAACGCTCCGGGGGAAACTCCTCCCCCCGGCGGGGGAGGGGGAACTTGCAGAGAAGCTCCATGGTCACGGAACGGCAAAAGAACATCGGCGCCCCGGAGGATGCGGGGCGGGGAAAGATTTCCGCAGCGGACATCCTTTCGCTGATCGTCATGCTGGGGATCTACTGCGCCGCCTCGATCCACCGCATCGGGATCCCGGGGGCGGTCTTCGACGCGCTTCAGGCGGATTTCCGCACGACCGCGGGCACGGTCTCGCTGCTGGGCGTTTCCTTCACCGTCGTCTACGCCTGCGACATGCTTCTCATCGGTCCCTTGGCCGACAAGTTCGGCGGCATGAGGATGCTGCTGACGGGGGCACTGATCCTTTTCTGCGGATCGCTCGCTTTCGTGCTGAGCCGCGATACGGTCTTTCTCATCGGCAGCAGGATCCTCGTAGGGCTGGGGGCGGGGTTCATCTATTTAAGTCTGGTCAAGGAGCTGACCCGGCTTTTCCCCGTCCGGTATTTCGCCGTGGTCATGGGACTGGTCTACGCCACCAGCTCCGTCAGCAATCTGCTGAGCACTTATCCGCTGGTGTTCTTCTGCGAAAAGACCTCGTGGCGGACCGCTTTCGGGACTCTGACCGTTCTGCTGGGGATACTTGCGGCGGTCTTTTTCGTCCTTTTCAGAAACGCCCGGCTGCCCGCGGTCGGCACGGCAAAGATCAGTCTGCGGAGCTACGCTCCGGCGTTCCGGAACGCGGCCTGTCTGAAACTCTATTACTGTTCCGCGTGCAACATGGCGGTCTTTCTTTTCGCCCAGGGGGTCATCGGCAAGAAGTTTCTGCAGGACGTCACCTCCTGCGGTTCCGTCCGGGCCACGGGAGTGATCTTCGTCTGCACGATCATCACCTCGCTGGAAATGATGTTTTCGGGCAGCATCAGTTTTCTGCTGAAAAACCGGCGGAAACCCTTTCTGGTCTCCAGTGCGCTCCTGCAGTTTTTCAGCTGTTCGGTCATCATTTCCGGGATCCTGTCGGGTGCGCCCTTCTGGGTTTATGCCGCCGGCTTTTTCATGATGGCTTCGGGGTTCGGTTTTTCGGGGATCTACACGGCGACGGTGCGGGATATGAATCCCGAGCACACGGCGCTGGCCGTGGGGGTGCTGAATGCGCTGGGCAACGTTTTCATCGCCGCGTTTTCGTTTCTCTGCGGGCTGCTTCTGGATCTTTTCCGGGACCGCGCTCTCGCGGGAGAAGCGGGGATCGTCCGCTATCCGCCGCAGGCCTATCTCTTTCTCTGGGGGACCATTCTGCTGCTGGTCGTTCCCATGGTGTACTGGTGTTTCCGGACAAGGGAGACTTTCGGAAAAAATACGGTTTCCGCGGCAAAGGAGGATGCGTGACGGGGCTTTCCCGCCGGCTTTCAACAATAACATCGGATCGGCAGAGCGCCTGCCGGACAAGGAGAAAAAATCATGAATCTCGACTTTCACGCTCATTTCAACTGCGACGACCCGGAACAGGTCCGCAAGTTCGTGCGCAACTGCGAAAAGAACAACTGCCGGGCGGCGATGTCCGGCGGTCTGCACTACGGCGGACACGACATGGTGCCCAACGACAAGGTGATCGACTTCTGCGCCGAGTACAAGGACGTCCTCGTGCCCATGGCCAAGGTGGAGCTCTGGGACAAGCCCGTCGATCTGGATTCCCTCCATCGCTGGGTGGACCGGGGGATCAGGGGCGTCAAGTGCATCTACCCCTATTACGAGTACGACCATGACTATTACATGCCGCTTTACGAGGAGTGCGAAAAACTGGGCCTGCCGATCCTCTTTCACACGGGGAACTACCGGCCGAATGCGGAAGACGTCCGCGCCCGGCGGCCGACCCTCAAAAACATGGATCCGGTCAATCTGGACCGTCCCGCGCGGTCTTTCCCGAATCTTCACATCGTCATCGCCCATCTGGGCACGGGGTTCTGGCGGCTCCAGGCGGCGGAGATGATCAAACTGCATCCCAACGTCTACGCCGATCTCGCCGGCTGCGGCAGCTGGATGGGACTTTCCCCGGAGAGGCTGGCGGAGCTTCTCATCCCGCCGATCCATTTCGGCGACGATCCGGCGCGTTTTTTCAGGAAACTGGTCTTCGGTTCGGACTGCTACGTGCTCTATCCCGAGATCCAGACTCAGGGGAAACTGCACTACGAGCAGATCCTCTCGAAGGTCTCCGGTTCGCGGGAACTGCGCGACGCCGTCATGGGCGGCACGGTCTCCGGCTGGCTTGCGTGAATTGAGAAAACGCTCCGCTGTTCCCGAAAAGGGTCGGCGGTTCCCAAAAGAAGAAAGGATCTTGTTTATGTGCACGATGGCGGCTTTTGCCGGTGAGAGGCCCGCGGCGCCGCCGATCGCGCGCGGCGGTCACCCGTCTGCGCGATACGGGCCATTCACCGACCCGCGCGGGGGACAGGGCCTTTCGTTTCCCGCAGTGCCCGACTGATGGTATGAGCCGCGAAAGCAAGCTGGTCATGCGTGTGCGTCGCCATCAGTGCCGCACGCAGCCGTGCTTCTCCCCGTTTTACGGTAGGGTAGCGGATCGCGGGCAGGACAATGCCGCGGGTGCGCAGCAGGGCGGCGGCTGAGACGGCTTCTCTCTCATCGCCGATATGGATCGGGACGATCGCCGAATCGGAAACGCAGCGGATGCCGTGCTTTGCAAGTTCGGCAATGAAGAACTTCGCGTTCTCGCGGAGAGCGTGCACCCGTTCCGGTTCATTTTCGATGATTTCAAGTGCGGCAAGCGCCCCCGCCATGACCGCCGCCGGAAGGGAGGTCGAAAAAACGAAACTGCGGCATCTGTGGTACAGAAAGCGGCGCATTTCAGCCGTACAGCAGACGAAGCCGCCTTCCGCGCCGAGAGCCTTGCTCAACGTCCCCATCAGAATGTCCGGGCGCCGGTTTTCGGAAAAGTATTCGCAAATCCCGTGTCCCGATCCTCCGATCACGCCGGTGGAGTGCGCCTCGTCGAGCATCGTGAACAGTCCGGATCCCTGCGCGATGTCCAAAATGTCCGGCAGCGGAGCGATGTCGCCGTCCATGCTGAAGACCGCGTCGCTGACGATAAGACCGCCCTGCCGGGGATCGGCCGCCCGCACTTTTTCGGCGAGGTCACGCATATCGTTGTGACGATAGATGACGGTTCGCGCTTTTGCCGCCCGGCAGCCGTCGATGATGCTTGCGTGATTGAGCTCATCGCTGAAAACGACCCCTCCGGGCGGGCACAGCACGGGAATGATGCCGCTGTTGGCGGCGAAACCGGTGTTGAATACGAGGGCGTCTTCCGTTCCCTTGAATCTTGCCAGTCCGCGTTCAAGTTCGCGGTGGAGTCCCGTCGAACCCGTGGTCAGCCGGGAACCGCCGGAACCGAGACCGAATCTCTCCAGTGCATCCCCGGCCGCTTTGATGACCCGCTCGTCGCGGGCAAGATCGAGGTAGTCGTTGGAACTGAGCAGCAAGATCCTGCGTCCGTCCAGTTCGACGCAGGGAGCGGCGGCAGAGTCGAAAATGAGTTCGTCCCGCAACAGATCATCGCGTTCGAGCGATTCCAGGCTGCCGCTGACAAAGCCTTTTTTGTCGAAAGCGCTTTCCCTGCGGAGCGGCTGTATGCCCGTCACCCGGACCGGAGATTTTTCCAGATAGTCGATGATCTGCTCTGCGGGGACTTCCTTCGTGCGGCAGAGGAATATCCGGCCGCCTTTCGGTGTTCCGGGGGACTTCAGTTTTGTGATCCGGACATAACCGAGTTTTCGGGAGGCGATGTAACCGGTCGTGTAATCCGGGTCGTCCGAAATGCAGAGTTCGGCTATCATGCCCGGTGCGTTGGCGACCTTGGTCGCCAGAACGATCGCCTCCGCATAGTGGTCTTTGCAGGAATTTGCCCCCTTGCCCGCGCTTTCCGCATCGTCCATCAATGTGGCGCGGACGCCGCGCTGATGATCGGGTTCGAGGCGGGTCAAGGTGTCCGCGTCGAGCAGTATCGCGCCGCGCATTCCCGAGGTCCGGTACAGCATATCCACAATGACTGCCGCATGACCGACACCGGACTCTTCGAGCAGCTGCGTCATCACCCGGCGTCCCTGCTCCGCATCGGAGACTTCGACCGTCCGCACCGGAAGCGCTTCAAGACTCCGCACCCTGCCGGCGGACAGCTTCTCGATTTTGAGATTCACGAAATCCGGGCGGCCGTTGGCGTGGTGCATCGCCCGTTCCAGGAGCGCTTTGGCGAATTCGCCGACCGCCGCTTCGGAGAGGATCTTTTCCGCACCGGAAATGTGCCTCCCGTTTGCATCGGCGCGCATCTTGAGACTGTAAACGTCTTCTTCAGCCATGAGCAAGTTCTTTCATTGCATCTGTTATGCGCTTCACCTCGTTTTCCGGAGTGATAAAAGGCGGCATCGCATAGATCCAGCGTCCGAATGGCCGCAGCCAGACGCCGTGTTTTCTCAAGATTTCCATCACCCGGACCGGAGAT
>Ga0079305_1001867_pt1 | contig 22667 bp, 20 predicted proteins | sample LMS_cellobiose_e_FD_79183 | JGI IMG/M metagenome (GOLD analysis project Ga0079305, IMG submission 79183) | Rumen-fistulated moose microbial communities from Alaska, USA - LMS_cellobiose_enrichment | ecosystem: Host-associated > Mammals > Digestive system > Stomach > Rumen fluid ... | reverse complement strand
GCGAGGTTCGGTCCTTGACCGCTTCCGCTATCAATTTCCGGCCGTAATATGAGTAATTCCGGGCAATTTTGCCCGGAATTGCCATATTACAGGAAATTGATGTTCCCATCGAAAGGCTGCTTGCTGGCTTTCGATGGCAGAGCATCGACTTTGTCGATGCTCTGAGAGGAGGCAGGAAGCCTCCTCTCTTTTTGTGCCTTGATTTTCAGCGCGGGGATACGCTATAATCAGCAGGTATCCGGTTTTGACGTGCTGAGGTGATTTTGATGTTTTCGCTGCTGCTGGCCATCATTTACATGGCATTCATCAGCCTGGGGCTGCCCGATTCCCTGCTGGGCTCCGCCTGGCCGGTGATGCGGCTGGAATTCGGGGCGGACGTATCCTTTGCGGGCGTGATATCCATGATCATATCCGCCGGCACCATCGTTTCCAGCCTTTTATCCGAGCGGCTCACCAAACGCTTTGGGGCCGGGCTGGTGACGGCGGTCAGCGTGGGGATGACGGCGGCGGCGCTGTTTGGCTTTTCCGTTTCATCCGCCCTGTGGATGCTGTGCCTGTGGGCGGTGCCCTACGGCCTGGGGGCGGGCGCGGTGGACGCGGCGCTGAATAATTATGTGGCGCTGCATTATTCCTCCCGGCATATGAGCTGGCTGCACTGCTTCTGGGGTGTGGGCGCGGCGGTGAGCCCCTATATTATGAGCGCCTGCCTGGCCTCCAGCGGGCAATGGCGGCAGGGCTACCGAACGGTATCCATCATCCAGGCGGCGCTGACGGCGGCGCTGTTCCTGTCGCTGCCTATGTGGCGCGGCGGAAAAAAGGAACGGGCGCAGACGGGCGGGGAAGAAAGCCCCCTGCTGGGCATCCGGGGCGCGCTGGGCATCCCGGGGGTGCCGTATATCCTGCTGGCGTTCTTTGGCTACTGCGCCGCGGAAAGCACCGCGGGGCTGTGGGCCAGCAGCTATCTGGTGGAGGCCCGGGGCATTGACGCAAAAACAGCGGCCAGCTTTGCCTCCCTGTTTTATCTTGGGATCACCGTGGGCCGGTTTCTAAACGGCTTTGCAGCGGACAAAATGGGGGATAAGCGCATGATCCGCGTGGGCGTCTGCGTGGCGGCGGCGGGGGCGCTTTTGATTGCCCTGCCGACAGGGGCCGATGTCCCGGCCCTTTCCGGGCTGGTGGTTTTCGGCCTGGGCTGCGCGCCGGTCTATCCCTGCGTCATTCATTCCACGCCGTACAATTTCGGCGCGGAAAACTCCCAGGCCATCATCGGCATCCAAATGGCCAGCGCCTATGTGGGCACCACGGTGATGCCGCCCGTTTTCGGCCTCATCGCCCAGCATGTGTCCATCCGCCTGTATCCATATTTTCTCATGGCGTTCATCCTGCTGCTGGCGGTGATGACCGAGCGGATCAACCGCCTGAAGAGCGGTGCGCGGACGCGGTAGCAGGCACACAAAAAGGCCGGCCGCTGCATGAACGCGCCGGCCGGCCTTTTGCTTGGGTTTACCGCTGCATGCGGCCGGAGGCGTTGCCCCCCGCCAGGGCCAGCACCTCTTTTTCGGAGGCCAGGTTGAAATCAAATTCCGTGGTCTGCTTGAGGCAGCTTGCCGCCACCGCGAATTCAATGATGGCCTGGGGATCGGAAGGCCACTTGTTCATGGCGTGGATAAGGCCGCCGCCGAAGGAATCGCCGCCGCCCACCCGGTCCACCATATGGATCAGGTAATTCTTGGCGAAATACGCCTGCTTGCCATCAAAGAGCATGCCGCTCCAGTTGTTGTCCGAGGCGGAAACGCTGCCCCGCAGGGTAATGGCCACGTACTTGAAGCCAAACCGCTCCATGAGCTGCCTGGCCACGGACACATAGCCTTCCCGGTCCAGATTGCCGGTATTGATGTCCGTATTGGCCGCCGCGATGCCGAACACGTCTTTGGCGTCCTCCTCATTGGCGATGCATACATCCACGTAGGGCATCAGCTTGCTCATGGCTTCGCCCGCCTGCTTCCGGGTCCAAAGCTTGCCCCGGTAGTTGAGATCGCAGGACACGGTGACGCCCATTTCCCTGGCGGCCTTCACTGCGTCCAGGCAGATGCGGGGCAATTCGCCGCCCAGGGCGGGGGTGATGCCGGTAAAGTGGAACCAGGAAGCGCCCTCCAGGATCTTCTGCCAATCGTAATCCTCCCGCCTGGACAGGGCGATGGAGGAGCCGGCCCGGTCATAGATCACCTTGCTGCCCCGCTGGGAGGCGCCCTTTTCGCAGAAATAGATGCCCAGCCGCGGGCCCTGGCGCAGCATCATAGAGGTATCCACGCCGTATTTGCGCAGGGCATTGACGGCGTTCTGGCCGATCTCATGGGCGGGCACCGCGGAAACGAAGGCCGCCTCGTCGCCGTAATTAGCCAGGGAAACGGTCACGTTGGCTTCGCCGCCGCCGTAGCTGGCTTCAAATCTTTCGGCCTGGGGGAAACGCAAATACCCTTCCGGATTGAGCCTAAGCATGATTTCGCCGAAGCAAACCGCCTTCATGCTTAATCCACCGCCTTTACGTACAGGGCTGCCAGGGCCCGGATGTCGTCCCATTGCCCGTTTTCGATCCACTCTTTGCCCGTCAGCTTCCCGCCGACCTCCACGCCCACGGCCCCGGCCCGCCGGTAATCATCGGCGTTGGCTTCATTGACGCCGCCGGAAACCAGCAGCGGGATATGGCTCAGGGCGGTTTGCAGGGCTCTGAGGTAATTGGGCCCCAGACTGCCCACCGGGAACACCATGGCGTAATCCGCCCCCGCCTTGTGGGCGGCGGCGATTTCGGTGGGGGTGAAGCCCCCGGCGATCACCGTGAGCCCCAGGTCCCGGGCGCGGGTGATGAGGTCCCGGTCCGACACGGGGATCACCGCGAACTGGGCCCCGGCCTCATAGGCCGAATGAAGCTGCTCCATGGTCAGCACGTTGCCCGCTCCAGCGATCAACTGGTCCGGGTACGCGTCCCGCAGCAGGCGGATATTCTCCGCCGTTTGCCCAAAGCTGTCCGGGTCCGCCTGATGAAAGGCGATTTCCATGAGGCTGACGCCGCCGGAAAGCAGCGCGCCGGCCAGGCTGCGCAGCTTTTCATCCGGCATGGGCGCACAGGCGGCCATAACCTTCCGGGCCGCGATTTCCTTCTGAATGATCATCAGGTATACCTCCTTATCCATAAGCCAATTCAGTATGATTGTGACGATGACGCACCCTGTAAATACGACGGGAAATCATGTTTCCCTGCGGGCTTTTGCGATGCGTTTATGGAGAAAACGGTTTTTTTACGTGTATCGCTGCTCCCGCAGAAAATCATACATCATAATGGACCCGGCCACCGCCGCGTTCAGGGATTCCGCCCCGCCGGGTATGGGCAGGCGGAGATGCAGGGTGGCCGTGCGCAAAACGGGCGGTGAAATGCCCTGGCCCTCGTTGCCGATGACGATGCAGATTTTTTCATTCGCCCGCCGGCGGTCGTAAAAATCCTCGCCGTGCAAATCGCCGGCAACAACGTCAAAGCCCGCTGCTTTCAGCCCTTCCAGCCGCTCTGCCAGGGAAGGACAGCGCAGGGCGGGCACCCTGAACACCCCGCCCATGGAGGCGCGCAGGGCCTTGGGGCCGTAGGGATCGGCGGTTTTTTCATCCATCAGCAGGCCCTGAAATCCCGCGGCGTCCATAGTGCGGATGAGGGTGCCCACGTTGCCGGGGTCCTGCACGCCGTCCAGGGCCAGCAGGAATCTGGCGCCTAGGGGCACGTCCCCGTCCCTTGGATAACCGCACACGGCAATAATCCCCTGGGGAGTTTTGGCGTCGCACAGCGCCGCCATCACATGCTCCGAAAGCACGTACACCGAAACGCCCTGGGCGCTGTCCGCCAGGGCGCTGTATTTTTCCCGGGCGCGCCGGTCCATCAGCAGCGCCCGGGCCTTATGCTCTTTTACGGCTTCGCCCGCCATATGCTCTCCTTCGGCCAAAAACAGACCGTGTTCTACTCTGGCGGCCCGGGATTTATTCAGGCTGCGCCAGATTTTGACCTGGGGATTCTGCAGGCTGGTGATGATTTCGCTCATGTTACGCTTTCAATGCCTTCAGCGTCCGGGGCATGGCGGACAGGAGGGGCTTCAAATCGTCCAGATGTTTGCCCAGCCCCAGCATATAGGGGGCAAAGTACAGGCAGACGGCCCGGTCGATGGCCTCGGCCACGCCGCCCTTCAGGGAATTCTGGGTGCAGGCGATGAAGCGGCACATCTGGCTCACCGCGTCCAGCGGCAAACTGCGCAGATCGGCCATGGCGCGGCGCAGGGAACGGATCACGGCTTTCGTATCATCCGAAAGCGGCGCTTCCGCGGCGGTCATGGCCTCCACCACGGCGTTCTTGCTCACGGGGGCGCAGGCGGGCAGGCGATCAGGCAGGGCATCCAGATCACTCTGCACGGGAATGCAGGGGAAGGCCGGCGCGCGATAGTCTTCCCTTCGGTCCTCGGCGCCCTCGTGGAGGCAGCAGGTCAGCAGCGGAGAAACGGGATTCTGATACCCAAAGAGCAGCACGGGGGCGTCGCCGCCGGGCAGGATTACGCCTTCGGCCATGGGGCCGCGGTCCTCCGCCTGCACGCCCATGGCGGCGGCGAAGGCGCGGACGGCGCGGACGGCGTCGCTTTCCGCATCCGCATAGAAGGTCCATTCATTGCCGCAGAGGGCATACGCCGTCAGGATGGCTTCCGCATCGCCCTCAGCCATGGAAAAGCCTGCGGCCCGGAAGGCGGCGTTGACCCGGCTGATCAGCTCTTCCTTTCCGGCGCTCTGGCCCACGGCCGGGAGGATCATCATCCTATTCGGGCTCAGATCGCCCTGGAGCTTCTCCAGCGATTCTTCCACTTCCCTGCGCAGGGGAGAAAGCGATTCCCTGATCGCTTCCAGATCGGCCCGGGCAGTTTCCTGGGCGGCTTTCAGCGCATCCAGCTTCTTTTGCTCCGCGGAAGTCAACTGGCCCAGGGCCTCTTCCCGGGCGGCGGAAAGGTTCTTTCTTGCGTCGTCCAGCTGCATCAGGTTCATCAGCCGTTCGGCCTCCATTTCCTGAAGCTGGCTCTGCATGGCGGCCAGGGTGAGATCATTGGTCTCCCGGGTAAGCGCCTTGGAAAGCATGGGCCGCATGCCGGGATGGTTCAGCAGCACGTCCACGGCCTGGCGCTGGGTCTCGGGAGACTGCCACAGGTTCTGCAGGGCGCGCTTGAGGATGTCGGCGGGATTTTCCACTTCTTTCAATTCTGCCGTTTGGGACAGCGTGGCCCCGGGGGCCTCATACCGGGCGGCATAGCGTTCCCGCTCCACCACCTCCATCAGCGGGTTATGGGCCCGGCGCTGATAGGCGGGCCGCTGGGGCGCCTGATACAGCCGGGTGCCGGAAAGGGGCCGCGCGTTTTGCCCGTCCGCCGGGGGAAGCGGCAGCGCGGAGGGCGCGTCATGGAGCCGATTGGCATTTTCGCTCACCTGCACGTCCATGGCCTGGATTTGCTCATAGGCGTTGACGGCGGGGGCGCTTTCTTCCCGGACGGGCGGCTCCTGGGCGGGCGCGAGGGGCTGTTCCACGGGCTCATAGGGCTTTTCCTCGGCCTTATGGGGCCAGAAGAACAGCAGATCCTGGTCATTGATCTGCAGGGTGTGGATTTCCGTGCTGTCCGGGGGAAGCTGCTGCGTTTCGCCGGCGTTCTGGCCGTCCTCCCGGCGGAAGGGGCCTTGGATATTGGCGCCGTTGCGGATATACACAAAGGGCGTGACCGCTTTGGCGCAGTCGCTTTCAGCCACCACCTGATAGAGCAGATCATCCGGCAGGGCGCGCACGGCGTCGGAATAAACGATGAACTGGTTGGTTTCTCCCCGGATGGGGGCGTAATTCTTATTGGTGCGGATTTTATTGGCCTCCGATGGGAAATAGCGCAGATCTACCAGGCACAATCCGCACAGGGAGCGCATCCTTTCCTTGAAGGTGTGCTGCTCGTTTCGATCCGGCACGATGCGGAGGTATCCCTCATCGGGATAGACCGCCTCCATGGGCCCCACGGGCCCGTCCTGGGTCATCAGCGGGCGGACGCGGAAATATGCCCGCTGGATATTGTCCTCCTCCAAATAAACCAATATGGCCTTCCCTTGAAAGTTCATAAGTACCCCTCCAAATAATATAAATTGAAAACCCCATATGCAACTATTATAGCAAAGCGGCTTGCCGTTCGTCAAGGGCGAAGCCCGGAAAATCCTGCGTTTCCGGTGAAAATGAGGGAACATGCGCAAGAAAAAAAGGGCATGGCCGGCGCCATGCCCGAGGTGTTTTTCCGAAAAAGGGGGATCACATGCGCACGAAAGCGTCATAAATGGCTTTGACGGCGATTTCAAAATCATCCTCATCCACGCCCACGATGATGTTCAGCTCGCTGCTGCCCTGGTCGATGGTGCGAATGGAAATGCCCTGGGAGGAAATGGCGGTGAAGAGCCGCGCGGCGGTGCCAAAGGCCCGCACCATGCCGCGCCCCACCGTGGCGATCAGCGCCAGGTGGTCGGAGACGGTGATGGTGTCGGGCTGCACGAGTTCGCGGATGCGGGAGAGCACCTCCTCCTTGTGGGGGGCCAATTCCTTTTCGTGCACCACCACGCACATGGTGTCGATGCCGGTGGGCAGATGCTCAAAGCTGACGTTATATTCCTCAAAGGCCTGCAAAACCCGCCGGCCGAAGCCCAGCTCCGCGTTCATCATGTCCTTTTCCACAGATACGATGGAAAAGCCCTTGTGCCCGGCGATGCCGGTGATGATGTGGGCGTTGTCCTGGCCGGCGTTGGCGCGGATCATGGTGCCGGGGTGCTTGGGATCGTTGGTGTTGCGGATATTGGTGGGGATGCCCGCCTTGCGCACGGGGAACACGGCATCCTCATGCAGAACGCCGGCGCCCATGTAGGAAAGCTCGCGCAGTTCCCGATAGGTGAGGGTGGAAATATACTGGGCGTCGGGGACGATGCGGGGGTCCGCCATGCGGAAGCCCGTCACGTCCGTCCAGTTTTCATAGACGTCGGCGTTCACCGCCCGGGCCACCAGCGCGCCGGAAACGTCGCTTCCGCCCCGGGAGAAGGTGCGGATATGGCCGTCCGCGTCCGCCCCGTAAAAGCCGGGCACCACGGCCCGGGCCAGGGCGCGCAGCCGCGCACCCATCAGGGCGTTGGTTTCCTCTTCCATAAGGCGGCCGTCCCCGTCAAAGCGCACCACCTCAGCCGCGTCCACGAAGGGCATCTCCAGGTAATCGGCCAGCAGCTTGCCGTTCAGGTATTCGCCCCGGCTGGCGGCGTAATCCCGGGTGGCGCCGGATTGAAGCTGCCGTCCGATTTCCTCAAATTCCTTTTCCAGGTCCACTTTCAATCCCAGCTCCTGCTGGATTTCCTCATACCGGGCACGGATGCGCTCCAGGATATGGCGAAAGGGCTTTCCTTCGCTTGCCGCCGCGTGGCAGGCATAGAGCAGATCGGTCACCTTATCGTCGCCGGGGCCCCGCCTGCCGGGGGCGCTGGGCACCACGTATTTACGCTCATGGTCCATGAGGATGATATTCTTTACTTTTTCAAACTGGCCCGCGTCCGCCAGGGAACTGCCGCCGAATTTGGTCACGATCATCTTGCGTCACTCCTCGTCATTCTCAAATTATTATTTTACCTGCTTTTATTCTGTATGTCAAATCCCTGCCGTACAAAAATATTTTATTCGGGAAAAGCGGGGCGCGTTCGTCTTGTCAGGGGCGGAAAGCCCTGTTATAATGAAAAAAGCCCGGGGGAAGAATAGCCCCGGGGGGTGAAACGCATGCAGGACAGGATGGACCGCTTCATCGCCGCGGCGGAGCGCATGCGGCTGGATGAATACGTGCGCTACGAGACGGACAGGCGCTCCCGGCTTCGGGACGCGTTCTGGCAGGGAGTGGCCCGGGGCCTGGGCGTCATGGTGGGCTTTTCGCTGCTGGGGGCGCTGGCGCTGCTGATCCTTCAGGATTTGGCCAACCGGAACCTGCCCCTCATCGGCGATTATGTGGCGCGGGTAGTGGCGCTGGTGCAATTGAGGCTGCAATGAAAGAAGACGCATGAAGAAAGCATGGATGTGGCTTTGGCCGGGGGCGCTTTTGCTGGCGCTGGACCGGGCGGCAAAGCTTTGGCTGATGGATACGGCGCAGGTGCTGATTCCCGGTGTGCTTGCTCTGCGGCCCACACGGAACACGGGCATGGCGCTGGGGCTGTTTCAGGGCGGCTCCGCCGTCCTTGCGGCGGTATCGGTGCTGCTGGTGCTGCTTTGTCTGTGGCTGATGCGGGGCGTGCGGGCGACGGGCCTGGGGCGATTTTCCCTGGCCCTGATGGCCGGCGGCGCCCTGGGAAACCTGTGGGACCGGCTGGTGCTGGGATCGGTGCAGGATATGTTTGAATTTCTGTTTGTAGATTTCTACATTTTTAATGTGGCGGACGCGGGCATCGTGATCGGCGCGGCGCTCTGCGGCGTCAGCTTGCTTTTCCGCCCGCAGGATTGGAGAAAAAAATGACCCGGACATACGAAGGAAACGGGGAGCGGCTGGACGTGGTCCTCTCCCGGGACGGGGAAATCAGCCGCAGCCGGGCCGCGGCGCTGATCCGGGAGGGCCGGGTCACGGTGAACGGGAAAAGGGAGGACAGGCCCGCCGCAAAGCCCGATGCGGGGGCCAGCATCCTGCTGGATATGCCCGAAGCGCGGCCCGCCCGGGCGGAGGCCCAGGATATTCCCCTGGACATCCTGTACCAGGACGCATATCTGGCCGTGGTGATCAAGCCCTCGGGCATGGTGGTGCATCCCGCTGCGGGGAACAGTGACGGCACGCTGGTAAACGCCCTGCTTTATCATTTGGACAGCCTAAGCGGTATCGGCGGAGAAATGCGCCCCGGCATCGTGCATCGGCTGGATAAGGACACCAGCGGGCTGATGCTGGTGGCCAAGGACGATCGGACCCACGCGGCCCTGTCCCGGCAATTGGCCGAGCGGCAGATGGAAAAGCACTACCGGGCCGTGGTATACGGAAAAATGAAGGAAATGGCGGGCGTGATCGAAAAGCCCATCGCCCGCAGCCGGCAGGACCGCAAAAAAATGGCGGTGGATGAAAACGGGCGCTGGGCCAAAACGGAATGGAAGGTCATGCGGGAATACGCGGACAGGACAATGCTGGACGTGCATATCATCACGGGCCGCACCCATCAGATCAGGGTGCATATGGCGTCCGTGGGCCATCCCGTGCTGGGAGATACGCTGTACGGCCACAGGCACATGCCGCCTTCTGACCGGCTGATGCTCCACGCCTATTCCCTGGAATTTTCCCACCCCGCCACCGGGGAAAGGATGCGCTTCACCGCGCCCTGCCCCTTTGGCGGCGACTGACAGACAAAGGAGAGAAGCATGATGGCGCAGTATCCTCCCCTGATGAAAGACATGCCCGCCTTCCTCCACGGCGGCGATTATAACCCGGAGCAGTGGATCAAGGACAAAGACACCGTCTGGAAAGCCGATATGGAATATGCCCGGATGGCGGGGATCAATACCCTGACGGTGGGTATATTTTCCTGGAGCATGCTGGAGCCCCGGGAGGGAGAATATCACTTTGAATGGCTGGATGAAGTGATGGATATGCTGGCGGAAAACGGCATCAAGGCCGTGCTGGCCACCCCCAGCGGCGCCCGGCCCCCCTGGATGGCGGAGAAATATCCGGAAGTGCTGCGGGTGGACGCTGAGCGGAGGCGGCAATTGTTCGGCAACCGGCACAATCACTGCCTCTCTTCGGCGGTGTACCGGGAAAAGGTGCGCAGGATCAATACCCTGCTGGCGGAGCGGTATAAGCACCATCCCGCCCTGGGTATGTGGCATGTTTCCAATGAGCTGGACGGGGAATGCCATTGCCCGCTGTGCCAGGAGAAATTCCGGACATGGCTGAAAAACCGCTACGGCGATATCGACACGCTGAACGATAAATGGTGGAACACGTTTTGGAGCCATCGCTATGATTCCTTTGCCCAGATCGAAAGCCCGTCGCCCATCGGGGAAACGTGCAGCCACGGGCTGAAGCTGAGCTGGCGCAGGTTTGTAAGCGATCAGTTCTGCGACTGGTATCTCTGGGAAACGGCGCCGCTGAAGCGCATCACCCCGGAGGTGCCCTGCACAGCCAACCTCATGGAAATCTTTTATGATATCAACTATTTCGATCTGGGCAGGCTGATGGACCGGGTGAGCTGGGACAATTATCCCCGCTGGACCCATGACGAAAGGGATGCGGACGCGGCGTCGTCGGCGGCCTTCAACCATGATCTCATGCGGGGCGTCGGCGGCGGCAAGCCTTTTATGATGATGGAATCCTCGCCCTCCGCGGTGAACTGGCAGCCCGTGAACCGCCTGCGCGCCCCGGGCATCACCATGCTGCAGGGGCTGCAGGCTGTGGCCCACGGGTCGGATTCGGTGCAGTATTTTCAGTTCCGGCAGAGCAGGGGAAGCTGCGAAAAATTCCATGGAGCGGTGATTTCCCACGACCAGCGGATGGATAACCGCGCGTTTCGGGAGGTGTGCGGCGTGGGGGCGCGCCTGGCGGGGCTTGGCGCCCTGACGGGCAGTGCGCCGGAAAACAAAATCGCCCTGGTGTTTGACTGGGAAAACCGCTGGATTCTCAGCGACGCCCAGTTTGGCCTGAACCCGGACAAAGGATATGAGCAAACGGTGATGCGCCATCACGCGGCCCTCGCGCGGGCAGGGTACGGGATAGATATCATCGACGAAAGCTGTGAACTGTGCGGCTATCGCCTGGTGGCCGGGCCCATGACGTATATGCTGCGGCCGGGGTTCGCAAAAAAAGTGCGCGCTTTTGTGCAGCAGGGCGGCACCTATGTGAGCACCTATTGCTCCGGCTGGACGGACGAGGAGGATTTGTGCTTCCTGGGCGGCTTCCCGGGGCCGCTCAGGGACGTGCTGGGCATCTGGGATGAGGAAACTGACGCCTTGGACGAAACCCAGCACAACCATTTCACCTGGCAGGGCAAACGATATGAAACCGGGGATTTCTGCGCCCTGGTCCACCCAGAGGGGGCCAGGGCCCTGGCCGCGTACGAGGATCACTTCTACCGGGGCCGTCCCGCGCTTACGGAAAACGGCTTTGGCAAAGGCAGGGCGTATTACATCGCCGCCCGTACGGGCGGGGATTTCCTGCTGGATTTTTATCGCTGGGCCGCAAAGGAGGCGGGCATTGCGCCGCTGCTGGCCGGATTGCCCCTGGGCGTTGTCTGCACGGAGCGGAAGGGCAGGCAGGGGGATTATCTGTTCGTGATGAATACCGTGCCTGAAGAGCGGTCCGTTTCCCTGCCGGAGAGCACGGACGCGGAAACAGGGGCGCCTCTGGGCGGCGCCTATCGGCTGTCGCCTTATCAGGTGCTGATCCTAAAAACAGATAAATAAATCCGGCGGGCATTGCTGACAACTCAAATCAACAATGCCCGCCAGTTCAATCAGTGTTCAGGCGTGGTGCGGGGAAGGTGCTTTCAAAAGTGCTTCCCCGCTTATTCTGTTACTTCACGTACTTCTCCCGCTTGATGTAGTGGGTGTGAAGCAGCGTATGGGCTTTGTGGCCGTTGGGCTCGCCCAGGTAGTCGGCGTAGAGCTTTTTGAGCTCGGCGTTTTCGTGGCTCTTGCGCTTGGCCTTGCCGGCATCCTCGCCGTAAAGCGCCTTGGCGCGCTCCACCCTGGGATCGCAGGTCATCTTGTCCTGGCTGGACACGATGGGCTGGCCGCCGCCGGTGACACAGCCGCCGGGGCAGGCCATGACTTCGATGAAGGTGTAGTTCTTTTCGCCGGAACGCACCATATCCAGCAGCCGGCTGGCGGCGCCGGTGGAATGGGCCACGGCCACGGAGACGGGCAGATCGCCCACCTGCACGGTGGCTTCCTTGATGCCTTCCACGCCGCGGACGGCGGTAAAGTTCACATCCTCCAGGGTTTCGCCGGTGATGGTTTCATAGGCTGTGCGCAGCGCAGCCTCCATCACGCCGCCGGTGGCGCCGAAGATGACGGCCGCGCCGGTGGATTCGCCCAGCAGGCTGTCAAAGTCCTCATCGGGCAGGTTGACGAAATCAATGCCCGCTTCCTTGATCATCCGGGCCAGCTCGCGGGTGGTGATGACGGCGTCCACATCCGGATAGCCGGTGCCGGCCAGCTCTTCCCGGTCCGCCTCGAATTTCTTGGCGGTGCAGGGCATCACGGAAACCACGGCGATATCCTTGGGATCGATGCCCGCCTTTTCGGCGTAATAGCTCTTGATGACGGCGCCCAGCATTTCATGGGGAGATTTGCAGGAAGACAGGTTGGGGATGAAGTCGGGATAATAGGTTTCGCAGAACTTGATCCAGCCGGGGGAGCAGGAGGTGATCATGGGCAGCACGCCGCCCTCCTTGACCCGGTGCACCAATTCGGTGGCCTCTTCCATGATGGTCAGATCGGCGCCGAAATCGGTGTCGAACACTTTGTTGAAGCCCATGCGGCGCAGGGCGGCGGCCATTTTGCCGGTGACGGAGGTGCCCATGGGCAGACCGAATTCTTCGCCCAGGGCGGCCCGGACGGCGGGGGCGGGCTGCACCACCACATGCTTGGCGGGATCGGCCAGCAGATCCCACACCTTGCCGGTTTCATCCTTTTCATACAGCGCGCCCACGGGGCAGGCGGTGATGCACTGGCCGCAGTTGATGCAGGGCATATCGCTGAGCTTCAGGTTCCAGGGGGATTCGATGGCGGTGGTGAAGCCGCGGTTCACCGGGCCGATGACGCCGACGTTCTGCACCTTGGAGCACACGGCCACGCAGCGGCGGCAGAGGATGCACTTGTTGTTGTCCCGCACGATGGAGGGGGATACGTCGTCGATGTCGTATACGTTCTGCTTGCCCGCGTAGCGATCGCCGTTTTCCACGCCCAATTCGCGGCAGAGCTTCTGCAGTTCGCAATTGGTGGATCGGATGCAGGAAAGGCACTTCTGCTCATGGGCGGAGAGCACCAATTCCAGCAGGTTCTTGCGGTACTGCCGGATTTGGGGGGTGTTGGTCTGCACGTTCATGCCTTCGCTGACGGGCAGCACGCAGGCGGCCTGCAGGGCGCGCCCGCCGGCGTTGACCACGCACATGCGGCAGGCGCCGATGGCGTTGATATCCTTGAGGTAGCACAGGGTAGGGATATTGATACCGGCCTGCTTGGCGGCCTCCAGAACGGACGTGCCGGCAGGGACGGAAACCTTGACGTTGTCGATCGTAAGGTTAATCATCTGTTCCATTTCTCTTTCCTCCTTGCTCGCACGAATCAGACTTTGGAAATGGCGCCGAAGCGGCACTTCTCCATGCAGGCGCCGCACTTGAGGCACTTGGCGGGATCGATCACATGGGGCTGCTTCACGGTGCCGGTGATGGCGCCGCCGGGGCAGACGCGGGCGCAGGCGGTGCAGCCGCGGCACTTTTCAGGATCGATCACATAATTGAGCAGGGCCTGGCAGTGATGCGCGGGGCACTTCTTATCCCGGATATGGGCCTCGTATTCGTGCCGGAAGAATTTGATGGTGGAAAGCACGGGGTTGGGCGCCGTCTGGCCCAGGCCGCACAGGGCAGTGGCCTTGATGGTGTTGGCCAGGTTTTCCAGCTTTTCGATATCGCCTTCTTCGCCCTTGCCGTTGACGATGCGCTCCAGGATCTCCAGCATCCGGCGGGTGCCGATGCGGCAGGGGGCGCATTTTCCGCAGCTTTCATCCTCGTTGAAATCCAGGAAGAAGCGGGCGATATCCACCATGCAGTTGTCCTCGTCCATGACGATCATGCCGCCGGAGCCCATCATGGAGCCGGCCGCGATCAGATTGTCATAGTCCACGGGGGTATCCAGCAATTCCGCCGGCAGGCAGCCGCCGGAGGGGCCGCCGGTCTGCACGGCCTTGAACTTCTTGCCGCCCGGGATGCCGCCGCCGATATCGTAAATAATGGTGCGCAGCGGCGTGCCCATGGGCACTTCCACCAGGCCGGTGTTGTTGATCTTGCCGCCCAGGGCGAACACCTTGGTGCCCTTGCTCTTTTCGGTGCCCATGGCGGCGAACCAGTCGGCGCCGTTCAGAATGATCTGGGCCACGTTGGCGTAGGTTTCCACGTTGTTGAGCATGGTGGGCTTGGCAAACAGGCCCTTCACCGCGGGGAAGGGGGGACGGGGGGTGGGCTCGCCGCGCTTGCCTTCGATGGACCGCATCAGGGCCGTTTCTTCGCCGCAGACGAAGGCGCCGGCGCCCAGGCGGATCTTGATGTCGAAATCAAAGCCGGTGTCAAAAATGTTCTTGCCCAGCAGCCCGTATTCCCGGGCCTGGCCGATGGCGATCTCCAGCCGCTTCACGGCAATGGGATATTCGGCGCGGACGTAGATATAGCCCTCGGAAGCGCCGATGGCATAGCCCGCGATGGCCATGGCCTCCAGCACGGCGTGGGGGTCGCCCTCCAGGACGGAGCGGTCCATGAACGCGCCGGGGTCGCCCTCGTCGGCGTTGCAGGCCACGTACTTCTGATCGGCCTGGGAAGCCGCCGCGAATTTCCATTTGAGGCCGGTGGGGAAGCCGCCGCCGCCGCGCCCGCGCAGGCCGGATTTCAGGACTTCTTCAATGACCTGTTCCCGCGTCATGGTGGTCAGCGCCTTTTCCAGGGCCTTGTAGCCGTCGAAGGCCAAGTATTCATCGATGTTTTCCGGGTCGATCACGCCGCAGTTGCGCAGGGCGATGCGGTGCTGATGCTTATAGAAGTTGATGTCCGAAAGGGCCTTGTTGGCGTTCTGCTCGTGGGTGGCATGGTCGCTGTAAACCAGGTGCTGCACCTTGCGGCCCTTGAGCAGATGCTCGGTGACGATTTCATCCACGTCTTCCACCTTGACCCGGGAATAGAACGTGCCTTCGGGGTAGACGATGACCACGGGGCCCGCTTCGCACAGCCCGAAGCAGCCGGTGCGGATGACCTTTACTTCTTTATCCAGGCCGTTTTCGGCGATTTTCTGTTCAAACCGCTCGATCAACTGGGCGGAGCCGGACGAGGTACAGCCCGTGCCGCCGCAGCAAAGTACGTGAGCGCGATAGATGTCCATGTACAATTCCTCCTACTTCTCTCCTGCGGTATGGGTTTACTTGTCCTCGACGGCGCCGATGGTGTATTCCGCCACGGGCCGGCCGTTGACGATATGCTCGGCCACTACGCGGCCGACCTTTTCGGGGCTCATGTGCACGTAGGTGACCTTATCCTGCCCGGGGACGATCACGTCCACCATGGGCTCCAGCCGGCACATGCCGATGCACCCGGTCTGGGATACGGTGACGTGATTGAGGCCGCGCTTGTTGATTTCATCCATGAAAGCAAGCATCACGGGCCGGGCGCCGGCGGCGATGCCGCAGGTGGCCATGCCGATGACCACGCGGGTGACCTCGCCCTCATCTTCCTTGCGCAGGTTGATGCGGTTCAGGGTCTTTTTGCGGATGGCTTCCAGTTCAGCCAGGGACTTCATAGGATCACACCTCCAAATAAAGGTTCAATTTCTTCCCGCAGGGATTCCTGTATCCATGCGGCGATTTCGGGTTCGTTCAGGGGCACGCCCTGCAATGCTTCCTTGATCTCCCGGGTGTCAAAGGCCATTTCACCCTTGGGGGAGCGGCACGTCAGCGTGAATTCCGGCTTGTCCGGGTTCATGGTGACAAGCGTCGTCACCGTGCCGGGCAGATCGCCCAGGGGCAGGCAGTCAATGGATGCGGTATCCATCACGGCGGTGAGCTTGGTTCCCTTGCCAAGGGTGCTTTGGATGGAAAGACCGCCGCCGGCCAGGCGGCAGTTTTCCGCCATCATGGGAATGCCCAGGCCCACCTTTCGGGTGGTGCGGGTGGTGGCGAAGGGGGAGGCGACCCGGGAGAGCATCTCCTCGCTCATACCTGTCCCGTCGTCCTCAATCACCACGGTGAGCAGCCCCTTTTCATCCAGCAGCACCGACAGGGAAACCACTTTGGCCTGCGCCCGGATGCTGTTCTGCATCAGATCCAGAATGTGCAGGGATATATCGCGCATGGCTTACGCCTGTTCCTTTTCCCTGTACTTGGCCAGGATGCCGGGGATGTCGTCGGGCACCAGGCGCCCGTAGACCTCGTCGTTGACGGTCATAACGGGGGCCAGGCCGCAGGCGCCCAGGCAGCGGGTGGCGTTCAGGGTGAACAGGCCGTCCGGAGAAGTCTTGCCCACGGGAGTGCCCAGCTCTTCGCTCAGGCGGTCCAGCACCTTCTGAGAGCCTTTCACATAGCAGGCCGTGCCCAGGCACACGCTGATGGTGTATTTGCCGTTGGGCTCCAGGCGGAACTGGGAGTAGAAGGTGGCGACGCCGTAAACCTCGCTCAGCGTGACGTGAAGCCCCTCGGCGATGATCTTCTGCACGTCCATGGGCACGCATCCGAAGATGCCCTGGGCCTTCTGCAGCACCGGCATCAGGGCGCCGGGCTGATCCTTGAGCTCGGCAATGACCTGATCGAGCTGTTCGTACTTGTCTTTCATGTCCGGCATGACAGTGTGAGACCTCCTTAATTATGTTTGTATCGGGGCACAAGACCCATCAGGCGCCTCTGCCCCCCGATTGACCGTTCTATATCATAACATAGATTTCGGATAAATGCACGCATAAATTGAAAAAAATCAGTCGTTTTTTGCGATTTTTTCGATGAAAACATCCGGATTATTTGGTTAAACACGCCTCACTTTCCTGCGCCTGTCGGCAACAATCCATAAATATGAAGAAAATGGGCGGTTTATCACCGGATTATCGGGTTGCATTTTTTACTTTCATCGGGTACAGTGATAATCGTTATAATCTCATTCTGATTGCGGAAGGGAGGCGAGCCCATGAGCGGCACGCAGCGGGATTTCACCCAGGGCTCCATCGCCCGGGGAATGATCGCCTTTTCCATGCCCTTCCTTTTGTCCAACGTGCTTCAGGCGCTTTACGGCGCGGTGGATATGTGGGTGGTGGGCAATTTTTCCAGCGCCGATGAGGCGGCGCGCACCGCCATTCTCTCCGGCGTCAATATCGGCAGCCAGATCACCCACCTGGTGGCCATGATGGTCAGCGGCCTCACGGTATCCGGCACGGTGCTGGTGGGCCAGTATGTGGGGGCCAAAAAACAGAAGGACGCATCCGAAACCGTGGGCACCATGTTTACCCTGCTGGGCGTGGTGGGCGCGGCGCTGACGGTGCTGATGATGCTTTTGTCCGGGCCCATCCTGCGGCTGCTGGATACGCCGCAGGAGGCGTTTTCGCACGCACAGACCTACCTTTTGATCTGCCTGGCGGGTACGCTGTTCATTTTCGGGTACAACGCCGTGAGCTCCATTCAGCGGGGGCTGGGCGATTCGGTGCGGCCGTTGATTTTCGTGGGCGTGGCCTGCCTGGTGAATGTGGTGCTGGATCTGTGGCTGGTGAAGGGCTTGGGCATGGGCGCCGCCGGCGCGGCCCTGGCCACCGTCATCGCTCAGGCAATCAGCCTGCTGCTGGCGGGCTGGTATCTGGGCCGGAACCGCTTTATCTTTGATTTCAGGCTGCGCTCCTTCCGCATCCAGAGGGAAAAAATGCGCCTGATGATCAAGCTGGGCATTCCTTCCTCCGTGCAGAGCATTATTGTGAATGTTTCCTTCCTGGTGATGACGGCGCTGGTGAACGGCATCGGCGGATATATTGCTTCCGCCGCCGTGGGCGTGGTGGGCAAATTCAATTCCTTCGCCATCCTGCCCGCCGTGGCCATGTCCTCCTCCGTCAGCGCCTTTGCCGCCCAGAATATCGGCGCGGGCCAGTATCACCGGGCGAAAAAGTGCCTGGGCGTCGGCATTGCCATCGCCCTTTCCATTTCGCTGGCGGTGTTCGCGCTGGTGCAGCTTTTCCCCCGGGAGATCATCGCGTTTTTCGACCAGCATGAGGATACCGTCCGCAGCGGCGTGGAATATATGCGCACGTTCAGCTTTGATTACCTGCTGGTGCCCATCATGTTCTGCTGCAACGGGCTGATTATGGGCGCGGGGCATACCCAGTTCACCCTGCTCACCGGCGCCACGTCTTCCATCCTCCTGCGCATCCCGGTGGCGGTGCTCTTCGGCTCTGTGCTGGGCTGGGGGCTGACGGGCGTTGGGCTGGCGGGGCCGGCGGCGTCCATGGCCTCCCTGGCGCTGTGCGTGTGGTTCGTGGCTACCGGCCGCTGGAAGCGCGACCAGACGGGCATCCGCCCTGACGGGGAAGCAGCTGCCGAAGGATAATCCCGGGGGAAAAAGCGGACGCTGCAAGAGAACGCCACATTTTTTTCCGCGCATGCTTGTTTTTTTTCGCCGCCTATGATACAATAGTATGCGTTGACTTCAAGGAGGGACAAGATCCATGACTGCGATTGAACTGGTATTAGACATTTTAATGGTGATTTCCGCCATCGTGATGATCGTGACCGTGCTGCTCCAGTCCAGCGACGACGACGGCATGAGCGCCCTGACCGGCGGCAGCGATACGTTCTTCGGCAAGAACAGGAACAACACCCTGGAAGGAAAGCTGGCTATGGGCACCAAGATATCCGCCACGATCTTTGTGGTGCTGGCCGTGGTCATGCTGATTATTGCCTGAGCGGCGGCTGCTTTGCTTTGGGACCATCGGGGCTGACGGCTTTTTGTCAGCCCCTTGTTTGCGTTATTGCGCCCTTATCTGACCATCAGGAGAGGCCATGATTATTCTCACCGTTCAAAACCTGCAGAAATCCTTTGGCGGCAACGCCGTATTAAAGGACGTATCCCTGACCCTTCAGGACCGGCAGCGTATGGGCCTGGTGGGGGTCAACGGCTGCGGAAAAACCACGCTGCTGCGCATCCTGGCCGGGCAGGAGCAGCCGGACGGCGGCAGCGTATCCATGCTGAAGGACCTGCGCGTGGGCTATATGGAGCAACAGTATACCGCCGCAGGGGACCGCACCGTGTTTGAGGAGCTCCAGGCGGTGTACGCGCCCGTGTTCGCCATGGAGGAAAAGCTCCGCGCACTGGAAAAGGAAATGGCGCAGGCGGACGAAGGGGCGCTGCGGCGGCTGGGGGAAAGCTATGCCCGTTTGAACGACGCCTTTGAAAAGGCGGACGGCTACGGCTTGCGTTCCTCCATCCTGGGGGTGCTCAGCGGCCTGGGCTTTGCCCGGGAGCAGCACGACCAGCCGGCCCGGCTCCTTTCCGGCGGGGAGCTGACCAAGCTGTGCCTGGCCAAGCTGCTATTGCAAAAGCCCGATCTGCTGCTTTTGGACGAGCCCACCAACCACCTGGACCTTCAGGCGCTGAACTGGCTGGAAAACTACCTGAGCGAATACAAAGGCACGCTGCTGGTGGTGAGCCATGACCGGTATTTTTTGGATCATGTGTGCACCCATGTGTCCGAACTGCTGCTGGGCACCCTGGAGCAGTATGCGGGCAATTATACGTCCTATATGAGCCAGCGGGCGGAGCGGTTCGAGATTCGCATGCGCGCCTGGGAGCAGCAGCAGAAGCTGATCGCCCGGGAGGAGGCCATCATTGCCCGGTATAAATCCTTCAACCGGGAAAAATCCATCCGCGCGGCGGAAAGCCGGGAAAAAAGGCTGGAGAAGATCGAGCGGATAGAAAAGCCCCAGGATGAGCGCCAGGTGCGTTTCCGGTTCGAGGCCAGACGCCGCACCGGGGATGACGTGCTGATCCTGAGGGGCCTGGAAAAATCCTTTGGGGAACGGACGCTTTTTTCTGGCGTGAACCTGCATCTGCGCGCCGGGGACCGGGTGGCCCTGCTGGGGCCTAACGGCATCGGGAAATCCACCCTGCTCAAATGCCTGGTGGGCCAGGAGGCCCCGGACGCGGGCACGGTGCGCTGGGGCGCCAATGTGGACGTGGGCTATTACGACCAGAAGCAGGAAAGCCTGCATCCGGGCAAATCAGTGCTGAACGAGGTATGGGACGCTTTTCCCCGGCTGGAGCAGAGCGAGGTCCGGGGCGCCTTGGGGCTGTTCCTGTTCACGGGGGAGGACGTGTTCATGCCCATCAGCACCTTGTCCGGCGGGGAAAAAGGCCGCGTGGCGCTGACCATGCTGATGCTGCGCAGGGATAATCTTCTGCTGCTGGACGAGCCCACCAACCACCTGGATATGGACAGCCGGGAGGTGCTGGAGGACGCGCTGGAGCACTTTGAGGGCACCATCCTGGCCGTATCCCACGACCGGTATTTCATCAACCGCTTCGCTACCCGGGTGGCGGTGCTTTCGGAAAACGGGATCCGGGAATACCTGGGCAACTTTGACGATTACCAGGCCAGGCTGCTTTGGGAGCAGGGCCGGGAGGACAGCGCCCTCCGCCTGGGGGAAATGACCCGCACCGAGGCGGACAGGGAAAAGAAAAAGCAGCGGATGGCCAAGGCGCAATTGAAGGCCCTCCGGGACGCGGTGCGTCTTGCGGAGCAGGCGGTGGCCGATGCCGAGGCCGCTGTATCCGCCCATGAACTGCTCATGGCCGCGCCGGAAACCTACGCCAGCCCCGAAGGGGCCCAGGCAGCGGCCCGGGAATACCGGAGGCTGAAAGATATGCAGACGGCGGCCTACGCCGCCTGGGAGGAAGCGGAGGCCGCGCTGGCGGACGCCGCGGAGGAATGAGGACGCATGAAACGAGATGAAATCATCCGCCGGCTGTATGCCCTGCGGGATGAAAAATACCTTAAAATGCAGCAAACGTCTATCCCCACCCTGCCGAAAGAACGCTTCATCGGCGTGCGCACCCCGGCCCTGCGCGCCCTGGCCCGGGAAATCGCGGGGCAGGCGGACACGGAAGATTTCCTGCGCTTGCTGCCCCATGAATACTTTGAGGAAAACCAGCTTCACGCCTTTGTGATTTCCATGGATCGGGATTTTGACCGGTGCGCGGCGCGGGTGGAAGCGTTTCTGCCATACGTGGATAACTGGGCCACCTGCGATCAGATGTCGCCCAGGGCGTTTGCGAAGCACAGGGAGGATTTGCTGCCGCGCATCCGCGTCTGGCTGCGGTCCGCGCATCCTTACGCGGTGCGCTTCGGCATCGGCATGCTGATGGCGCATTTTCTGGACGACGCCTATGACGACGCCTATCCCAGAATGGTGGCGGAGGTCCAAAGTGAAGATTACTACGTCAGGATGATGCAGGCCTGGTATTTTGCCACGGCGCTTGCCAGGCAATACGACGCGGCGCTGCCGTATCTTGCGGAAAAGCGGCTGGATCAATGGACCCATAACAAGGCCATCCAAAAAGCGGCGGAGAGCTATCGTGTGCCGCAGGAGCACAAGGAATACCTCAAAACGCTGTGGCTGAAGTAAGGAGAGACGTTCCTTTATGCACCGGATTCTCTGCTCCACCGGCGCGCTGATCGGCCGGCCCAACGGGCGGGATTATCATCTGCTGGCAGACTGCGATAAGCGCCTTGCGTGCGACGGGTTTGAACTGATGATGTACGACAGTTGGTATGAGAAGGTGGATGAGCTTGCGGCGTTCCTGCGGGAGCGATCCCTGCGCATCCCCGTCATGCACTGTGAAAAGCGCATCGGCGAAAGCATCAGCCGCCGTGCGGCGGGGGATTGGGACGAGGCCTTTTGCCGCTTTGAGGTCAACTGTCAGCTGGCGGCTTTCCTGGGGGCGCGTCTCATGGTGATGCATTTGTGGGATGGGCTGCTCTCCGACACAAAATTTGAAAACAACCTGGAGGCCTACGCCGTTCTCAGACGCATCGCTGCCCGGCACGGCGTTGTCCTGACGGTGGAAAACGTGGTCTGTGCGGCGGATGATCCCATGACGCATTTCCGTTCTATACTGGAGCGGGACGCCGCCGCCGCTTTCACCTGGGACACCAAAATGGCGGCCTTTCACGGCCAGACGGAAAGCGCGTACGCCCCGGAAAACCGCTTTTTGTGGGCGCATATCCGCCACCTGCACATCAACGACTACGCCGGGGGATACCGGGATTGGGACAACCTGCGGACGCTGCACGTTGGAAAAGGAAGCATTGATTTTGAACGGCTGTTTTTCTTTCTGAAAACCATCGGGTACCAGGGGGATTACACGGTGGAGGCCACCTCCTTCCTGCCGGACGGGGTGATCCGCTGGGAGGAACTGAACGAGACATTTTCAAAAATCCGGGCTTACTTATCATAAAACGCAAGGGAGAATGGGGCATGGAAAGCAAGGACGAAATCATCCGCATGCAGAATGAGATCATGCAGGGGCTGCTGCGGCAAAGAATGCAATTGATCGGGGAAGATTTGTGGGGCATCCAGCCGGAGGAAGAGAATAAGCGCCCGGACGGGCCGGAGAAAAAAACGCCCCCCAAGGCCGCTGCGGAAAAGCCGTCTCCCGATGCGAAAAAGGAAGAAAAGCAGGAGCCGCCGGAAAATATCGAGGACCTCAAAAAGGAACTGCACGATTATATCGGCCTGGACCTCATCAAATCTCAGGTGGACAGCCTGATCAATTGGATCGGCATCTGCAAGGCCCGAAAGGAGCATGAGCTGCCCACGCCGGACCTGGCGCTGCATATGGTGTTTCCCGGCACCCCG
>Ga0079305_1001866_pt1 | contig 22717 bp, 20 predicted proteins | sample LMS_cellobiose_e_FD_79183 | JGI IMG/M metagenome (GOLD analysis project Ga0079305, IMG submission 79183) | Rumen-fistulated moose microbial communities from Alaska, USA - LMS_cellobiose_enrichment | ecosystem: Host-associated > Mammals > Digestive system > Stomach > Rumen fluid ... | reverse complement strand
TGCGGCAAAAAGCAGCATCGTCTCACTCCTTTCATTATGTTAATGCACAGAAGGGTCGTTTTATTGCATCGGAATTATAAATAAACACTAAGAGAATGTCCTGTGTCACAGCAAAAGCAATACGAGAAAATAGACACCCTCAAATTTCTCAAAATAAACAAAAAATCCGAACCCATCTTAAACTAAGAAGATTTGGCTCGGATAATAATTTTTTGGCGCGCCTGAAGGGATTCGAACCCCCAACACCGTGCCCCGGAAACACGTGCTCTATCCGTTGAGCTACAGGCGCAATTGACACATATATAATAGCAAAAAGGAAAGCGGGTGTAAAGCAAGGAAATGAAAATGCAAGTATTATTTAGAATTTGCTTTTTTTGCGGCGAACATGATATAATATATCACAAATATATGTAAAAAAAGAAATGAAATTCAGATGTGTGGGGGGATCTCGCATGGGAGAGGAAAACAAAAAAGCCTTTCGTTCTGCCGCATTCGGCGGATTCAATAAAGAAGATGTGCTTTCATACATTGAAAAAAGCGCCCAGCAGCGCAGGGAAGAGATAACCGAACTGCAGGGAAGGTTGTCGCAAAGCGCGGAACAGAACGAAGAGCTTTCGAAAAAGATAGACGATTTGGAAAGCAAGATCGAAGAATTGAACGAATCGTTTGAAACGCAAAAAAACGAGATAAAAGAGGAATACGAGGAAAAGATAAGAGAGATGAACGGGGCGCTTGCCTCTGCTGAAGCGAGGGCGGACGAACTTAAAAAGGAAATATCGGCAAAAGATGAGGAAATAGAAAAACTTTCCCAAAAAAGCAGAGAGTTTGAGGACATTAAGGGCAAAATAGCCGATATAGAATTAAGCGCGTGCAAACGCGCGAGGGAGATAGAAACCTCGGCGGAAAACAACGCAAAAGCGATGATGGATCAGGCGGAAGAGTTTTTGGGCGCGGCGAAGCAATCGTTTGCCCCGTTCGCGAAATCTGCGAAAGAGCAGCTTGACAGGGTGGAGGAGTCTCTTGCAAAATACAGAGACTCGATGAGAGAGCTTATTTCGGGCGCTGATGTGATCGATTCCGCGCTTGACGAGATAAAGCGCGAACCGCCGGAGAACGGCGAAGAGGAGAAAATGCAGCACAAGCAAAAATCCGAGGCGATAAAAAACATGCTTGACAGGATAAAGCATATAGGCCAAAGCTGATAATAAAAGCGGTATGCCCGCCTGATTACGGGCGGGCATTTTACTGCGCTTTTGTATGAGGGAAAGAACGATGGATAAAAACGGCAGAAGATACAGTGTTATACTTCTCGATATAGACGGGACCATATTCGACTTCGCCGAGTCCGAACATAAATGCTTTCTTGCCGCGATGGAAAAACGCGGGATAGACGCAGGCGAAAGCGACTATCAGCTGTATAGAAAAATAAACCGGGCGATGTGGAAAAAACTTGAAAAAGGGGAGATAACCCAGGAAAAACTAAAGCCGGAGAGGTTCAGACTTTTGTTTGAAGAGATGGGTGTCGATTCGGATGCGCAAAAGGCGAACGACGAATACCTTTCTCTCCTTGCGAAAAGCGTCATCATGATGCCAGGCGCGAAGGAGTTCTGCAAAGCCCTGCATGAAAAATTCAAAGTTGTCGTTGTGACGAACGGGATAAAAGACAATCAGTACAGCAGGGTCAAAAGATCGGATATAGCGCCGTATGTCGACGCGATGGTCACATCGGAAGAGGTCGCCGCTGCAAAACCAAACCCGAAAATATTTGAAGAGGGGATAAAACGTGCCGGAGGCGCGCCTAAGGATATGTGCGTCATGATCGGGGATTCATATTCGGCGGATATAATGGGCGCGGTGAATACCGGGGTAGACGCTATATGGTTCGCAGAGGAAAATAATGAAAGCACAGACGCGAGAGTCGTTCTTATATCTCACGATTATGACGAGATACTTCGCTTTTTAGGGGCGTGACACGGAAAATCGGGAAATGTATCACGGAAATGCCGGGGAGCTTTTCGACGCGATGCATATCAGGCATTCCTGCCGGTCCGTTCGAATTCGATCCTAAGTTTTTTAAGCGCCTGTTTTTCTATTCTGGAGACGTACGATCTTGAAATGCCCCACATCTCGGCGATTTCGCGCTGGGTGCGCGGGCGAACATCGAGAAGGCCGTACCGGAAGACAAGGATATCTCGCTCGCGTTTGTCAAGGCGTTCGTCTATATACTTATACAGCTTCTGGCGGCGGTCGGATGCGTCGACCGACTCGAACATGCTGTCTTCACAGCTTATGACGTCCATCAGGGCGAGGATGTTGCCGTCCTTGTCATTGTCGATGGGTTCTGAAAGGGAGACCTCGCACGACTGCCTGCGTAGAGTGCGAAAATACATAAGGATCTCGTTTTCGATGCATCTTGCGGCGTATGTCGCAAGGCGCGCGCCTTTCTCGGAATTGAATGAGGAAATGGCTTTTATAAGACCTATTGTTCCGATTGAGATCAGGTCATCCTGGTCTTTCGCGAGGGAATAGTATTTTTTGATGACATGCGCGACAAGACGGAGGTTGTGTTCGATCAGCTTGTTGCGCGCGGATATATCTCCGGAAGCGAATTTCTCCAATGCTTCTTTTTCTTCCGCGGATGTAAGGGGCCTTGGAAATGAGCCGGTCGAATCCGATATGCGCAGCGACAGATAGATCGCGTTTAAAATGAGCATTGCCGTGATTGAAAGCAATATACGCACCTCCCGGTATAAATGGGATTATATAGATATAATATTCTGAAGATGTTTGTACATTGCAGATTTTTTCGCTCGATCCTGGATTTCTAAAGATGGCGGCACGGCGTATGAAAGGCGGCGATATGATGTGAAAAGGTGCATACTGGCCTTCGATTCGTTCAAAGGCACGATGAGCGCCATGGAAGTGTGCGATATCGTCGAGGCGACGGTAAAGTCCAATTATCCGTGCTGCGAAGTTATAAAAATGCCGATCGCCGACGGCGGGGAAGGCACGGTCGAATGCGTGCTCTCAGGAAGCGCAGAAGGCTATTTGAGGGAAGTGCCGACGGTAGGCCCGTTCGGTGAGGATATAAAAGCGCCGTACGCCGTCGTAAACGGCGATACGGCAGTGATAGAGATGGCAAAGGCCGCAGGGCTTGAACTTGCGCGCGGAAGGTTCGATCCGATGCTTGCGAGTACGTTCGGCGTCGGCAAGATCATATCGGACGCCGTTGACGCGGGATTCAAGAAGATCATCGTCGGCCTTGGAGGAAGCTGCACAAATGACGCGGGCACAGGCGCGGCGTGCGCGCTTGGCGCGGAATTTTTCGACAAAAACGGAGACAGATTCATCCCGACAGGAGGAACGCTGAAAGACATCCGGATGTTCAGCATAGACAAAGCGCGCCGGAAACTTTCAGATGTCAAGATCTCGTGTATGTGCGATATAGATAACCCCATGTACGGTGAAAATGGAGCGGCATACGTATTCGCACCGCAAAAAGGGGCCGACGAAAAAACCGTCAGAGAGCTTGACGCGGGCCTTAAGCATTTGAACGATCTGATAATAAAAGAAATGGGCATCGATTGCCAAAAAATACGCGGCGCGGGCGCGGCGGGCGCCATGGGCGCGGGGATGAAGGTGTTCCTAAAAAGCGCGCTGATACGCGGGATAGATCTGATGCTTCAGATAATGAGATTCGACGATCTCGTTTCGGGGTGCGATCTTGTCCTTACCGGAGAGGGGAGAACGGATTTCCAAAGCGCCGGCGGCAAGGCGGTATCGGGGGTCGTCAAGGCGGCGAGAGATCACAAAGTCGACGTTGTGGTGATTTCCGGAAGCGTCGGAGAAGGCTTTGAAAACGTCTTGAAACTTGGCGCAAAAAAGGTCATCTGCGCGACAGATAAGGAAAGCCCCATTGAGGTCATACGGGAAACATGCAGGGAGGATCTTTATAACGCGGCGGACAGATTTTTTAAAAGTGCGAAAATCAGATGATTGCGGCATTGGACAAAAAATACAGGCACCGATTGCCGCAAAAAAAGAGAAAATTTGAAAAGTTTACATAAAACGGGCGAACGCGTTCGCCCGTTTTTTATTTTGAGAACACAAACAAAAAAATCGAACATATGTTTTATTATTACAAAAAAACGCCGTTTTTGATAAAAAAACCCGTTATTCTGGCTAAAAAAATTGCAAATTTCTATTGCATTTCAAAAAGACAGTCATTATAATTAAACTAAAGTGGAGCAAAGTGGGGCAAAGTACCATTAAATCCATGTAAACGGCAGTAAAGGCGGTGAAACGGGTGAAAGGCGAATATCAGCATGCAATGGACGCAAAGGGGCGTCTTTTCATCCCGTCCAAGTTCAGGGATGAGCTTGGAGAAGCCTTTATAGTTACAAAGGGACTTGACGAGTGCCTGTTCGTATATTCAAAAAATGACTGGAAAGTTCTTGAGGAGAATATAAAGGCGCTTCCTATGTCAAAGTCGAGAAATTTGCAGAGGTTTTTCTTTTCAAGCGCGGCGGAATGCGAGCTTGATTCTCAGGGCAGGATCGTCGTCCCGCAGAATCTCAGAGAGTACGCGGGCCTTACCCGCGAGACGACCATCATCGGCGTTTCGGGCCGGGCTGAGATCTGGGACAGTGCGAAATGGGCAAGCTACAGCGGGAACATGTCTTCCGACCAGATCGCAGAGGCGATGGAAGAACTGGGATTTTAAATTATGGAATATACACATGACCCGGTGCTGCTTTGCGAATGCATCGAAGCTTTGAATATAAAAAGCGGCGGCGTATATATCGATGCGACGCTCGGGCGCGGGGGACATTCGCAAAGGATACTCGAAAAGCTGTCCGAGGATGGGCACCTGTACTGCTTTGATCGCGATGAAGAAGCGATCGACGCGGTAAAAGAGAAATTTTCGACTGACAAAGTCACGTTGATACACAGCGATTTCAGATATATAGATACGGAATTTCTGCAAAACGGCGGGACAAAAGCGGACGGCATATTGTTTGATCTGGGCGTGTCGTCGCCGCAGCTTGACGATGCGTCGAGGGGTTTTTCCTATACAGAGTCCGCGCCGCTTGACATGCGGATGGATAAAGGGCAGAAACTGACGGCTTACGACATTGTAAACGGATACGCAAAGGAAGATATCAAAAGGATACTTTTCGAGTACGGGGAAGAGAGATATGCGCCTGTTATCGCGGCAGCAATAGAGAGAGAACGCGCAAAGGAGCCGATCGATACGACAGACAGGCTTGCAGATATAATAAAAAGCGCGATGCCGGCGGCGGCAAGGAGAGAGAAGCAGCATCCGGCAAAGCGCTCGTTTCAGGCAATAAGGATAGCTGTCAACGACGAACTTTCCGCGATAAGAGAAGCGATCAAAAACGCGGTCGCGATCCTTGGATCAGGCGGAAGGATCGCCGTGATAAGTTTTCACTCCCTTGAAGACAGGATCGTCAAAACCGCATTCAGCGAGTTGTCCAAGGGCTGCATCTGCCCGCCGGAATTTCCGGTTTGCGTATGCGGGAAAAAAGCGGAAATAAAGGTACTGACGCGAAGGCCGATCACACCGACTGACGAGGAAATTAAAAGGAACCCCAGATCGCGCAGCGCAAAACTGCGCGTGGCGGAAAAGGTATTATGATGAAAGGGGAAAAGGTCAATGCACCCGGCAAGCAAAGAGAGCGTTGCATATGATTACTCTCGTTTTGACAACAGAAAGAGAGTGCGCGATGCAAACGAAATAAAAGAATATGTGCCAAAAAAAGAGACGAGACCTGCCCCGAAGACAAATATGTTTGGGAAAGCGGTCGCGTTTATAGCCGTCATGCTTGTAATGAGTGCGATCATAATGAATTATGTAAAGCTGACCGAGCTTTCGGATCAGGCGTACAAACTTCAGCAGCAGTATAATGCACTGAGAGAGGAAGAGGCCGTCCTCATAGCGCAAAAAGAACAGAAGTTCACTCTTGAAAACGTGGAAAAATACGCGGTGCAGAATCTCGGCATGGTAAAGCTCGACCAATCGCAGATAACATATGTTGAACTGACAAATCCCGACAAGGTCGAGATCGCAGACGAAGAAGAGCAGACATCTACTTTTATGAGAGGTTTTTTGAAAGCGTTCAACGTAGTTGTGGAATATTTGAACTGATCATCGCATTATATAAAAATACAGCCAAACGACAAAGGGAGTGGGGAATGACATTTTCATTTCCGACTCCCATTTTTGAAAGGAGATATACCCTTGCAAAACAAGCCGGATACCATGATGTTCAAACGCCTGATGACTCTTATAGTGCTTTTGGGTATAGTCTGCTTTATCGTCATAGGAGTAAGACTGTTCAATCTTCAGGTCACGAACTATCAGTTCTATCAGGATAAAGCGGTAGAACAGCAGACGCGCGACAAGATCGTCATGCCGCAGAGGGGGACCATATATGACAGCAACTTGAAACCCCTTGCGATGAGCGCGACCGCGGAGATGGTGACTCTGGAACCGGTGAAGATCGACGATGCGGAACAGGGGGAACTTATCGCAAGAACTCTTTCTGAGATATTGGACCTTGATTATGACACGGTCTTGAAAAAAGCGCAGAAAAAAAGCTCGTATGAAATTATAAAGCGCGGCGTTGAAAAGGATACGACCGATAAAATACGAGAATTTATAAAAGAAAACAAGCTTGATTCCATATATATGGTCGAAGATTCAAAGCGTTACTACCCTTACGGGAACTTCGCGTCGCGGATCATCGGATTCGTAGGCACGGACAATCAGGGTCTCGACGGGATAGAGGCGGTATACGATTCAAAGCTCAGCGGGACACCGGGCAGGATCATAACCGCAAAGAATGCAAAGGGCGACGATATGTCGTCAGGATATGAAAAGTATTACGATGCACAGAACGGAGACGGGATCGTCCTCACGATAGACGAGGTCGTGCAGCACTTTCTCGAAAAAAATCTCGAGATAGCGCATCAGGACAACAGACTTGCAAAACAGGCGACCGGCATCATCATGAACGTCAAGACCGGCGAGATACTGGCGATGTCGTCAAAGCCCGATTACGATCCGAACGACCCGTGGACAATCTCGGACGAGGGCATAATGGCCGAGATAGACGGTCTTTCCGGAGACGAGCGTTCAGAAGCGATCAAGGAGGCGAGGACCGAGCAGTGGAGGAACATGGCGGTCCAGGATGCATACGAGCCCGGATCCACATTTAAAATAATCACTTCCGCTATGGCGCTTGAAGAAGGCAGCTTTTCGAACGATTCAACGTTTTATTGCGGCGGGTCGATAATGGTCGAGGGCTGGCCAAAGCCGATCGGATGCTGGAAAGCTGGGGGACATGGCACGCAGACCTTCGCGCAGGCGGTACAGAATTCGTGCAACCCTGCGTTCGTGCGCATCGGTCAGGCTGTGGGCAACTCGAAATTTAAAGAATATTTTACGGCGTTCGGGCTTATGGAGAAGACCGGGATAGACCTTCCTGGAGAGGCGACGGGCATATTCTTCAGCGACAGCTCGTTCAATCTCGTCGAGCTTTCCGTCGCGGCGTTCGGGCAGACGTTTAAGATAACGCCGATCCAGCTTATAACGGCGGTCGCGGCGGCGGCAAACGGTGGAAACCTTATAAAGCCGCATCTTGTAAAACAGATAATAGACGCAGACGGCAACGTCAAGGAAACGGTAGAACCGACGGTCATAAGGCAGGTCATCTCGAAAGAAAACTCGAAACAGCTTTGCAAAATCCTTGAAAGCGTCGTAAAAGACGGAACCGGTAAAAACGCGTATGTATCCGGCTACAGAGTCGGAGGGAAAACGGGAACGTCCGTTAAGACCGACATACAGAACCAGACAGGTCAGACCGATCTTCGTATCGCGTCTTTCTGCGGCATCGCTCCGGCGGACGATCCCGAGATTGCGGTGCTGGTGCTTCTCGACGAGCCGCAGGTCATACAGAAGACAGGCGGCATAACGGCGGCGCCTGTCGTCGGGCGAATAATGGCGGATGTTCTTCCTTATCTTGGAGTCGAGGCACAATATACGGCGGACGAACTGGCGCTGAAGGATATAAACATACCCCTTCTCACCGGTATGACGCTTTCCGATGCGGAAAAGACGCTTTCGGGAAAATCGATAAATTATGAGATCGTAGGAGACGGGAGCACCGTTACAGATCAGGTTCCGGCGGCCGGAGCGACGGTGCCGTCCACCGCGAAAGTCATACTTTATATGGACGGGGAAAAGCCGAACAATCCGATAGAACTTCCGGATCTTATAAGACTTACCCCGACGCAGGTCAAGAACCAGCTCGACAAACTGGGGCTTTATATAAAGACGACCGGCGCGACCGGAAACGGCAATATAGTCGTAACGAAACAGACGCCTTCGGCAGGGCAGACGGTATACGCCGGAGATGTCATAACGATAGAGTTTACAGATCTTGATCAGCTTGCAACATAGTTGGAAACGAGGAGGCGGCAAAGAATGAAAATCTCCGAAATTATGGACGGTGTTTCGATAATTTCAGCAAAATGCGATATGGATGCGGAAATAACGGATATATGCTTTGATTCACGCAAAGCGGGCAAAGGCTGCGCGTTTGTCGCGATAAAAGGATTTAAGACGGACGGTCATGATTATATCGAAAAGGCGATAGGATCAGGGGCGGACCTGATCGTGTCGGAAAAACCGATCAAAGCAGATGTCCATCATATCGTGGTCGAAGATTCGAGAAGGGCGCTTGCGCAGATGTCGGGCAACTTTTTTGGGCATCCGTCGAAAGATTTCACCCTGATCGGGGTGACCGGAACAAACGGAAAGACGACGACGACATATCTGATAAAGACCATATTGGAGCAAACCGTCGGGGCGAAGGTAGGGCTTATAGGCACGAATCAAAATCTCATAGGGGACAAAGTGCTTGAAACATCCAGGACTACGCCTGAGTCTTATGAAGTGCAAAAGCTTTTTTACGATATGAAACAAGAGGGCTGCACGCATGTGGTAATGGAGGTGTCATCCCATGCGCTATGCCTTGACAGGGTGTACGGCTGCGATTTCGACGCGGGCGTTTTTACAAACCTTACACAGGACCACCTGGATTTCCACAATACGATGGAGGAGTATTTAAAAGCAAAGGCGATATTGTTCGATATGTGCAAAGTAGGGATAATCAATATCGACGATCCGGCGTCAGAATACATATTGAAAAATACAAGTTGTGAGAAACGCACGTATTCGGCGAGAAACGACGACGCCGACATCGTCGCGAAAAACATAAATCTCAAGGCGGATAAGGTGGAGTTTGAAGCGGTCATATACAGAGATATAGCGAGGATGACGCTCGGCATACCGGGAATGTTCTCGGTATACAACGCGCTGGCGGCGATCTCCTTGTCGCTGTCGCTCGGGATAAGCCTTTCGGAAATTTCCGAAGCGATCAAAAAAGCGCATGGAGTAAGGGGCAGGATAGAGGTCGTCCCGACGCCGACGGATTATACCGTTCTTATAGATTACGCACATTCTCCGGACGGGATCGAGAACGTTCTGACCGCGGTGAGAGGTTTCGCAAAAGGCCGCGTTATATCGCTTTTCGGTTGCGGAGGAGACCGCGACAGGACAAAACGCCCGAAAATGGGGGCGATGGCGGCGAAACACTCTGATTTTTGCATAGTAACGTCGGACAATCCGAGGACAGAAGTGCCGGAGAAGATAATAGAAGACATACTGCCCGGGGTAAAGCAGGAATCATGCCCGTACGTCGTCGTTGCGGACAGGAGAGAGGCGATAAGATATGCCCTTCAAAACGCAAAAGCCGACGACGTTATAGTTCTCATGGGGAAAGGACATGAGGATTATCAGGAGATAAACGGCGTCAAACATCATCTCGACGAGCGCGAAGAGATCGCAAAGTTTTTCGCCGAAAATAAAGGATAAGACAGCCTGGAAGGGCGCGGACATGTAAGAGGGGTGTAAACGTGGAATCTATGCTGCTGTCGGAGATCGCCGCGATGGTTTCGTCTGAAACGGCAATAACATCTGATGTAAAGATAAAATCGGTCTCCACCGATTCGCGTACGATAAGCGAGGGGGCGCTTTTCATACCCATACGCGGAGAAAGATTCAACGGATACGATTTTATAGAAAAAGCCGCTGAAAACGGGGCCGCGGCAGTACTCAACGATACCGGAAGAACACTTGATACCGATCTTCCGGTTTTAGACGTTTTGGATACGCGCGCGGCGCTTTGCGATATAGCGGAAGGATATAAGAAAAAGTTTAATGTCAAGACTGTCGGGATAACGGGAAGCGTCGGCAAAACGACGACAAAAGAGATGATCGCCGCTATACTGGAAACGCGCTATAAGACATTGAAAAACGAAGGTAATTTCAACAACGATATCGGGCTTCCGCATACGATTTTGAAAATGGATTCGTCTTATGAAGCGGCCGCCCTTGAAATGGGCATGTCGGCACTGGGCGAGATATCGCGGCTGTCGCGCGCATCGGCGCCGGATGTCGCCGTGATAACGACGATAGGCGTCGCGCATATAGAATATTTAAAGACAAGAGAAAATATACTGAAGGCGAAACTTGAGATACTCGACGGACTTAAAAAAGGCGGAAGCCTTATATTAAACGCGGATGAACCGCTTTTGTGGAATCTTCGCGAGAAGCTTCCCGTGAAAACCGTTTATTTTGGGATAGAAAATGAAAAAGCCGACATAAAAGCTAAAGACATACATGTAGGAGAAGATGTGACGACGTTTACCCTGTCAGGCGACGGCATATCGACCGATATAACGCTTTACGCTCTCGGGGTTCATCAGGTGTACGACGCCGTCGCGGCGGCGGGCGCCGCGATGGAGCTTGGATTTAAAGAAGATGAGATAAAAAAGGGCCTCGCCGATTTCCGCAATGTCGGCATGAGGCAGAAAATATACGAGAGCCGCGGGATAACGATTATTGAAGACTGCTACAATGCGGGCCCCGAATCGATGATGGCGGCGCTGACGCTGCTCTCCGGGATAAACGCAAAAGGCAGGAAGATAGGGGCCCTCGGGGGGATACGCGAGCTTGGACAGTATCACGTGACAAAACACGAAGAGTGCGGGGAAAAAGCGGCGGAAAGCGCCGACATGCTGTTTCTTTTCGGAGAAGGGGCGGAATATTATAAAAGTGGCGCCGTAAAAGCCGGGATGAGCGAGGATAAGATATTTATCTTCGACGACAGAGAGACCCTTGCAAATGCGCTCTCAAGCGAAGCGAAGGCCGGAGATGCGGTTTTGTTCAAAGGAAGCCGTTTCATGAAAATGGAAGAATGCCTAAAACTTTTTCTTCGGGAGGATCAGTAAATGCAGAACATCATGCTTGCGTTCGCGGCGGCTTTTGCGATGACAGCTGTGATAGGGCCGTATACGATAAGGACCCTTCAAAAGATGAAATTCGGGCAAAAGATACTTGAGATCGGGCCGAAATGGCATATGTCAAAACAATACACCCCGACGATGGGCGGGATCATGTTCATAATTCCGATCACTATAGCGACGGCCCTTCTCGGGATCGGGGCTATGAAAGAGGGGAACTATTCTCATATAGCGGTCCTCTGCCTTGCGCTGGCGTTCGGATTTATAGGTTTTATAGACGACTACACCAAGATCGCGAAGAAACAGAACCAAGGTCTGACGGCGCTGCAAAAACTTTTGCTGCAGATAATAATCGCTGTCGTTTTTATAATCGTGCTAAGGCAGATGGGATATGTAAATCCGCACCTTTATATCCCGTTTTTCAACGTTTATATTTCCACCTCGTGGACGTTTTTCATACCTTTCTCGGCATTTATAATAGTGGGCGGCGTAAACGCCGTAAATCTGACAGACGGTATAGACGGGCTCGCATCCGGGGTGACGCTGCCGGTCGCCGTGTTTTTTGCCGTTTCGGCAGTACTTATGAAAATACCGGAGGTGTCGGTTTTTGCGGCGGCGCTTGCCGGCGGGATCTGCGCATTTCTGATATACAACTTTAATCCGGCAAAGGTATTCATGGGAGACACCGGATCTTTGTTTTTAGGCGGAGCCGTATGCGGGCTTGCGTTTGCGACGGATATGCCGGTCATCCTTGTCATCGTTGGCGCCGTATATGTGATAGAGACGCTGTCGGATATCATACAGGTCTTGTATTTTAAGCTGAGCGGCGGCAAGAGGATCTTCAAAATGGCGCCAATACACCACCATTTTGAGATGTGCGGATGGAGCGAAAAGAAGATCGTTTTCATATTCGCCGGAATAACGATAGTTTTGTGCGTCATAGGATATATCGGCATACTTGGAAGAGTGCTCTGATAGACATCGGGATCGGAGAAGGGGATCGGCATGACAAAAACGGAAAAACTCAAAATGAAAACGGAGGAACGCACGCCCCTTTTCACTAGGGGACAGTTTGATTATCCGTTTTTCGCTATGGTCATGCTGCTTTTGGGCACGGGCCTTATAATGATGTTTTCGGCAAGTTATCCGGATTCATATTATTCGGAAGGAAACGCGACATATTATTTTGTAAGGCAGGCGATATTTGCCGTTGTCGGCGTTGCGGCAATGGTCGCGATATCGCATTTTGATTATCACAAACTGCGCGCTCTGGCAGTACCTCTGTTTGTCATTTCAACGATAGTTTTGGCGCTTGTGCCTTTTGTAGGCACAACGCGCAATGATGCGACGCGCTGGATAGACCTCGGTTTTACGACCTTTCAGCCGTCTGAGATAACAAAGATAGCGATCATAATCCTTTTTGCCACAATGGCGACAAGATTAGGATCGAAAATGAAGACTTTAAAATACGGGGTTGTTCCCTTCTTTGCGATCATCGGACTTATAGCGGTACTGCTCTATATGCAGCCGCACCTTTCGGCGACAGTTATAATAGCGATGACGGGCGTCATAATAATTTTTGTCGGTGGAACGAGACTTTTGTATCTCTTCGGCATCGCCGGCATCGGCGCCGCGGGCGCAGCGTGGTATATAAGCACCAAAGCGTACGCGATGACTAGGATCGAGGTGTGGCTTGACCCGTTTATAGACCCGCTTGACAAGGGCTGGCAGGGGGTCCAGTCGCTTCTCGCGATAGGATCCGGAGGTTTTTGGGGACTCGGCCTCGGACAGAGCCGGCAAAAGCATTTGTTCCTTCCGGAACCGGCGAACGATTTCATATTTTCGGTCGTATGTGAAGAGCTTGGGTATGTCGGTGCGATACTCATCCTTCTCGCTTTTGCGATGCTTATAATAAGGGGATACTGGATCGCGATAAGGGCGAAAGACAAATTCGGATGCCTGCTCGTGACAGGGATCGTCTCTCAAATAGCGATACAGACGATCTTCAATATCTGCGTCGTATCGGGACTTTTGCCGATAACGGGCGCGTCGCTTCCGTTTTTCAGTTACGGGGGAACGTCGCTTTTGATCCTTCTTGCGGAGATAGGTATACTTTTGAACGTGTCAAGACAGATACCGGCGCCAAAGAAAGGTTAGGAGATGGGAAGCATGAAAGTTCTTTTTTCCGGAGGCGGCACAGGGGGGCATATAAATCCCGGGATAGCTATAGCAAAATATATAAAAGAGAAAAATCCGGACGCGGATATAAGGTTTATAGGAACGAAAAAAGGGCTGGAATATAAACTTGTGCCGCGCGCCGGATTCAGACTTTATACGATAGATATAAGGGGCCTTAGAAGAAGCTTTTCGCCGTCGGGCATCCTGTACAATATAAAGACCGCCGCGATCACGGCGAAAGCGCAGGCGGACGCGAAAAGGATCCTTTCTGAATTCAGACCCGATGTTGTCATAGGGACCGGAGGATACGCGAGCTTTCCGGCGGTCTCGACGGCGGCAAAAATGAAAATACCGACGGCGGTTTTAGAGGTCAACGCATTCCCCGGGGTCGTCACAAAAATGATGGCGGGGAAAGCGTCGAAAGTCATGCTCAGCTTTGAGGAAACGAAAAAATATCTCAATACCAACGACAACACCGTCATAACCGGAAGTCCCATAAGGCAGGATATGCTGATACTTAAAAAAGACGCGGCAAAAAGAGAACTCGGGATCGGAGACAGGCCTCTGGTGGTGTCGTTCTGGGGATCTTTGGGCGCAAGCGATATGAACAAAAAAATGCTGCGTTTTTTCGAGCTTTCGCAGGAAGAAAAGCTTTTTTATCATATACACGCGACAGGAAATGTCGGGTATTCCGCGTTTATGGAAGAGGTCCGCGAGCGCAACATAAAAACCGAAAACAACATAGATATAAGAGAATATATATATGACATGGATAAAGTTATGGCGGCATCAGACATAGTGATATGCAGGGCGGGCGCATCGACCCTTGCTGAGCTTTGCGCGCTCGCAAAACCGTGCGTGATAGTGCCCTCTCCGAACGTCGCGGAAAATCATCAGGAGAAAAACGCCCGGGCTCTTGAAGAGAACGGGGCATGCGTCATGTTCCTCGAAAAAGACATAGACGGGGATAAGCTTTACAGCGAGATCAAAAAGCTTTTGGCAGACAGAGAAAAACTACAGTCACTTTCGGAAAACGCGAGAAAAATGGCGAAGATCGACTCTGTCGAGAGAATATATGATACAGTCATGGATTTGATAAAGACGAGGTAATCTGTTTTACTATTAAAATCCCCAGAAAATCACATAAAGCCTTCAGACCGCATAGTATGGTTTGAAGGTGCCGGAAGGCGCTTTTACGATTTGTAAAGGCGTAGGGGGATTTTACATGGATAAAGTGAAGATTTGCGGTGGGAATCGGATAAAAGGCGAGATCAAATCGCAAGGCGCAAAAAACAGCGTTCTGCCGATATTGGCGGCGACCCTTTTATTCAAAGGTGAAAGCGTTATAAAAAACTGCCCGGATCTTAAAGACGTCAACGCCGCGATCGATATTCTGAGACATTTGGGATGTACAGTCAAAAGAGAAAACGATATCGTCATCGTCAACGCAGAAGTGGTGAAAAGATGTGATATTCCGGACTTTCTCATGCGTGAAATGCGATCGTCGGTGATATTCCTTGGGGCGATCATCGCAAGATGCGGGGAAGCGCAGATGAGCTTTCCCGGGGGGTGCGAGCTTGGTCCGAGACCGATAGATATCCACCTGTCGGCGCTTTCAGAGCTTGGCGTCTTGATAAAAGAAGACGGCGGCCGCATTTTCTGCAAAGCCGGAAATATGCGCGGGAAAGACCTGTGCCTTTCCTTCCCAAGCGTCGGCGCGACTGAGAATATAATCCTTGCGGCGACAGCATGCAGCGAAGGTGTAACAAGAATAATAAACGCGGCAAAAGAGCCGGAGATAGGCGACCTTATAGCATTTATATCGAAAATGGGGATAAGGTGTTTTTCGGATGAGACGACGGTCGCGGTAAACGGCGGACGTGCATCCTCAGCGCCTGAACATACCGTCATGCCGGATAGAATAGCCGCTGCGACATATCTGTGCGCTGCGGCGGCGACCGGCGGAGAAATCGATATCCGCAAGGCTGAGCCGGCGCACATCTCAACCGTGATACGAGCTCTTTTGGAAGCAGGCTGCAGCGTGAAGACCGAGAAAGACAGCGTGCGCCTTAAAGCGAAGGGACGCCTTCGGGCGATAAATACAGTGCGCACGATGCCGTATCCGGGATTTCCCACCGACGCCCAGGCACAGCTGATGGCGACACTGCTAAAAGCAGAAGGGACGACACTTTTCGTCGAGAACATATTTGAAAACAGATATCGCCATGTCGACGAGCTTTTGCGCATGGGCGCAAATATAAAAACGGTCGGCAAGGTCGCGATGGTCACCGGGGTAGATCGGCTTTCAGGCGCGAAAATGCACTGCACGGACCTTCGCGGAGGGGCTTCTCTTGTAATAGCTGCGCTTTCTGCGGATGGCGAGAGCGAAATCTATAATCTGCACCACATAGATCGTGGATACCAGGACATGTGGAAAGTGTTATCCGCGTTGGGGGCAGAAATAAAAAAGGAGGGGACATAATGAGCGCAAGCAAATACGGAAACGCAAGATCGCGCAAACGCCGGCGCAGGAAACACACCGGCCGTATTTTCGGGATACTGCTCGGCTTTGTGCTTATAGTCGCCGCCTTTACAGCGATAACGATATTTTTTAAGGTCTCGGATGTCGTGGTCGTCGGAGAGAGCAGATATACGTCGGATGAGATAATAGAGCTCTCCGGTATAGAAAAAGGAGACAACCTCTTTCTGATAAACAAGTTTGCCGCGATAGACAGGATCTTCGACAAGCTTTATTACCTGGATGAGATCAGAATGAGAAGGCACCTTCCGGGGACGATAGAAATAACGGTCACCGAATGCGTGCCGATAGCGGCGATTCAAAAAGACGGCGGCTATCTGATAGTGGATATAAAGGGCAAAATACTTGAAGAAAACGCGTTGGCGGACGAGGGAAGACTTACGATCGTAAAGGGCGCGCAGATAGGCGATTCCGAGATAGGCCACAGAATAGTTTTGTCGGATGAAAATCAGGACAGCATCCTTTTCGAACTGTTGAATAAGCTGCAAAGCGATGATATACTGAAAAATATTCAAGAAATCGATATAACGAAGCTCTATGAGATAAAGTTTATGTATCAAGATCGTTTTAAAGTGATGTTCGGGATGCCGGAAGAGATCGAAAAAAAGATAAAGTTTTTGAAATATGTGGTCGAGGAAAAACTTGCGTCTAACGAAACGGGAACTATAGATATCACCGATGCGAGCACCGTCAGGTTCATACCGGGGGACACCGATTGATCGAGAGGAGAAAAAAGGCATGAAAAGCCGTTCGGCACAGTTTGCCATATCTGTGATATGCATGATTTTAGGATGCATCGTTGCGATGCAGTTTCGAAATGTGAACAGAATACAAAAGCTTGACGATTCCAATGTCGCCAGGGCAGATCAGCTTCAGGTGGCTTTGACAGCCGAAAGAGAAAAAAGCGAAGCGCTTTATAATCAGATCATCCAGTATTCCGAGGAACTTCAGCAGTTCAGAAATGAAGCGTCGGATGCGGGGGGATACGCCCAGATACTTGAGGACAAGCTTACTAAAACGGAGATATATGCAGGGCTTACCGATGTGCACGGGCCGGGGGTCACCATCACGATGAGGGACAGCTCTGCTCCGAACAACACAGGGATAAACAGCAGCTATTTCGTCATCCATGACGAGGACATGCTGAAGGTCATAAACGAGCTGCGCGACGCCCAGGCAGAGGCGATAGCCATAAACGGGGAAAGGATAATATCAACATCTGAGATAAAGTGCAGCGGCGCTACGATAAAAGTAAACGACGTAAAATACGCGGAACCTTATGTGATAACCGCGATCGGCAATGCGCAGACGCTGGAAAGGGCGCTTTTGGCGAAAGACGGGCTAGTTTCTGTTTTGGCGCAGTGGGGCATAGAAGTTGAGATCAAAAAAGAGCAGGACATAACTATAGGTGCATATACGGGGGTAAAAGAATTTCAATATGCGTCCCCCGTTAGAAATTAAAGGGAGCGCGGATAACTTATGCTTATCATATTGATCGGACTTGTCATAGGATGCGTCGTGGGCGTGCTTTTGCCTGTCAATATACCGGGCGCATATACGATATATATAGCGGTCGCCCTTCTGGCGGCGCTTGATTCGGTACTCGGAGGGCTGAATGCGGAAATGCGGGGCAAGTTCAATTTTGCCATATTCGCATCCGGATTTTTTGGAAATGCGCTTATAGCCGTCGCGATGGTTTATTTCGGAAACAAGATCGGATTAGAGCTTTATCTTGCCGCAATTGTGGTTTTTGGCACGAGATTGTTTCAAAATTTTGCAGAAATTCGCAGACAACTATTAACAAAACCGAAAAATAGAGGTATGATAGAAGAAATAGGTTTGCAAAACAGTGAAGAAAAGACAGAGGACAAATAATATCACTTTGATAGAGTGGAGGTTAATAAATGTCTTTTGAGATGGAGATAGGGTTCGATAATGTGGTCGCCATAAAGGTGATAGGTATCGGCGGCGGCGGAAATAACGCCGTAAACAGGATGATCAAAAACGAAGTCGGCGGAGTGGATTTTATAGCCATAAATACGGACAGGCAGACGCTTAATCATTCCGCGGCGACAAACAAAATACAGATCGGTGAGAAGATCACAAAGGGTCAGGGCGCGGGCTCGAACCCGGAAATCGGCAGGAAAGCCGCCGATGAAAGCAGGGAAGAGATCAAAAACGCGCTTGAGGACGCGCATATGGTGTTTATAACAGCCGGAATGGGCGGCGGCACGGGTACGGGAGCCGCTCCCATAGTCGCTGAGATCGCGCATGAGATGGGCGTGCTCACCGTGGGCGTTGTGACAAAGCCGTTTGGCTTTGAAGGCAAAAAAAGAATGGATCAGGCGCTTCTCGGGATAGAAGAACTAAGAAAAAACGTAGACGCGCTTGTTGTAATACCTAACGACAGACTCAAATATGTAAGCGAGCAGAAGATAAGTTTTCAAAACGCGTTCGAGATCGCAGACGGCGTTTTGAGGCAGGCCATACAAAGCGTATCAGAGCTTATAACCGTTCCGGGCCTTATAAACCTTGACTTTGCGGACGTCACCGCGGTAATGAAGGATGCGGGCTATGCGCATATGGGCGTTGGGCGCGCGGCCGGGAAAGACAAGGCGGAAGAAGCGGCAAAGATCGCGATACAAAGCCCGCTGCTTGAGACGTCGATCGAGGGCGCTAAGGGCGTTATATTGAGCGTTATCGGCTCGCCTGATATCGGGCTTGAAGACGTCGAGCGCGCCTGCACCATGGTGCGCGAGGCGGCGCATCCGGATGCGCTTATCATATTCGGCGCATCTGTGGATGAAGACATGGAAGACGAGATGAAGGTGACCGTGATCGCAACCGGGTTTGACGAAAAACCCGGATCCGCACAAGGCCGTCCGTTTACGGAAATGGTAAATAAAATAGAAGATATGATGAGCGAAGAAGTCAAAGATGAGCAGAAGACCGAGGAAAGCGCATCTTCCGAAGAGCCAAAAGAAAGCACAGAGGAAGAGGAAAAAGACGATCCGTTCGGAGATATCATGAAATTCTTTGCCGACAGAAAATAAAATCTGCAAAAAGTCTTAAAAGGAAAGGAGTGTGCGCCGTGAACGCAGATCCTGGCGATAGTCGACCTTGCAATAAAGAAATCAAAACGCGGCGCGACGTGTGCGCGCCCTGAAAGGACGGTGTGCCATGCTCACATTCCACAAGACTTTTGAGAACAAGGTATGTGCGCTGAAAGAGCCGGAGGATGGGTGCTGGATAAATCTGGTGTCCCCGACCGAGGAAGAATTAGAGTACGTAATAAATAATTTTGAAGTAGACGCCGGATTTATCCGCGCGGCGCTTGACGAAGAGGAAACGTCGCGAGTCGAGATGGAGGAAGAGGAGACGCTTCTCATAATCGACATACCTTCCGCGGAGAAAGAGGAAAGCGGCGTCATATTCTCGACGATCCCTCTCGGGATAGTGCTTACAAAAGACCATCTTTTTACTGTATGCCTCAAGGAGACCTCGGTCATACAGGATTTCCAAAACGGGCTTGTGCGCAATGTGCAGACGTCGCTTAAGACGAGATTTATATTTACGATCCTTCTGCGTATTGCGTCGAGATACCTACATTATCTCAGAGAAATAGAAAAAATATCGAGCCATATCGAAAGGCAGCTTTACAAATCCCTTAAAAATAAAGAATTGATACTGCTGCTCGACCTTGAAAAATCGCTCGTCTATTTTTCAACCTCTTTAAAATCGACAGAGGTCACGCTGGAAAAGCTTTTAAGAGGCAGGATAATAAAGCTTTATGAGGACGATCAGGACCTTTTGGAAGACGTCATAATAGAATTCAAGCAGGCGATCGAGATGGCCGAGATATATTCGAGCATCTTGAGCGGGATGATGGATGCGTTTGCGTCGGTCATTTCAAATAACCTCAATATAATAATGAAGGTCTTGACGGTGCTGACGATCCTTTTGACGATACCGAATATCGTTTTCAGCTATTACGGTATGAACGTTTCGGGCCTTCCGGTCGCGCAGTGGTGGTTCCCAATATGCCTGGCGGCGGTCGTGACGTTTGCGGCCTGGGCGATACTTAAGAAGAAGAATATGTATTAAATTTAGAATAAAAGGCATAAGAAAGGCCGCATGTGTTTACACATGCGGCCTTGTTATTGTGTCTGTTTTTTATTTTGCGACGATGACGCAAACTTTTCCCCCTGAGGAGGGCGATCTGTTGCAGTATATATCGAAGGATGTGAAATTGACCCTCGCTTCGGAAAGCGTTATAAATGCCTTTTTGGAAGAAGAGTATACTTCCACATCTTCGCTTATCGGTATATAGGCCGACGCCGTTTTGACGCCTTTGGATCCGTCGAACGCGTCTATCGAGACTGTCGCAGACGGAGAGAGAATCTTATACGGAAACGGCGAGAGCGCGTCAAATTCATCCACGCCCTTGGCAACGGCGCCGACAGTGCCGTTTACTCCGGAAAGCGAGTGTGTCGGATAGGTTTTCTCTCCGTAAGAATTTTTAAGGGTCAGCGTCATGCCGTTAGAATCCGTCGACGTGCTTCCAGTGAGGATGCCGTACTCATACGCGAGCCCAGTCACATCGTGAAGTATTAAAAGATCTATCTGCCCGGAAGAGTTTGTGGATGCGTGGCGAATGAATCTTGAAGAAACGACGTCTTCCGGAATATCAGAGAGCGATATCTCGTATAACGGCGCCATATCCGACACCTGCTCGAATATGCGCACTCTCGGTGAAAGTTTTTTAGAGCCGAGCGTTGCCGAAGACACGTTGAGGTTTTCATAAGGCGGCGACATGTAGACGGGCGAGATGGATATATCGCCGGTCGTCTGCTGAGTTATCCGGACAAGTTTCGTGCGAAGATCGGAAGACACTCCGGATGTCTGGTAAAGCGACAGATTCGCAGGACCGTCATACGAAAATCCGCTCAGCATGGATACGCGTATATCGCTCCCTTTTAGTTTTTCGAGGATCCCGTATTGGGTAAACGGTATCTCGTCTGAAGGATATGCCGCCGCGACCTTTCCAGCGGCGTCAAACAAAAGCGTTACGGAGGAACCGATCTTTATATTGCTGAAATACGACGACGCGTAGTCGGGCACTGAGAATTCCCTGCCGAAAACGGTAACTGTCGTCGGGTGGGTGTATGTCGGCCCGGCGCTTGTCAATATACCCTGAAGCTTTTTGTCAGAGACGTAGTATGTGCCGTCGGTGCTGCTGTATGAAATAACGTCATATTTTGCAACATCGGACGCCGAAGACGCGACGCCGTTTTTGACGACTTTGATATTTCCTCCGGAGGATCCGAAAGGCTCGGACCGGGTGTAGACGGTCGGCTGAGAAAGCGCGGACTGAGCCGATTGGGATATAAGGCTGACCTTGCCTTTGTCGTCGTAAAAGATGTTTATGTCGGTCCCGGAGACGATGTCGATCCACTTGTTTGAATATGTGTCTATCTCGCCATTTGAAACGACCATCGCGCTTGAAGGTATGTCAAAAGACCCGTCGGACAGGGTATCTATCCTTTGCGCGGAGATCTTGTCTGCGCGCACGGTTTTCATATTGCCGTCGTACGGGACAAACCCGAACAGCGAAGAAGGGTTATTTTTCGAATATACCGCTGTGCCGTATACGCCGATAAGATCGGCGGGGATATTGTGCGACGATGCCGTTATTGACGATGAACCGCCCTGGTAAAGCCTGACCTTGCCTTTTGAAAGGCTTGGATCAGTCTCGCTCGTCGAAAGGATTATGACGTCGGATTGTGTGGGATACAGGCTGTTTATAAATACCGCTTCGTCCTTTCTCACAGTTAGGAGGAGATTTTTCGCCATTTTCGCGGCGTTTATTCGCGGTATCTTGTCGTTCGGATTAAGCGCGATACCTTCAGTAAGGCCGAGCTCTTTGGCCTTTGCGACATAGTCGCGCGGCCAGAACGGGCCGACATCAGAAACGGTATATCCGAGCATATTGAGAAGGATCGTACACGCCTGCCCGAAGGTCAGTATATCGTCCGGTCTGAAAGTGCCGTCGGGAAAGCCCTGAATGATCTTGTATTTTTTGACGGCCGCGTTGACATACGGGGAAGACCAGTGTGTATGCTTCACATCGGGAAATGTGGTATAGCTGGAATATGAGGATATTTCGTCAAAACCGAGCGCCATCACCGCGATCTTGCAAAACTGAGCCCTTGTCAGATATGAATTCGGGGAAAAAGAAGATGATGACATGCCATTCATTATATCAAGGGAAAAAAGCGAATAAACGGTAAGCTTGTCTTCGGCTTTGTTAACGTCTTGAAAATATGCGAAAGACGGCCACGCAAGAGAAAACAAAAACGTCAATAATAGTATGACTGCGGTAATTTTTTTCACGAAATAACCTCCTTAAACGTTTACTGGGCGCGCAAAGCTTCGATGGGATGCAGTTTTGAAGCCTTCATCGCGGGATATATCCCGAAGAACATGCCCAGTGCGATCGAAAAAACAAATGCGCCGATAATAAGGAATGGCGCGGGAAGAATGACCTCTTTTATCGCGAAAGCACCGACCACTGACGATCCGATCATCCCGAAAATGATGCCGAAGATC
>Ga0079305_1001865_pt1 | contig 22723 bp, 10 predicted proteins | sample LMS_cellobiose_e_FD_79183 | JGI IMG/M metagenome (GOLD analysis project Ga0079305, IMG submission 79183) | Rumen-fistulated moose microbial communities from Alaska, USA - LMS_cellobiose_enrichment | ecosystem: Host-associated > Mammals > Digestive system > Stomach > Rumen fluid ... | reverse complement strand
TCTCCATTTGCGAAAAACCCTTTTGGCCGGGAGGAAACCGGGGCTGAAGAGGCCGAATCAGGAATGGAGCGGGACCGGACAGAGGCAGAAGGGGACAAAGCAAAGATGGCGTTGAACGGGGTAGAGGCAGAAGGTGATGAATCAGGAACAGAGCTGAACGGGGTAGAGGCAGAAGGGGCCGAATCAGGGAGGGAGCTGGACGAAACCGAGATGGAAGGGGATGAATCAGGGACGGAATCAAGGGACGCGGATTCCGCGCCGGGAATCACCGGTTGTTCGGACATCGCGGGTTCCGCCTTTGAGCGGCTGAAAACGGAGTTTCCGGCCAAAGACGGTTCATCCTCCGTTATTTCATCCTCAAAACCAATAGAGTCGTTTTCGGTATCTGTGAAACCTGCGTCGGAAAAAGAACCGTCTAATGACGGGGTATTCGGATTTTCCGCGATTTGCGCGGAGGTCAACATCAAACCATCCGTATTTATCGTTCCATCTTGAAACTTTCCCGCCGGATCAACGATGGACCGGGCAAAGTACTTTAAAATGGCCCATTGGCTGAACGAAGTGTCCTGGAACTCATCCAGCAGGAGATGGCTGGTTGGAGTGTCCAGCCGGTAAACGATTTGACGCAAACGAGTATTCCAGGTTTCGCCGGCAAGCAGTCTTGTTATATCATCGAACCGGAAGGAGCCGCTTTCTTCTTTTTCCTGCTGCAAGAATCCGGAAACATGATCGAGAAAAATGTAGGTCGCTATAGTCTGTTCAATTAGCTGATTAACGACTTTTGCTTTGGCAACCGCGAGAAGTTCCTGAAGGGAAAGGAGCAGCGGCCCATTAAGTTCCTTTTTACAAAACACGTAATTTCCTTCGGCGACACGTTGAATCAGGCTGTTTTGAATAATGGCGGACCAGTCTTCGTTCCTTGCGAATTCGAGAAGTTTGTCGCGGTTTTGGACGAATTGTGAATGGGGCTGTCCTGTCTTTGTCTGCGGCAGTTCCACCTGTTCCAGATACGCGATGATATTTGCGATGGCGTCTTTGTCCGGCTCTTTTTCTTTTGCGATTTGATACCAGGCTTTTTCATCCGTCTGATAATAGAGCTCCAGCATGGATTGAACCAGTTCAAAGACCTCGGAGGAAATGGAACGTTTCCCCTCTCCTTTGAACAGGAGGTCGGTCAGCTGAACCGCGTCGTTGGTCCGGGTGTTGAAGAAACATGTCTGAATGGCGCGATTTAACAGCGAGTTGTGCTCAACCTCTTCAATAATGTGCCAGCCCGGTGAAATACCAAGTTCCAGAGAGAAACTCCCGGCAAGTTTCATGAAAAAAGCGTCCAGAGTGCAAACACGAAAATGGTGTAGATTCCGGACGGTCCGGACAAGTATTTCCTCAAACACGGAACGGCTTGTCCTGTCATTGCCGCAAAGTTCCTCAGACAGTTTTACAGCGTATTTGTCGTCGTGTGCCGCTTTTCCGAGACGTAACAAAATACGATTTAAAATTTCCCCCGCTGCTTTGCGGGTAAAGGTGGTCGCGAGGATTGAATCCAGCGGAACACCCGTCAGCATCAACTGGAGATAACGGCTGCTTAACCGGAATGTTTTACCGGATCCGGCGGAGGCCCGAATGACGACATTGGAAAATTCGGCGTGATGGGGGGAAGTGTCCATGATCCAGTTCCGGCCTTGTGAACCTGTTGTAAAAATTAAAAACAACGGGTGTTGAACCAAACAGCACCCGTTAAAACCGAATTCTCGATACCCGACCGGTTCCGTGATTCAGTAACAGTTTTCAGGGAAATCGTTTCCGGTCGTATTCCGGCGGGTCTCAGGTCGTATAATCCGCGTTGAGATGAACATATTCCGTTGTCAGGTCAGATGTCCAGAACCGGATACTTCCGTTACCTTCTTTAAAGAACAGCTCGAACCGTGTTTCCCTGTTGTCCCGTATTGATTCGGAGACGGCCTCCCTGTCGAAATCAAGCGGCGTCCCGTCCCGGTATAAATCATAACCGTTGACCCTGAGAGAGACTTTCATTGGATCAAACGGAACCCCGGCCCGACCGGAAGCGGAAATAATACGCCCCCAATTCGGATCAGCCCCGCAGATCGCCGTCTTGACCAGCGCGTCGTTGGCGATCGTCTGCGCGATTTTTTTTGCGGAAGCCCGATCAGGACATCCGTTTACGTCAATCGTGATTAAATGAGTGATTCCCTCTCCGTCGTTTGGAATCATGGGGGCGAGCTCCTGACAAAGTTCCAGCAGGGTTTTTCCAACCGCTTTTTCATCTTCCGGACACAGATTTTGAGGTCCAACAGCTCCGTTGGCCAGGAACAATACCGTATCACTGGTACTGGTGTGCCCTTCAACGCTGATGCAATTAAAGGTTTCGTCAACCGCGGCTTTGAGCATGCTTTGAGCGGTTTCCGGATTCAGGGAGACGTCGGTCAGCAGAACGACAAGCATGGTTGCCAGATTCGGACCAATCATCGCGGCCCCCTTGCACATTCCGGCGAATGTGACAACGGTTCCGTCCTGAAGCGGGACGGTTCGCGAGACCATTTTTTTAACGGTATCCGTTGTCATCATCGCGATTTCCGCGTTTTCAAACGCTTCATAGGTATCGCTCAGCTGAGAGACAGCGTTTTTGATGCCTGCCTCAACCCGATCCATGGGGAGTTGTACTCCAATAACGCCGGTCGAAAGGACAAGGGCCGATTTCCCTTCCGTGCCAATGGCATCTGCCGCCAGATCCCCCATTTTTTCCGCGTTGCGGAGCCCTTCTGCCCCTGTACAGGCGTTAGCGACACCGGAGTCGGTCACAATGACCCGGAATCCCCGTCCCGGCGTTCGGCGGCGATCCAGCTGAACCGGAGCTCCACAGACCAGATTCTGGGTATAGACACCGGCCGCGGTCGCCGGTAAATCGGAAACAATCAGGCCAACATCCAGTTTTTTTACACTCGGTTTAATTCCACAGCAGACGCCGGCGAAACGATAACCTTTGGGAAGAGGAAAATTCATTGCACATCCTTTCTGTCAACACTTCTCCGCGAAACATTTCCGGTCACGGCGGTTCTGATTCTTTGTTTTTGTCTGAAGCTTTCCTATTGAAAAAGTCCCCGAACCGAAACAGCCGTCAGAGAATCCTCATGTTATGATACCACTAACCGGAAATAAAAAAAGGTCTCGCGGCAGCATGAATGAATAAACTTTTGAAAACGGAAACAAAAGTTTTTCTTTTTGACACTCGAAGACAAAACCCTCCCTGATTTTCCTGAAACAAATGCCGTGTTTTGTCCAAATTTTTCTTTTAATCTATTTTATTACGGATTACAGGTTTTTCTGTTTCGCGGTTATGACGACGCCGGCCGGTCAGAAGGGCTGACAGAAAGTTGTTCTCAGGAGTGAAGACAGGTTGAGAACCCCGGACGGGTTGAGTATGAAAAACCTGTCGCGGATGAGCCTGCCCGCGTTCAGAGAAATAATGAAAATAAACAACCGGCGGTTGAAAATATTCGGAAAAGTAAAAACGCCGGTAAAATCAACAGTGTGTTATGACCAAGGAGTTTGAACAATGATAAAAACGGCAAAAATGAAAGTACTGGACCTTTTTGAAGGCCCAACGTTATGCCAGCTCGCGACCGTCAATCGGGAAGGGCGTCCCTGGGTTCGTTATGTGATGAGTTCCATGGATCAGGATATGGTAATACGGATTCCAACTAAAAAAGAGACGAGAAAAATTGACGATATAAACAACAGTCCTGAAGTTCATATTCTGGCGGGCAGGAATCTCTTTTCCCGTCAGGGGGCTTATGTCCAGATTGAAGGGATCGCCCGTCTTACCGATGATTTTGGTAAACGGCAGGAACAGTGGAGCAATGAGATGCTGAAATATTTTTCGGGGCCCTCTGATCCGTCCTATATGTTAATAGAGGTCTCCCCCGTTCGGATAGAATACTGGTCGGCGGCGGAGAGCCAAAATCCGCTTGTTTTGGAGGGGAGTGAACTGACATCGTCCGGAGCAGTCTTTGATTCCTTCCGGGGGAAATCATGAAAATCGTCTGTCAGAGAAATAAAAAATAAATAACCGGGGAGGTGGAGAACAGGACACAGAAACGCGGAAACCGGGTAAACAACAGGACTTGACCCCGTTTCTGTTTCCTGATATATTGAATCGGCAGTTTATCAGCAGCTTTGGTGTCACGTTTGCGACATAATTTTCGTTTTGTTTCTCCCGAAGAATATCCGACCGTCTGTCTGTCCGGGAGAGCACGATTCCCTTTGTATTTCCGTTGTATTTCAGTCCGTTTGTCGTTCCGGTGAAATTTTTGTGATCTGATGGAAATTTTATAAGAAAACGGGCTGAAAGTCGGTGCCCGGAGGACGTCATATCCTGAACCATCACGGAATCACTTAATAAAACAGTATTTTCAGAGCCAGAAAGAATGAGACCGACATTATTTTATATTCCGACGGAAATTTTTGGTATTCCTCTTTTAGGAAACGGCGTTCTTTTCTGGTTGATTGTGGGAATAACACTTATCCTGGCATTAAAACCTTGTTGGTCATGGCTGTTTCGGGGGCATTCCCGGAACGGAGGAATTTCCGGTCGGGCATCCGGGCAAAACGTCCGGTTGAAAACGCCTGAAAAAACGGGCGGTAACAGGGCGGATCATGGTAAAGTACTCGGTGATAAAGAGTTGACGGGCAGTGGGGAGAACAAACCGGGGGACGTCGTTTTTACCCTGCTGGTTGGTGGATTTCTGGCGTTTATGGTTCGCGTTGTCGGCCCCCGGATCGCGTTTCCTGAGGGATTGCCGGTTCGTGGATACGGTGTTTGCCTTGTGGTGGCGATTCTTCTTTCAACACTCCTTATTCTCTGGCAGGGCCGGAAAAGAAATATCTCCGCCGACTCGCTTCTTTCGGTTGTTTTTGTCAGCGTCTTTTGCGGAATACTGGGAGCCCGGGTATTTTATGTGGTTGAATACTGGCCCGTTATTTCGCAGTCGGACGGTTCGCTTCTTTTCAATATACTGGACATGACCAGCGGCGGGTTGGTTGTTTACGGTTCCATTATAGGCGGGATACTTTCCGTTTTTGTCTTTCTTTATCTGAAAAAAACGCCGATTCTCGCGACCTTCGATCTGTTTGCACCCGCTCTGATGCTGGGAATTGCGATAGGGCGGATCGGTTGTCTGATGAATGGCTGCTGTTTTGGCGGAGTGTGTGATCTTCCCTGGGGAATCACGTTTCCGGCCGGGAGTTTCGCCCATGTGGAGCAAATGGAGCATGGCAAAACGTCACTTTACGGTTTAACGCTTCAAGGGGTGGATTTCATCGGGCAGACACCGGAACGAAATCTGGTTGGTTTGAAGCCGGAACACCGGACTCTTGCCTCGACGGAGATTTTTCCGCCCACGATAGCCACTGTTGATTCGGGAAGTCCCGCGGAGCAGGCCGGACTTTCCGCCGGTATGGTGATACGCCGGCTCGGTTGTAATTTTGACTCCGACGGTCAGCAGGTTCCGTCGCCGGTTTTTTATGTGGTTCGGAATAATGAGGATGTTTTTAATTTTTTCCTGTTTCGCGACTGGAAACTGGAAGATCACAAGGTTTATATCCAGGTTGTGAAAAAGGCGGATGATCTGTCCGAACGGCAAAACGGGGAGGATTCTCCGGAAACCGGCAATGGGATGACCGATGGTAAAAACGGCGGTTCCGGGCAGCTTCAGACGATAGTGTTTCATCCGGTCCCGTCCCGTGTACTGCCGGTTCATCCGACCCAGTTATACAGCTCCTGTACCGCGTTGATTCTTTGCCTGGTACTATTGACGCTTTCTCATTTTTGCCGGCGTGACGGCCTGGTTTTTGCCTGGATGTTGATTCTGTACCCTGTCAATCGCTTTCTCCTGGAACTGATCCGGACGGACGAAACTTCTTTTCTTGGAACAGGGATGACCGTCGCGCAATGCGTTAGTCTGGTAGTCTGCCTGTTTGGGATCGTGTTGTTGATATTGATCCATAAGGGCGCCAAAAAAGAAAAACGCTCTATTATTTAAATAGCGACATAACTATTTAGATATATCAATAATAATAGATTATAATTGAATTTTAAAAAATATTTTTTATCAAAAAAACTTGATTTAATGAAATTTAGTCTATATTATAATTTAAGTGTCGAAAAATTACCTTTTTTTAAAAGTCCGGTTTTTATGGGCGCGGCGAAACGGCGGTCGCAGGCCGCGCAAAAATTATAATCCAAATTTTTTGTTTTATTGTTACAGGTTCGGGTTATATTCCAAAGATTCTGCATAAAATTACTTAAAAAGAAAAAAATATGGAAATTTTCCAACCGCTTTTTGTTGCATCAACCTGAAATTTTAGGTAAAATATCTAGTAGGTAATTGTTGCCGGGACAAAAATAACCTGATACTGCCGGCAAAGGTGGAATAATTATTCGTAACGGTAATGCGGGCGTAAGTACACAGCTTTTAACGACGGAAACCGGAAAACGCAATCAGAAAAGAGCAAACAGCGTTTTTCATCAGAAAACATAAAGATATTCAAGCGAAAACCTGCCTGGTGGAATAGAACCGAGTTCATTTTTTGGAGTGAGTCAATGATGAGATTGTTCAGAAAAATATTGGGTGATGAATCTTCAAAATCCAGTCATCACAAAAAAGTCCGGAACCCGGGGCGGCGTACCCTGCGTCTGGAATCACTGGAAGATCGAAGTCTCCTGAGTGTCACTCCAGGTACTTTGGATCTGGCGACCTTGCAGGAAAGCGGCGCTTTTGAGGAAGGCGGTCAGATTTGGGTCACGACCGGAAATGATGTTGTTGCGGACGATGGACAGATTTCGTTACGGGAGGCGATTCAATACGCTTACGCGAGCATTGAGGGTGTTGGAACGGTGCCGGCCGGGATTCGTTTTCTCGACAGCGTCAGTACGGTAACGGTAACGAGTACCCTGGGGGTTGGTAACGAACTGCCGGGTATCAAAAGCACGCTGATGATTTCCTCAATGAATACCGACGGTGAACTGCGGGATATTACGGTAACCGGGGCAAACTCCATTAACACAAGTGTTTTCGTCTTTTCCAAAGGACTGATTACGCTGGAAGGACTGACCATCACCGGCGGTGGCGCGAGCGATAACAACGTAACCGGGGGCGGCCTTCTGATTTCCGCCAGCGCCGAGGTTACTTTGAACAGCTGTGTGGTAAGAGGGAATACCGCCCAGGACGGCGGCGGTATTTATAACAGTGGAACGCTAACCTTGAACAACACCGTTGTTTCCGGTAACAGGACGGTCCAGCAGGGCGGCAGAGGCGGCGGTATCTATAACCTTGGAAAAATTGAGGGGGTCGATTCGAAGATTATCGGCAACTCCTCCGGGGTTTATGACAGCGCGGCTTCCTACGTTCTTGGATATGGTGGCGGCCTTTATAATTATGGGGGCAGGACCACCTGGTCCAATACGCTGTTTGCGGATAACAGAGCGTCCCGGGGAGGGGGAATTTATACGACGAACCTGGCCTCCAATGTGGGCACTATTATCTTTTACAACTCGACGATTGCCAATAATACGGCAACGACGGTCGGTACCATTTCCGGGAACGGCGGCGGGGTTTATATTGATGGTACAACCAACCGATTCTATAATACGATTGTCGCGGTAAACAATGCGACGAACTCCAGCGCTTCCGATATTTTCCGATCCGGAATGAAGACCATTTCAGCGTCTCATTCGCTGTCGTCGTTCAACTCGACGGGATTTATCGCCTATTCCGGCGACGGTTCCGACCTGTTCACCGATATGGGGGCGGGGGATTATTCCCTTTTATACACAGATGATTTGGACAATCCCGCGGTCAACACGGGGCTGAACAGCTATGCCGTGATGCCTGACGGTGTAACGGCGTTGAGTTTTGATATCACCGGTAATGTACCGCGTATTGTCGCTGAAACCGTTGATATTGGCGCCTATGAAGCCGGAGAGGCGGCGAGTTCGGTCGTGACCATCAGCGCGGATATTGTTGATCCCTACGATGGTGAAATTTCTCTGCGGGAAGCGATTCAGTACGTTAGTAACGGAATCGTTGCGGGGCCGGTTACCTTTAATGACGGGCTTACGGAAGTCGCGTCGGTTTCGGAATTTTTGATTACCGATGTGGTAACGATTGATGGTGGTGAAAGCAGGATTACTATTCAGGGGGAATGTATTTCCCGTCTGATTTCCGTGGTTGACGGCGTTGGTTCCGACACGAACGGGGTTCGGCTTGTCAATCTTGATTTTTTGAATGGCGGCGGATACAGTGCCGCTGAGCTGGCAAACGGTAACGGCGGTGCGCTCTACGTCGGCAGCAGCAGTTATGTCACTGTCGAAAATTGCCGCTTTGAAGATAATCAGGCTGTTCTTTACGAGGAGGAAACCCCTGTTTACGGTAACGGCGGTGCCGTCTACAATAACGGGAATCTTGTGATTGCCGGAAGCGAATTTTCCTATCATGGGGAAGTCAATAACGCGCTCAATGGCGGCGCGGTTTACAATGCGGACGGTACTTTAACGCTGGTCAATTCGATCATCAGTGATATGGTGGTTTCCGGCGACGGCGGCGCGGTTTACAGCGGGGCTGGAACGACTAATCTGGTCAACTGCACGATTCGTGACAACTCCGTATTAGAGGGGAATGGTGCCGGCGTTTACGCGGCTGCGGCGACGAATATTCAAAATACCATTATTGTCGCCAACCGTAAGGACGAGGACACGGACGATATTTACGATGCCGGCGAAACTCCCTGGATTTCCGCCAACCACTCCATTTCCGGATACAATCTGAGCGAGCTGGGAAGTAATAATTATCTGGCCGAAATCAGCGAAGGCGAGGTTTATGTGGATGGCAAGGCCCTGTTTGCCGCGGGTGAGCGGTTCAGTACCTGGGCGAATTCTCTGACGGATAAGTCGGTCGCCGTTGACGCCGGAAACAATGAGTACATCAACAATACCGGATACAGTGATTACGACTATAACGGAGAAGCGAGAATTCTTAACAGCACGGTTGATATTGGGGCGCTGGAGAGAATGATTGAGGCTTCCTATGAGGGAATGAAGCTGATCGTCAACGTAACTGGCGACGCGACCGACCCTTATGACGGGAATATCACCTTGCGTGAAGCGATTGAATACGCCGGTTATGGCGAACTTGGCACGGAAATCCGCTTTGGCGAAACTGTTTTTGTTCCGGGCGAGCAGACGACCATTACTCTGGAAGAAGGCGAACTTGTTATTGACAAGGGGCTGACCATTGATGCAATGGCCCAGTTCCGGCCGGATTTCACATACAATGAATATCTTACCGGTGTTCCCGGTATTTTTATCGACGCTGATTCCGCGAGCCGGATCTTCAATATTTCCAGCAGTGACCTGGTAACGCTGGAAGGGCTGGCGATGATGAATGGTGTTGACGAAAACGGCGGTGCCGTTATTGTCCAAAAGACCGGAAATGTCCAGATCGAACAGGGGTATTTCCTTAATAATAAAGTGGCGGATGCCGCAACCCAGTTTGGCGGTCATATTGCCAATCGCGGAACCCTGACGATGATTGATTTCAGTATCGCTTGTCTGGACAATTTTCTGTCAGACGGTGAATATAACGCCTATTATGGCGGCGGTATCTATAATAACGGCACGTTGACGCTGAGCGCGACGAAGGACAGTTACATTTATAATAACAGTTCCTCTGGTAACGGTGGCGGAATCGCCAACTGCTCCACGTCAACCGCGTTGGGAACGCTGAATATCAGCGGCTCCGTTTATATTATCGCCAATAACGCCAATGGTTATGGCGGCGGACTTGGTAACTGGGGGGCCGCGACCCTGAATGATACCATCATTCAAGGGAATACGGCAAACAATGATGGCGGCGGTATTACCAACGGATATTATATCGCGGACGACGGGGTCAGTTTTATGGTTCTGAACGATGTCGTCATCAGCGAGAACAGCGCAAATTATGGCGGCGGGGTCGTGAACGGTACTTCGTTGACGTTTAACGGTGGTTCTGTGTTGCAGAATACGGCGTTTCAAAATGGCGGCGGTATCAGTAACACCTCCAAAATCACGGATGGGGAGGTCGAGTATTCCGGGACGTTGGTTATTCGGCATTCCGGAACCGACTCAACCGACGCCGGGCGTTGCCTGATCAGCGGCAACAAGGCGGAACAGGGGTGCGGAGCCGGTATTGGAAATTCCGGAACGATTGATATCCAGAACGCTGACATTCAAAGCAACGTGGCCCTTTATGGCGGCGGGATCGCCACGAACAGCCAGTATAATCTGAGTGATGTGGTATATGGGAAAGACGAACTGGCGAATAAATCAACCGGCGATGGGGATGAAACGGCGGATTTCTGGGACTATTCTCTGGAGAGTAACAATATTGTCGTTCAGAAAAATACGAATGTCTGTATTACCGATACGACAACAAATGTTTATTACGCCTGGAGCGAAAACGATCAGACTTATCAGGAGATTCCCGCCGATTGGGTCCGGGGTGATTCGCTCGGACTTGAGGTAGGGGAGCATACCATGACCGTCAATTTGATGGACGGTAACGGTTTCCTCGGGTATGAATTCCTGATGACGGTAAAGCTTGAAGAAAACGCGCCGTCCATTCAGATGGAAGACCTGAGTGTCGCGGGAACCCCCTTTGTTCTTTATGAGCTGAATGTTACTGGTTTTGACGCTGCCGCCTGGAATGTCTCCTGGGGTGATGGTACGACGACAACGTATGCGGAAACGACAAGCACCCTGCGGGTTTCCCATGTTTATCAGACCTCCGATGCCTGTGAAATCAAGGTGGAGCTGATTGACGCTGACGGAAACGGGACCGGTGTCTGGTACTCCGTTGGAAGTTATTCGGGAAATTTTGTCAACAGAGATGTTTTGATTCAAGAAAACAGCGCCTCCGGTTCGATTGATATTCAAAATAACGAGATTGTCGCGGTGAAAAATGTTTCCGTTACCCAGGTGTGGTCCGGTTTTATTCCGCTTGAAGATCTGTCGTTGAATCCGGTTGTTTATAAACCGGTCGCAAACACGAATTCCCCGGTGGTGAATCGTGCCACCGACGAGCTGTTCCAGGTACCGGAAACGGTTTTCACTTCTGAAGAAAGTGATATGCCGGAATGGGATGGCGTTATTGACGCTGTCGCGGATTATGAAATGAACGATCAGTTAAGCGTTTGGGGCGATCAAACATTCGATTTCTGAGCTTAAAGGGATAATAAGAAACAATAGAAGTTTTTATTTTAAAAAGGATCAGAAGTGAATAGGAGGGAAATAATGAAAAAGGAATATGAAACACCGACCATTGAGGTTCAGTTTTTTTTGACTGAAGACAATATAATGATAAGTGGGAAAAACGATTATGGTAATACCGGCGAGAATGAGGAATGGCTGCCTTAATACGTTGATCGCGGCTCATGATTGGATGTTCTGAAAACAGGGCCGCCTGATTTTGTTCCGGACGAGTTTATTCTTTTTTCAGTTCAGGTGAACTCCGTTTTTATTCTGTTTGCCTCTATAGAAAGGTTTGTCTGAAGTTATTGACGCCGGGAATTGAATGTCCGTATTCAGGTCGTGTAACTTCAGACACCGTATTGAAGACAAAATCTTTTTTTGCCCCGTTAATATTTCGTTGGTTCGTCAGCTTCCGATAGACCGCAGAACCTCCTGGGGCGATGTTTTTCCTTCCATGATGTATTGGGCGGCGTAATCGCCCATGGTGATCATGCCATGTTTTCTGCCGATACTCTGAATATATTCGGCGGAGCGTCTTTCAAGAATGGCGTTTGCGACTTCTTCATTGGTCAGGGGAATCGATTCGGCGATCATAAAACGGTCAAGGAATCCGGTTCCGTTGCATTTCGGACAGCCGACAGGCTCAAACCACCGCTGAAGGTGATACTTATCTCCCAGAATTTCAATATCATGTTGCGAATTGACGGCACGGGCACAGGGACAAAGTCGGCGGGCCAGACGTTGACAGAGAATGTTGGAAACGCTGCTGCGCAAGGTGAATGGCTCGATACCAAGTTCCAGAAGCCGGCAGATAGCGCTTGCCGCGGAACTTGCGTGAAAAGTCGTGATCAGCAAATGACCTGTTAAAGCGGCCTGAAATGCCGCCTCGGCTGTTGGTTTGTCACGAATTTCGCCGACCATAATGACATCCGGATCCTGTCTCATCAAATAGCGGATCAGCCGGTCAAGTGTCATTTCTCCATCACGGGCCACTTCGATTTGTGAGACGCCGTCAATGGCGTGTTCAATAGGATCCTCGATCGTGATGATACTCCGGACACTGTGACTGACCTTTTCCATGTTGATAATAGCGCGCAGCAATGAACAGGCGGTTGTCGTTTTTCCGTTTCCGGTCGGGCCCGCGGTAATGATGGCGCCGCTTGTCTTTTGAATGGCGACGCTGAGTTCCTCAAGAATCTGCTGTGGAAAGCCAAGCTCGATAGGAAGGTAGCTTGTTCCTTCGGAGAAAAAACGTCCGACAATTCGTTCGCCGTAAAGCGTTGGGGTTGTGCTGATACGGATATCCTGTTTTACGTTGGGAATTGTGTTGCGCCGAATGCGTCCTTCCTGCGGGTCACTCGTTTTGTAGGTGGTCAGGTTGGCCAAAACCTTGATTCTCGCCGCAATTTGTGCCGCACTGGCAATCGGGAGAACTCCAACCTGCTGAAGAACACCGCTCAGACGAAACCGAATGTCGATTCCAAGGCGGCCTGGCTGAATGTGAATATCGCTTGCCCGACGGAGCGCCGCTTCCTGAAAAACCCGTTGAATCATTTGGACAATAAAATCCTCTTTACTGTTTTGTCTGGCTTCCGCAACCCATTGGGCAAAACATTCTTGTAAATTTGTTTTTTGGGGGGGCATCGTGTCAATCCTTTATTTCCCGTAATCAAACTGTATATCATGCCGGGGCATGTCTTATTATTGAACAATGTTTTATTCCGTATCCGAAGATGACGTTCTTTAGGTGATCCTTCCGTCGGTTACGTTTTTTTATTTATTTTTTTGTGATGGCGGATCGGATGTTTTTTCCTGATTTTTTTGAGTGGCGGACCTGGTTTCCTGTGAGGGGCCGGTGCCGCTTTTTCCCGGGGAATGGGGTTGTTCATTATTCTTTTCCAGCCTGTTTTTTAACCAGAGCCGCAATGAACGTTGAACAGGCTGGGTCTGACGAATCAATAAACAGCAGGAAACCGGGTCGACAAGCAGGTATCCCTGGCTCAGGTTATCCCAGTGAGAGTCCGTGATACTCCCCTTCATTTGCTCGATCAGTTCCGGGATTTTTTGAACATCGTAACCGTTTTCCGGATTGGCAAAAAGGTGAATCTCGACAGTTTGATATTTTTCCGCTTCTTCCCGGCTGGTCACAAGGATACTGTTTTCATCCAGAATGAAATAGGTAATATTAAAAGGGCTGAGCAATTCCATCAGAACCCGGTCAACGGTTCCGTTGTTGACATGGACCGTCGCGAGCGTTTCCCGACCGACCCCCGCATCGGCAAGCGCCGCGTCGTCGATGAGAATTTGCAGTTTTTGCGAGTTTCCAATCAACATCAACGCTTCCTGAAGGGGAATCGGTTCAAGAAAGTTGAGCGTCATAGGTTGGGACAGCTTTTCCCAGCCGAGAACTTCCGGAATGAGTTGTTCCGTTGGGATTTTTGACTGGCCGTCCAGATGTCGTAATCCGCGAATCTGATCCAGAAATATTGCCGTTTGCCACAGGTTGTTCCGCGTTTGGGAAACGACCAGATTATTTTCCTGAATCCGAATACTTCCCTGGCCGTCAGGCTGCCAACTGTCCGGGGAAATGAATTTGGGAATCATCTCCGCGATCTGGTCAACAGTGATTTCCTCAGACAAGATTTCCAAGGTGCCTGGAACGGTCTTCACGGAATCGTTTTTCGCCTTTGCCGTCTGGTTATCGGTTACCTTTGTTTGATCCGTTGTTTCGCCGTTTTCTGTTTTTGGGATGGCGACGAGGTCGGATAAATCAAAAACCGATTCCCTGTACTCCGTTGCGTTTTCTGCGGAGATGGACAGGAGAATTTTCTGTTCCTGTTTCAGAATGGTCCAGTGGAGAAGTTCGGCGATTTTTTCAAGGACACCGCCGACGGTTGTGTTTTCCATTTTCAGATCGACGGGAGTTTCTGTCGATTGACGTAAAACAGGCAGGACGGTTAAATCAAAGGAAATCGGGATATCGCTGATTTCGGCCAGCGTTTCGAGTGCCTGGACAGGCAGTGTCTGAGGAAATGAAATTGATTTAATCGGAAGATCAAGTTGTTTGTCAATATCGATTTTGCGTTCCTTTCGATTGATGGCGGAAACGGACTTTTGGATCGTCGATACTGTTTCCCGGGTTGAAATTTCAAAATCGGCGGCGGTCAGCGTTTCCTCATCTTCCGGTTCGTTATCCGGTGTTTTCCGGGCGATTTCCGGATTGTCCGGCGTATCGGATATTTCCGGAGTTTTGTCGTCGGTTTTCTGTGTTTCGTCGGGATTTTCGGTATCGGCGTTTTCTGTGGAACCGTCGGCTTCCCCATGAGCATCTGATTCTGATTCCGTGTCCAGCGTGTTTTCTGTGTCCGGGGCGGTTCCTGTGTCGTCTGTGTCTGTTGTGGCGTTTGCTCTGGAAATAACTTCGCCACTGGTTGTTAAAACGGTTTCCGTATCCGCTTCCAGTTGAATTCCCGGTTCTATGAGCGGCGACAGATCCTGGTTTTCCGCGTTGGACAGAATATCCGGTTCCTCTTGCGTGGAGGACGTTTTCGCGTTTGTTGTTTCTTCAGAAGGGTTCGGGCTGTTTGTCCCGTCTTCCGGTCGGTCTGACATAACGTCTTCGAGGAGCGACTGATTGTTTTCCGAATCCGGGATACCGGCATTCTGTCGGGACCTTCCGCCAGAGAAGAGGGCGGCAATCAGGATAAACATGAGCAATGAGATAAAAACGCCGGACAAAATCAAAATGACCCGATTGCGATAAAATGGAATCGCGACTGTCTGAGAATCGTTGCCGTCGAAATACGGAGACTCTGCCGCGATCGGCTGAAAATCGGGGACTGACGGTTCTTTTTTCTGAGTAATAACCGGCGGCTGATCTTCTTCCTGATGGATCGGAGGGGCCGATTCCGGATGATTGGCAGGGTCCCCGATAATAACGGGCGGAATTGCTCCCGGAGAAGACTCGGAGACAACAGGCGGTGCCTGAACCGGGGCCTGCTCTTTATTTTGCGGCAGTCCGGTCGATATGTTGGGAGCCGGGGAGGGAACCGTTGAATCCTGGCCCGGTTTTGCGGTTGTTGTCAGGGTGTGTGTTTGTTTTTGGTCCGTTCCGGAATATTTTCCCGGGTCGACGGTGTTTTGGGAGGAGATGTTCGGGAAGGATTCAGTGCCGGGGGACTCCGGATTTTCCCGGAAGACGCCGTTTGACGTTTGATTCGGGCCGGAAACGTTTTTTTTGAGAGGACCGGCGGTGTTCGTCGCTGACGACGGGTTAGAAAGAGACGGCTCGATTTTTTCCGGCGCTTCAATCAGCATCATGTTTCCGCACGCTGGACAGGCAACAATTTCTCCAACGAGTTGAGGGTCGGTAACGGCGAATTCCGCCTGACATGTGGTACACTGGATGTAAAAAAGAGGAGTTGTCATAAAAGTCAGCCTGTGGTATTTCTGTGAATATCAAAAAGCGAATCAACCGGCGGTTAGGGAACTGGACAGAAAAGCCCCTTTTCCCGATCTGGATTTTCTGCCGTTATCAGCTGCAAATTTGACGATGAACAGTTTTTACGATTCAGGGAATCCGGTTTTACCGTTTTCATTCGTGTCCTGTTTGAACGGGAAGGGCGTCGCGTTTTATTTCATCATAAAATTTTATGATACAAACGATTTATGATGTAACCGTTTTTTATGATTAAAACGCGACAGTCAACAGACGTAAATCAGGGAAGTCGATAAATTTCCATATCATCGAAACTACAGGTATCCGCCGGGCTGTTCTGACGGGAAACCTCCAGGAGCACAATCAGAGTTGTAATGTTCTGCGGCGTTGTGACGACTCCCTGAACGGTTTTCCATTCGGTATTGTCATCCGGAGAAGGGATAAAATCCTGACGATATTCCCAGACCCAGCCATTGGAGTTTTGCCATCCAATTTCAACTTTGGCCTGAGTATTTCCGCCGGTCCGGACGCGAACCTGGAAATAATACCGTTCCCCCGGTTTGACGTTGATTCCCTGCATGACGCAGCCATTGGTCAGATTACGGAAGCTCACGACATTGTTTCCGTCGAGATTTTCCGAAAAATATTCGCCGGTCGGATGCTCCTCGTTCTGCCAGAAATTCCAATGAAGCGGTTTTCCGTCCTGGATTTCGTCAAATGCGGGATTGAGGCTCAGGTTGTTGCCGGCTTCTCCGTTGTGAACGAGTTCGATGGCTTCTTCAAGAATCGTCTCCGGTTTAAGAATCTGATGGAGCCGTTTTGTGAGACCGGGAAGAGCTTTTTCCCAGTAAGTATCGGGGTTATCGTTTTCCGGGAAATTCCACCAGCGATTCTGTTCACCATAAATCCAGATGTATTGATCGGACGCGTTCATGGCGTGTTGAATGCAGTCGCAAAGCCGATCCAGACGGCTCATCCCTCTTTCCTCAATGGGGCCCCGGTAGTTGGGCTGACCTTCCTGAACGGTGTACATGTCCAGATAGATGCCGAACCCGCACTGAACCTGTTCGCGATATTTTTGACGGAGTTCCGGCTCAACAAGTTTCATACAGGCCCCTGTCCGGAGAAGAATTTCGGTCGCATACTGATAAAACATGGGGCTGTCGCAATAATAGCCGTTTTCGCAGCCGTCAATAAAAACCATTTCTTTCGGGGCGGCGGCAATCATCCCGTTAATAAAAGCGGGAAGCAGTCCGTAATCGGAAGAGGCGAGCACGGAATCCGGATAGTCACTCATTCCGGCGGAACGGTTGATCGAGTTGAGCCAGAGGGCGAGTAGCGTCGCGTCGGGATACTCGGAAGCGATCGCCTGAACGAACTGTTCGCCGCGATGCCGGACGATTCTCCTCATTTCGTTAAAATTCCGACCGTTTTGTGTGACGGGATCCCAACGGAACATATGGGTTCCGTAAGATTCAAAGTCGGGCGCGAGTCCTTTGGAGCCGGTTTCGCGGGCAATCCAGGCGCAAATGGCGATTTTTTGCATCATGGTTTCCCAGGCGGCGTCATCGTCCCAGGCAACGGTTCCGGGCGTAAAATTGGCGCGGATAAAATTGTCTGTAAACGCCTGAAAATGACAGGAATTCAGGTCGTCAATACAGGTTTGATAATCTTTCCGATTCCAGGGATCAGGGGAAAACAGAAATCGTGATGAGGTGTTGTCGTTTTCACCATGGGGGGTCACTTCATACATAACGCCGGAAAACGGCGTACCGGCCTCCATTTCCTGATAGTGGTCGCGAATGAATTGGGTCGAGGGAATATCCCAGCCGAGTTCGATGAATTTCTTGGTCTGTGCGATAGCCGGAACGGTCTGAAGAATTCCCAAAAGAAAGAGGATTAAACCGGACAATGCGTATCCCGGTTTTGTGTATACGATTCGATGTTTCATAAAAACTCCTTGATGGAAAGAAAGGCATGAATTTTAATGGATGAATCAATTTAGCCTGATATTTGTTTTTATTGATTTTTCAATACCTGCTTTATCAATCTGTTGTTGCCGGACCGGCTTCACTACTCAGGTGTTTAATGAGCCCCCTGATAATAATGTAAGGCAGTCGCCGGAATTTTTATGGCGAATTTGTGGCAGAAATCTGTTGTCAGGAAAATCGATATCAATGATTTACCGACCGTCAAAAGATGGTTGTCAGGTATCGTATGTCTGACTCCGGGTGATTTGATACCGGGCGATTTTCCGGTCAAGGGTTGCCCGTTCAATTCCAAGCGATTTGGCGGTCTGGCTTTTATTCCACTGGAAATGGTCCAGTGTTTTCTGAATATAATTCGCCTCAATCTGTTCCAGTGTCATCGGGACAAATTTTTCCGTTTTTGACCTGGTATCTGTGTCACCGGTTTTCTGACCGTTGATTTTTTTTGTGGAGCGTTCCCGGTTTTCCCGTTGTGATATTGACGTTGCAGGACGTTCCATTTCCTTTGTTTTTCCGGTTGTTTTCAAAGATGAAAGAAGCAGGTCATCCGGTTCAATGAGAGGCGGTTGTCCTAACAGAACGGCACGTTCGACGACGTTTTTCAGTTCCCGGACATTTCCGGGCCAACGGTAAGATTGCAGAATTCTTTCCGTATCGTAATCAAAATCCTGAAACCGGCGTTTGGTCTCCTGAGAAAATTTATCGAGAAAGAAACGGGCAAGCATAATAATGTCGTCCCCCCGTTTTCGGAGAGGCGGAACCGTTATTTCAAGGACATGAAGCCGGAAAAACAGGTCGTGCCGGAATCGGCCTTCGGCAACATCTTTTTCCAGATCCCGGTTGGTGGCGGCAATGACCCGGACATCGACGGAAATCGGTTTGTTCCCTCCAACCCGTTCAAACGGCTGTCCTTCCAGAACGCGGAGAAATTTTGCCTGAAGCGGCGGGGACATTTCCGCAATTTCGTCCAAAAACAGGGTTCCGCCGTTCGATGCCTCAAATTTCCCGATTTTCTTTTCCGTGGCTCCGGTAAAGGCTCCTTTTTCATGGCCAAAAAGTTCGCTGGCCAGGAGACTTTCAGAAAGCGCCGCGCAGTTCAGACAGGTCATGGGCATTCGGCTTCGGTCGCTGTTGAAGTGAATGGCACGGGCAACCAACTCTTTACCGACACCGCTTTCACCGCGAATCAGAACCGTCGCCTTGGAACGTGCCGCGACAAGGATCAGCCTGCCGACCTCCTGCATAACCGGCGAATTTCCAATAATTTCCGACTCTTTATTTAACAGGGACTGCAACATCTGATTTTCTGAACGGACACGGTTCAGATGGGCGGTCAGCTCCTTTTGCTCATGGAAACAGTTCATCGCGACCGCCAGTGTTTCGGATACCGCGCGGGCGGATTCATAATCGTCGGAAGTATCAGATTCCGGATTGGGAATATTGGTTTCCGAGAAGAACAAAATCGCATGTCCGATTTGAATACGGTCACCGTTTTTCAGTTCATTTCGCCCGGACACGAGCCGGTTATTGATAGCGGTTCCGTTTCGGCTTTTGCAGTCGGTCAGAAACCATTGGTTGTTTTTATACTCAATTTCCGCGTGGAGACGGCTGCAACGGTCATCCTGAAGAACAACGGTGTTGGAGGCGGCCCGCCCGATGGTTGTTTTTTTCTCCGGATCCAGAAAAAATGCGCCGATCGGCAAGTTATCGCGTAATAAAATCAAATTCGTTGTTCGATTCATAGCGGACACTTTCAAGTTTCGTTTTTTATATCAATGGGTTCCGGTAATTTTCAGCGTCTGTTTCCGGAGCCCTGTCCGTTTTTATTACCGGAAATATCGGGAAGAAAGGACGCCTTTGACATTCTGAGGATCGCCATTATAATAATACAGAAAAAAGAGATTCTTATTATTTTACAATGTTTCCATTTAAGTAATATTATACAGGATTTTTTAAGATGAGTCAAAGCAAATTCAAGATTAACTGGATTGATAGTCGGCACGACGATATTCAAACGAAAATGAATGAATTGCGGAAACGGCTCAGCCCTCATGGAAATGTTGTCAGTCAGTCAGGCCGTCAGCGAACCATTGAGATTTTTGGCGCGCCGCTGACCCCGGCGGAAATTGTTGAACAGGTCTGCCGGGAAATTTCGGAAAAGGGAATGCCGGCTCTGTTGGAATACTGTAAACGGATCGACCGGGCGGATCTGACCGCGGAGACGATTCGTGTTCCGGAAAGCGGGCTGAAAGAAGCACATGCCCGGGTTTCCGCCGAATATCTTCAGTCGGTACGTCATGTTAAGGCGAATATTCTTGAATTCCAGACGGCGATTCTTCATCATGATGTCCGGATCGACCGGAAAAACGGTTTTCTCGCGGAACGGTACCGCCCGATGAACCGGATTGGTATTTGTGTACCGGGAGGCGCGGCGGCTTATCCGTCGTCGGTTTTAATGACAGCGGTTCCGGCACAGGTCGCGGGTGTTCCGGAAATCGCGATTATGGCGCCCCCAACCCCCTTTGGAGCTTATAACGATTACTTCCTGGCGACCTGTTACGAGATTGGAGTTCATGAAGTGTATCGAATGGGCGGAGCACAAGGGGTTGCCGCGTTTGCGTATGGAGTCGACGGGATTCCGAAAGTCGATAAAATCGTCGGGCCGGGGAATCTGTTTGTCGCGTTGGCAAAAAAACATGTTTATGGTGAAGTGGATATTGACTCCATTGCCGGGCCGAGTGAGGTTGTTGTGATTGTCGACGAGACAACGAAAGCGGAATACACCGCTTATGATATTATGGCTCAGGCGGAACATGCACCGGGAGCCAGTATTCTGATCGGTTGGAATGAAAAAACGTTACGGGACGCGGTTGACGCGATTGCCGATTGTCTTTCCAGGGTGGAACGGGGGGAATTGGCGAGACAGTCTCTTGAAGATTTTGGGGCGGTCATTTTGACGAGGAATCAAGAGGAAGCGTGTCAGCTTACCAATCAGATTGCCCCGGAACATTTGCATATCGCAACGAAAAACGCGGAAGAGCTCGCGGATAAAATCCTTTGTGCCGGCGCGATCTTTTTAGGGAATTATACCCCGGTCGCTCTGGGGGATTACGCCGCCGGACCGTCACACGTCCTGCCGACCAGTGGAACCGCCCGGTTCGCAAGCGGATTAACCAGTAACGATTTCCTGCGGGCCAACAGTATCCTGTCGTTCAATCGGCAGGGGCTTGAGGAATTGGCGGATGATGTTTATCAAATTTCGACGGTTGAGGGACTGACCGCGCACCGTCAGAGCGTTCAGGTCCGCCGCCCATAACAGATGTTGTTTTGGCGGATTGTCAGGAATTGTCGACAGTGACTTTTCCGCGTTGCCGGTGACGACCTGTATTGACAAAGCTGAAATAAGGACGGGCATTCAATGGGAGCCTGTTCCGTTCTGTCATCATTCCGTTTCCCGATCAGGTTCGTTTATGAAATCAACTGATTCAAAATTGAGTTTAAACAGAGGCCAGGAGGACGACCGGCCTTCGCGGTTTATCGTTGGAATTGATTTGGGAACGACAAACTGCGCGGTGGCCTATCTGGATACGGAGTCGGAAAACGGAAATGGAATTCTGTCCTTTGTGATTCCGCAATTTGTCGCTCCGAATGTTCAGGAATCGCGTCGAACACTCCCTTCTTTTTTCTGCCAGGCGGATTTTCTGACAGCCCGGCTTCCCTGGGAACAGGATTCAGACAAGGGAAAAGCGGCTTCGGAAAAAAACAGACCCGGTTTCCGAACGGTTGTTGGCACGATGGCCCGGGATTATGGCGCTGAGATGCCGGAATCTTATGTGTCGTCGGCGAAATCCTGGCTCTGTCATAACGGAGTTGACCGAACCGCGGCGATTCTTCCCTGGACGCCGGATTTGGAGATGGAAAAACAGTCCGGTGGGAATCTTTCCTCAGAAAAAAAAGGGGAAAATGCCGACCGGACCAACGAATCCGCAGGGATGGATTATAAAAGCGGTTTAACGGAGACGAAGTCGCCGAAAACATTCAATGAGCCTGTCCGCAGGGCAAAAAAATGGTCGCCGGTTGAAGTAAGCGCCGCCTACCTGTTTCATCTCCGGATGGCCTGGAATAACAGTCATCCGGATTATCCGCTGGAAAAACAGGATATCGTGTTGACGCTTCCGGCATCGTTCGATGAAGTGGCCCGTGAATTGACGATTGAGGCGGCAAAGCTGGCGGGGCTTCCCCGGATTACTTTGATTGAGGAACCGCAGGCGGCGTTTTATTCCTGGATTGACGCTCATCGGGAAAACTGGTCGGATCTGGTTCTGGCAGGTCAGAAGATTCTTGTCTGTGACGTTGGCGGCGGGACGACTGATCTGACGTTAATCCGTGTTTTGCCTGTTGCAGACAAAGAGAATTCGGAGGAATCTGCCGGAGGACCTGCCGTTGAAGGTAAACCTGCTGTTGAGAATAAATCCACTGTTGAGGATAAAACAGCCGCCAATAAGGTAACCGTTGACAGGTCGGTTTCGGAAGAAACGACGGTTGGAAAAAAGGTTGGGGGTGGAAAAAATAAAATTTCCGGAACGGGTCACAATCCGGAGGCGGACACGGAGAATGGACATTCCGGGAAAATTCGGTTTCATCGTGTCGCGGTTGGTGACCACCTCATTTTGGGGGGAGATAATTTTGATCTTGCGCTGGCTCATTATCTGGAATCGAAGCTGATTCAGGGAGGAAAATTTCAGGTGACGGACGGGAAACTTGCTCCCAGACAATGGGCGGCGCTGCTCCGTCAAAGTTGCCAGCTCAAAGAGCTGTTTTTGAGTGATTCGGCTCCGGAGATTCAGACAGTCAGCCTTCCGGCAACCGGTTCGCGGCTCATTGGCGGAAGCAAGACCTTTACCGTTTCGCGGGATGAGGTGAGACAGGTCGTACTGGATGGTTTTTTCCCGAAAGTCCCGTTGGAAAGCCGGCCCAACCGTCGTCGGCTTG
>Ga0079305_1001861_pt1 | contig 22889 bp, 30 predicted proteins | sample LMS_cellobiose_e_FD_79183 | JGI IMG/M metagenome (GOLD analysis project Ga0079305, IMG submission 79183) | Rumen-fistulated moose microbial communities from Alaska, USA - LMS_cellobiose_enrichment | ecosystem: Host-associated > Mammals > Digestive system > Stomach > Rumen fluid ... | reverse complement strand
CATCGAGGACATGGCCCTGCCCGGCAGCGAGGACTTGACCAACGAGGCCAAGTTTGAAAAGCCGGTCAGCGCCGAGGACTACGCCAAGGCCGCCATGAAGCGGGCCAAGACGCAGGGCAGCGCGTTCCTTGAGGACATCAAGGATGACGCGAAGAACGCCGGTAAGGTCGGCGGCGATCCCGCCGACGGCAGCAACGCCGACGAGTTCATGGACGCCATTAAGAGCGTCGGCAAGAAGCAGTAAGGGAGGGCAAAGACATGAGCATGGATCTGGCAAAAAAGACTTTCAGCACCGCCCCGGAATATCTCATTGCGGGCGCGACCATCCCCATCACCACCGCGACCAAGGAGGCAGCCGCCGATCTGACCAAGGGTGCGCCCGTCAAGCTCAATTCGAGCGGTAAGGCCGCCAAGATCACCGCGAGCGGCGGCAGCGTGGACACCACCGGCATCTACGGCATCGTGGCGGACGACGCCGCGAGCGGCGACGACGTGGTGATCTATCTCACGGGCGAGTTCTTCACCGACGCGCTGGTGTTGGAGGACGACGTGACCGCCGCCGACATCGAGGTGGCGCTGCGTGACATCGGCATCTTCCTCAAGGAAAGCGTAAACCCTTAACGGGCTTGCTGGTTGACGCCGATATATCATCAAGCCTCAATCTCCACGGAAAATACGTAGGAGACTTGCAGGACGGGATCGAGATTGACCGCCTTTCCATCAGCGGAAACCTCCGCTATCTCACGGACTACACGGGCTTTTCCGATGAAGTCAGCGAGCAGGGCGGCAACTATCTGGCCCTGTGTTTCTCTGTGCCCGGAATAGACGACGCGACAATCACTGTAACTCTTGTCGGCGGGGAGCAGGAACCTGTCGCCGTCGGCACGGGCGGTATTTTCATCTTTCGCATTACCAGCACCGATCAGACCATAGCGGTGCGCGTAAGCGCCCCGTATCGCCGTGCCGTGAACAGAACGTATGACCTGCGAAGTATCACGCTGGAACACGTTTCGGAGTGCGGCACGCTCGAATGCGGCGAGCAATAGGCCGCCGCGACACAACATGAAACGGCAAAGGGAGGAATACCAAAATGCCTAACGAAGTGAACATCTATACCCCGCGCTATCTGTCGGAGGTGGTGCGGCAGGCCCCGCCTGTCCACACCTTTTTCCGCGATCAGTTTTTCACGAACACCAAGATTTTCCCCACCGAGCGGGTTGACATCGACATCGTGAAAGGCGACCGCCGCATGGCCGCCTTTGTGCATCCCCGCGTGGGCGGTACCCCCCTCAAGGGCACCGGCTACTCCACCGAGAGCTACAAGCCCCCGCTTATCAATCCCTACGACGTGACCACGGCGGATCAGCTCATGACCCGTCTGCCCGGCGAGGATTTGTACAGCGGCATGACGCCTGCACAGCGGGCCGCGCAGCAGCTCATGGACGAGTACAACCGCCTGAACGACGCGGCCACCCGCCGCGAGGAGTGGATGGCGGTGCAGGCCATCGTCAACGGCTCTATCCCCATCGTGGGCGAGGGCGTCAACGAGACGATCAGCTTTGGCCTGACCAACACCGTCACCCTGACCAGCACCGCACGCTGGGGCCAGAGCGCCGCGAAAATCCTCGACAATCTGGAGGATTGGGCCGACACCGTGCTGACCAACGGCTTTGCCAACGTGGACATGTGCATCATGGGCAAGAGCGCCGTGCGTTACTTCCTCGCGGACGCCGACGTTCAGAAGCTGCTGGACAACCGCCGCGTGGAAATGGGCCTCGTCCATCCGCGCGACCTGCCCAACGGTGTGAAGTACATCGGCCACCTGAACAAGCCCAACATCGACATCTACACCTACGCCGAGGTCTATCTGGACGACTGGACGAACCCCGGCACGCCGACCACCCAGCGCCTCATGCCGGACAACAAGGTGATCCTGATCCCCAGCAATCCCGGCTTCATGATGGCCTACGGCATGTGTACCTACATCGAGGACGCAAGCCAGCAGTGGCAGACCGCGCCGACCGCCCGCCTGCTCCGCAGCTATGTGGAGCATCACCCAGACCGCCGCATGGTGGAGCTTCAGACCCACCCGCTGCCCATCCCCGACAAGGCGGACAGTTGGCTGGTCGCCACCGTCTGCGCTTAAATCAGCAGCCCCGCCCGGTTTTCCGGGCGGGGCTGACCTGTACGGAGGTGCGGCATGGCGCTTTTTGAACTGAACCAGAGCTACGAGAACGCGGCGGAGGAAGCGTGGACACGGCCCACATTCAAGGATTGCGTGGCGGCGGACATCGACCTCGCTTTTTTCAACGGCGACGAACACGCGGAAACACACATCGTTGACGGGAAAGAGGCCCTTGTCATTCTGGAGGAGGACGACCTGAAACGCCATCGGGCGCACTGGGAAGCCGGAGCCAAACAGAACTTTGACACGGGACTTTACACCGCGCATACGATCCTGTTCATCCGTGTGGCGGACTATGGCCCCAAGCCGAAAGTCGGAAAAGAACTGATCCTTGACGCCGGAACCGACCACAAGCGCACGTTTGTCATTCGCCAGTGCGAGGAAGAAAGCGGCGTGTACCGCATGACGATGGAGAGGACGCGGCAATGAGCAAGGTCACATACGACGCGGGCAATCTCACTATCGGCATTGACGGGCTGGACGACGTGGCGGCGGCGCTGGGAGAGCTGCGAAAGAAAACGCCTGCGGCGGCAAAGGTGGCAATCAACACCACGGCGCGGCAGGCCCGACAGCTTATGATTGCAAGCGCCCGCGCCCGGTACGCGGTCAACGAAGCCGGGCGGCGGCACCTGAAAGACCTGAAAATGACCGGCAAGGGCCATCCGGCGACAAACCGCAATCTGGAGGCCGTCCTGCATATCTCCAAGATGCGCAACGACCTCGGCTATTTCGAGCACAGGCCGACGCAGACCTACACAGGGCTGGACGTGCTGCGGTTCGCTCCCAGCGTGGTCAAGGCCCGCGTGCTGCGAGAAAGCAGCTTGGAGCCATTGACCGGCACCGCCAATTTGAGCAAGGGCTTTCTGGTTGAGTTCAAGAGCGGGCATGTCGGCATGGTGCAGCGCGTGATCGGCTCCTCGTCCAGCAACACCGTGACGCAGAAAAGCGGCGCTCCGCGCTGGCGCAATGCGGCGGGGAACGTGGAAAAGGTGCAGACAATGGGAAGCCCCAGCGCCACGGCCATGCACAATGTCGTTTGGCCGCAGGTGGAGCCGGAGGTTGAGGACTTGCTGCAAGCCAATCTGCGGGCGCAGGTGGAGCGGATCATCGAGCGGGAAGCCGCAAAGCGAGGTAGGACATGAGAAACTACACAACGATGGTGGAGGAGGCCGGGATCGGTCGCACACCGCAGCTATGCCATGACGCTTTGATCGAAATGCTCACGGAGCTGTTCCAAGGGAAGAAATACAACGGGCAGGAGGGCCGCAAGGCCCTGAAAATCTTTAAGCAGGATTTGCCCGTGCCGGAGGACAACGACGTGGACGCCGACACGGACGAGGCGCACGCCCCGTACATAGTGGCCCGCATGACCGGCGGCACAATCAAGGACGACGACACGGCGCAATCCGTGGAGTTCAGCCTTGTGATCTGCTGCTATGACACGGGCCATGCGCGGGAGGGCTATCAGGATGTCGCCAACATCAAGGAGGACATCGTGCAGCGGATTTGCACCAGACCGTATTTCGGCGGCGCTTTCACCGTTTTGAAGCCTATCGCGTGGGCCATGCAGCAGGACGACACCGCACCGTACTATTTCGGCGCGGTCAATTTCACCTGCACAGCGCCCGCGCTGACACAGGACACAGAGCTAAAGGAGCTGCTATGAGCAAGAAAAATGAAATCCTGACCCCGGAGGATGAAGTCAGAACCGACGAAACCGCAAGCACGGAGCGGGCGGCGGAGCCGGAGCCGGGGAAAGAGACAGGCACGCGCGTTTACTGCGGGCCGAGCGTGCGCAATGTCGCAAGGCAGTACACCGTTTACGCCGGGGAAATCCCCGACGCGCTCCGTGAGTTTATCCGCAAGCATCCGGCGGCTGGGGGCCTGCTGGTGCCGGTGGAGAAATTTGCGGAAACCCGCAGGAAGCTGGAAGCCAAGGGCACGGCGGAGGCCGTGCTCTACAACAAGGTCAAATCCGAAATGTAAGGAGGAAAACAAGCTATGTCCACTTATAAGCACGGTGTATATACCAGCGAGGTTCCGACCAGCATGGTTGCGCCCGTTTCCGGCACCGCCGGTTTGATGGTCGTGATCGGCACCGCGCCGGTGAATATGCTGGCAGACCCCAGCGCGGCGGTCAACAAGCCGCTGCTGGTCAACAACTACAAGGAGGCTGTGGAGGCCGTCGGGTACAGCGACGACTTTGCGAGCTATACGCTCTGCGAGGCCATCAGCGCGGCGTTCAGCGTCGTGGGCACCGGACCGCTGGTGCTTATCAACGTCCTCGACCCGTCCAATGCGAGCCACAAGGCCGCTGTCGCCGAAACGACGGTGCAGGTCAACAGTCTGGTGGCGCTGGTGAACGTCAAGGGCATGATCGACGACAACACGCTGGTGGTGAAGCTGGGCACCGGCAGCACTACGCTGACCAAGGGCACCGACTACACCACGAGCTTCAACGACGACGGCACGCTGAACATCATCCTGACCAGCACCGGCGCGGGCGCGAGCGCGACCAGCCTCAAGGTGAGCGGCAACAAGGTTGATCCGTCGGGCGTGACCGCTGCCGACATCGTGGGCGGCGTGAACGCCAGCACCGGCGTGGAAAAGGGCCTTGAGGTCATTCGCCAGATTTACCCCAAGCTGGGCATGACCCCCGGCATCCTGCTGGCCCCTCGTTTCAGCATGGAGGCCACCGTCGCCGCCGCGTTGCAGGCCAAGACCAAGGAGATCAACGGCGTGTTCAAGTGCGTGTGCATCATCGACGTATCCAGCAAGACCGGCGGCGCTCTGAAATACTCCGACGTGAACACGCAGAAAGCCGCGCAGGCCATCAGCGACGCCAACGCCTATCCCGTATGGCCCTGCGCCGCCGTGGGCGAGGTGGTCTATTCCGGCAGCTCCCTTGCCGCCGCGCTGACCGCCTACACCGACGCGGTGAACGCAGACACCCCCAACGTCAGCCCCAGCAACAAGACAATCGCCATCAGCAAGGCTTGTCTGGCGGACGGCACGGAGGTTGTGCTGGATCAGGATCAGGCCAACACCGTCAACAGCTTCGGCGTCGCCACGTTCCTGAACATGAACGGCTTTAGGCTGTGGGGCAACAACACCGCCGCCTATCCGGGCAACACCGATCCCAAGGATCGCTGGTTCAGCGTGCGCCGCTTCCTGAACTGGGCGGCCAACACGTTCATCCTGACCTACTTCCAGAAAGTGGACAGCCCGGCCAATCCCCGGCTGATCGAGGCCATTGTGGACAGCGAGAATGTGCGCGGCAACGGCTTTGTAGCCCGTGGCGTCTGCGCCCGCTATGAGATCACGTTCAACGAGGACGAGAACACCACCGCCGACCTGCTCAACGGGAAGCTGACGTTCCATCAGTACATCACACCGTACACCCCGGCGGAGGACATCGAGGACGTGATCGAGTTCGATCCGAACGCGCTGACCGCCGCGCTCACCTGATAAGGGAGGGAGAAAGACATGATTTCTAACAACTACATCCCCGAAAAGATCATCGACTTCAACGCCTATGCCGACTGCAACAAGATAATTGGCGTCGGCGCGAGCGCGACGCTGCCGGAGATCAACATGAAAACCAGCACCGTTGCGGGCGTGGGGGTCAACGGAGAGATCGACAGCCCCACCATCGGGCAGTTCGAGAGCATGGAGCAGGAGGTACAGTTCAACACGCTGTACAGCAGCGCCATGGATATGATGTCCCCCATGTCCACCGTCAACCTGACGTTCCGCGCCGCGCAGCAGGTCTATGACAAGACCGGCGGCTATGCGTTCAAGGGCCTCCGCGTGGTCGAAATGGGCCGCGTCAAGAAGTTCAACCCCGGCAAGATCGAAAAGGGCGAGAGCATGGAGGCGACGGTCACGCTGGAGCTGACCTACATCATGATCGAAGTGGACGGCGTGCAGCTCGTTGAGATCGACAAGCTGAACGGCGTTTACAAGGTCAACGGCGTGGATATGCTGGCGGGCGTGCGCAGCCTGATCTAAACACCGCGACCGATGCCCGCCCCAAAAACCGGGGCGGGCATTTTGTCCTATCACCGACACACTGACACACTGAACCGAAAGGAGCCGAAATCATGGCAAACGAGAAAGAAATCACCAAGGCGGCGGAAGCAGCCGAGCAGACGGAGAGCGGGAACGTGGTCAAGCTGAACACCCCGTACAAGTTCGAGGGCAAGGAGTATTCCGAGATCGACCTCGGCGGGCTGGACAAGCTGACCATTCAGGACGCCATTGACGCCCAGCGGGAGCTTTTCAATCAGCAGGAAGTGGCAAGCTCCATGCTCTGCGAAACGACCACGGCATTTGCCCGCACGATTGCGACCAAAGCAAGCGGCCTGCCCGTGGAGTTCTTCAAGCTGGCCCCGCGCGGCGTGAGCAAGCGCGTGGCGGCGGCGGTGCGCGGGCACCTGAACGTCGAGCAGACGACGGAAAACCATGTCGTGCGCTTTGAAAAACCCTATTTCTACAAGGGCAAGCAGTACGAAACGGTTGACCTGTCCGGGATCGCAGACCTGAACAGCATGAACGAGAGCGAGGCGGAAAACCGCATGGCGCGGGCCGGGTTCGTTATCACGGAAAATTCGTTCAATTACCTGTACGCCTGCGTCCTTGCGAGCATGGCCTCCAATCTCCCGGAAGATTTCTATACCGGCCTGCCCCTTTGCGAGCTGGTGAAGCTGAAAAACGCGGTCAATGACGCGGGTTTTTTCGAGTAAAGGGCGGGGCTAAAGCACTCCGCAAGGCTGCAATCCGTCTGTCCAGCGTGACGCACACGGGCGTGGATTTCTACCTGCAAATGCCCGTGGGGGATTTTATAGCGTTAAATAACGAGGTGGCGGACGAATGGCGAAAAGCAAAGCATTAGAACTGACAATCAAAATCAGCGGCAAGGTTGATAAGAGCCTGACCACGGCCATTTCGCAGGCGACCGGGCAGGTGTCCGGGATCGCTACCACGTTTAGCCACATCGGGACTGTCGGCCTTGCCGCTATGGGCGCTCTTGCCACGGGAACCGTCGCCGCGATTGCCGACTGCACCAAGGCGGCGGAGGGCTTTGAGCAGAGCATGGCCGACGTGGTGAAATACGTCGATGGTCTGGCGGACGCGAGCGGCAGGATCAGCGACGCATTAGCGCCGGAGACGGCGGGCACCATTCTGGACGGCAACACCTACGCCGAGAACTACGCCATAATGACGGACGCGCTGCTGGATTTGAGCACGCAAATCCCCATGACGGCGGACGACCTGACGCGCCTCGCCGCTGCTGCCGGACAGTCCGGCAAGAGCATCACCGACCTGATCCAATACGACGACGCCGGAAACATTACCGGCTTTCTGCGCGACGTTGCCATGATGGGCACCGCCATGGATATATCGGCGGAACAGGCGGGCGACTGGGCGGCCAAGTGGGAAAAGGCGTTCAACATGGATCATGACGAAATCATGGTGTTGAGCGACCAGATCAACTATTTGGGCGCGAACAGCGCGACCACGGCGGCGGAGATCGCGGAAGCGGTCAACGGCGCGGCCAGCCTCGGCCAGATCGCAGGCGTGGACGTGGCAACGACGGCGGCGCTGGCGGACGCAATGCTGGCGACCGGCGTAAACAGCGGGCGCGTGGCGACGGCCATCAAGCGCACGTTCACCAACATGAGCAAGGGCAGCAGCGCGACCAAGGCCATGAAAGACCAATGGGAAGAACTGGGCTTCACGGCGGAGGGCGTGGCGCTTGCTATGCAGCAGGACAGCATCGGCACGCTGAACGCCGTATTTGAAGCTATCGGCAATCTGCCGGAGGAACGACAGGTCGCCGCGCTATCCACCCTGTTTGGTCAGTGGGCCATTGAGGGCACGGCAAAGGTTGTCGGGAACATGAGCACGTTCACCGACGCGCTGGCAATGGTCAGCGATCCGGCGCTGTACGGCGGAAGCATGGAGCGGGAATTTATCATCAAGTCCAGCACCACACAGGCAATCGACACGATGATGGCAAATTCCGTGGAAGCTCTAAAAATAGATTTCGGGACTGAATTTCTGCCGGTCAAAAAAGAGTTCAGTCTTATGATGATCGACCTGATGAATACGCTCCGGGACAATATGCCGGAGCTGAAAGAGCTGGGATCGACACTGGCGGAGATCGCGGCAAAGGGCGTCGCAGCATTGTCCGAGGCTCTGCCAAAGGCGCTGCCGTATATCAAGCAGGCGCTTGACTATGTGAACGAACACGGGCCGGAGCTGGCAAGCACCATCGGGAAGATCGCGGCGGTGCTGGTGGGCATGAAGTTTGCCCCGGCCATTGAGGGCGTGCTGGGTGGCGTCGGTTCTCTGCTGTTCGGCAAGAGCACCGGCGGCGGCATCGGCTCCCTGCTGGGCATCGGCGGAGCGGCGGCGGGCGGCACAGGACGCACGGGCGGCCTGTTCAACGGGATCGCAAGTCTGTGGCGCGGCGGACAGAACCTTGCCGCGGACGCGGGCACGGTGCTGGGCATCGGCGCGGATGCGGCCTCCATGTCCGGCGGCGGCTTCTTCTCCCGCCTTATCACAGGCATCACCGGCGGGATCGCCGGGGCCGCCAATATCAACGGCATCAACAGTCGGAGCGTCAGCGCCAGAAATACAGCGTGGGGCAATATCTCCGCCGCGACGCGAGGCGCAAGCAACTGGGTGAGCGGGATCGCTGCCGCCGGAGGGAACCTGCGGGACACTGTTTTCGGAGCGGCGGCAAACGCACACGCAAGCTCTCTGCTCGGTCAAGGCGGCTTCGGGCAAAACCTGATTGCCAATCTGTTTGCACCGGCGGAGGGACAGCAGAGCCTCGGCGGCGGTATTCGCGGATTGCTGGGCAGCATCATAAGCCCGGCAACAAACGCCATCGGCAGAACGGGCGTCGGCCAATACCTCGGCAGCGTCGGTTCCGCACTGGGTAACTTCTCCGGCAATGCCTCCGGTCTGTTCGCAACACTGACAGGCACGGGCACGCCAGCACTGGGCACAAGCCTGATGGGAAATCTTGCGTCGGGCATCACCGGCACGCTTTCGAGCGGGGCGGGCCTGCTGGGGAATATATGGGGGCCTATCGTCTCCGGCTTCGGCAGTTTGTTTGCGGGAGCGGCCCCGGTGATCGGCGTAATCTCCGGCATTATCGCCGTTATGAGCATCCTCGGCGACCACATGGAGGACATCCGGGGGATCATCGGCAACGTCTTTGGAGAAAAGGGCCTCAAGGTCTTTGACTTCTTTGCGGAGAAGATCGGCGGGATCAAGGACTTTATCATGGGCCTGTTCGAGCCGGGAGCCATGACGGAGCTTTTTGCGCCCCTGCAAGACGCAATCACAAATCTTTTCGGCGAGGACGCAGGAGCGGCTTTCGGCGGGATCGTCACGATACTGGAAAGCATCATGGGCATTGTGGGCCAGATCGTGACCTTTGCAACAACGGTGGTCAAGCCCATCATCGAGGAAGTGTTCAACTTCATCGTCGGGACGGTGCTGCCCATCCTGCTGCAAACTTTCGCAAATGTGGCCCCGACAATCGCAAGCATCGTGGACGGGCTGGGGTCGGCTATTATGGCCGCCATGACCTTTATCGGCGAGGCGATCCAAACCTTGCTGCCCATCATCGAGGCCATTGTCACGGCAATCATGAACGTGGCGAGCGTGGTAATCCCGATCCTGCTTGACGTGATTAACGCCTTTGTGGAGCAGTTTACCCCCATCATTGAGGGCATCAAGACCGTGTTCAACGGCCTGATCGACTTTATCACGGGCGTGTTCTCCGGCAACTGGGAACAGGCGTGGGAGGGCGTCAAGCAGATTTTCTCCGGCGCTTTTGACGCGCTGGCCGGTCTGGTGAAAGCCCCTATTAACGCGGTTATCGCCATCATCAACGGCGTAATCAACAACATCAACGGAATGGGTATCACGATCCCGGACTGGGTGCCCATCATCGGCGGTCAGGGCTTCACGGTAAACATTCCGACAATCCCCATGCTGGCACGCGGCGGCTTTACCAACGGGCCGAGTATCGCAGGCGAGGCCGGACAGGAGGCAGTTATCAGTTTCCTGCCGGGCGTGCGTGCGGAGAATATCGCCACATGGACGCAGGCCGGGCGGATGCTCGGCATGGACAGGCTGCTGGACTTCGGCGGCAACTATCGCGGGCTGGACGAGATCGACACATCGGACGGCTGGCCCGGCGGAGGCGGGGACGTATTCTCCCCGACAATCAACATCACCATTCAGGGGAACGCGGACGAGGAAACCATGCAGCGGGCAAGCGACGAACTGGAGGCAAGGCTTGATGCGTGGTGGGAGCGGAAGCAGCGCCAGCGGGTGCGCACCGCCTATTAAGACCATAGGAGGACGGTATGGCATACATCACCAAGAGCGGCGATACATGGGACGTGATCGCCAAAGAAGTGTACGGAAGTGAATACCATGCCGACGTTCTTATGGCGGCAAACCCGCAGCACATTGATACGTTCATCTTCAACGCCGGGGTGGAGCTTTCCACTCCGGCGCTTGAGGAGGAGCGGGACGGGCTGCTGCCGCCGTGGAAATACGAGGCGAATTACGATGATTGAAACCAGACGCATTGCGCTGGACGTGCGCTATAACAACGTCGAGTTTGCCGGGCAGGTCGGCGCGGACATCGAGAGCATGACCTACGTTGACAGCGCGGCGGACAACAGCGACAGCATAGACATCACCCTGAACGCGCAGGATCGCAAATGGGCGAGCGCGTGGATGCCGGACAAGGGCGCGACGCTTCGGCCCCGGATCATCGGGCAAAGCTGGGAGCGAACCGGCGACAGGCGGCTGATCGCCTGCGGCCTGTTCGTGCTGGACGACATCGGCTATAACGGCTATCCGTCCACCTTGCAGGTCGGCGGCGTGAGCAAGCCGAGCGACAACGATTTTTCGGAGTACGAGCGGGAGGTTATCTGGAAAAACACCTCCATCAAACGAATTGGACAAACCATAGCGGAGCGGTACGGGCTGGGCTTTTCCTACGATGCGGACGATTACGACATCGAGTGTGATGAGCAGGACGGCACCGACAGCAGCTATTACAATACCCTGTGCAAAAACTACGGTCTGATCCTGAAAGTGTATGCGCGGCGGCTGTGGGTCTATGACAGGGAGAAATACAAGGCAAAGCGGCCCGTGCGGACGTTCTATCCAAGCGACATGAAGCGCGGGAGCTTTAACTTTTCCACCACGCTTTCCGGCACCTATACCGGCGGCTATTTCACCTATACCGACGCAGACAAGGATATAGACATCGTTTGCAGCGTCGGCGGCGGGACGCACACCAAGAACGTGAACCGGCGGGCCAGCAGCGTGTATGACGCCAGCGTGCAGCTCTGCGCCGAGATCAACAACGCCAACCACGGAAACACGAAAGTCAAGTTTTCCGTAGATGGCGAATGGCGCGTGAGCGCCGGAAACTGCATACGGATTTCCGGCTACGGCTCGAAGATCGACGGCAAATACTTTGTGGACAAGGTTACGCACAAGATCGCCAAGGGGAGCGGTTACACGGCGGACATCGAGGCAAGCCTTGTGGAAACGCCGTTTTATTACTGGGACGTGGGCGGCAGCATCGAATACCACGAAAACGAGGACGCGGCCAGCGAGGACTATCAGGACAATTACGAGAGCACCAGCCCGGCGGCAAACGCCTCCAGCGCGGGAGCGGGAGCGGAGGCCGGGCAGAGCGTGGAGCTGTCCAACGCGCCGTTCTACTATTCCAGCACGGCGGCAAGCCCATCCTGCTACAAGAGCGGCACGTTCTATTTCTATGACGGCATACTGATTAACGGGCGATACCGCATCACAAACAGCGAGGCCCGTTGCGGCAAGCTGCCCGTGGGCGAGAACTGCACCGGCTGGGTGCCCGCCAGCTATTGCACCGGCGGGGGCGGCGAAAGCTCCACAGGCGGCGGAGGCGGCGGCCAGAATGTAAACCTTGCCAGATAGGAGGCGGAGCGGGTGCCATCGACAAACAGAACGGGGCGCGTCAGCTCCATCGACTACGAGGCCGGAACGTATGAGGTGACCTATTACGACCGAGGCCAGAGCGTGACACGGCAGATCAACGCCATGAGCAACGGCGAATACAAGATGCCGAACATAGGGCAGATCGTCAGCGTCACGCACCAGAGCAACGGGACGGCGGCGGCCACCACCACCGGCACGGTATGGAACAAGACCAACAAACCGGCGGAGGGCTATAAGGGCCTGTACCGCAAGGAATATGGCAGCTCCAAGGGGCAGGCATACGACCGATACGACGAGAACACCGGCGTATTCAAGAGGATCGTCAACGGCGAAATCTACGAGGAAGCGGCAGGCCCGGCGACCATATCCGGCGGCGGGCAGGTACAGCTTATGAGCCGGAAAGGGAGCGCCAGCATACAGGGTAAAACCGGCGTGGGCATCGTGTCAGAGCAGAGTTTCAGCGCGGAGGCCGGTACAATCATCAACTTCACGGCGGGCGGCGCGTTCAGCGTGTCCGCAGGGGGAGACATCACCCTGACCGTCGGCGGCACCAGCGTGACAGTCGGCGCGGGCGGCACGGTAAAGATCACCGGCGCAAGCAAGGTGGAGCTGTCCGCCCCGGAAATCGCCCTGAACGGTTCAAGCAAGATCGACCTGACGGCCCCGACGGTCAACATCACAGGATCGGGCACCGTGAACATCACCGGCGCGGACGGCAACGCGACGATTAAGGGCAAGAGCCTTGTCACGCATACGCACAGGGATAGCATGGGCGGCAGCACATCAGCGCCGACGTAAGGAGGCAGGCAATGGTAACAGGCAGTTATATGGGCAGGGCGTTCACCGTGAGTTCGTGGCGCATCCTGACACCGAGCGACCTCAAAGGGAAAACGGGAAGCGACTGGGCGCTGCATGAGACGGTGGGACGCAAGGCGCGGAGCCAATACCTTGCGCCGAAGCTCAAAAGCTATGCCCTTGACCTGCTGCTGCGTGCGCAGGACGGCGTAAGCCCGCGCAGCACACTGACACACTTTCAGCGGATGTCAGAGGCGGGTATGGCGGATTGGTTCGTGATCGGCGGCAGGCCGCTTTCCCCGTACCCGTTCAAAATCACCTCCGTTTCGGACGAGTGGAGCGCGGTGCTGAACGGCGGCGTGCTGGTGGAGTGCACGGTCAGCTTGACCATCGAGGAATACCTGTAAGGAGGCGAAGCCATGTTATCGACTGTGCCGGTCATTGAGATCGAGGCCGGAAGCGCGACGGACAGCCGGACGGAGGAAATATACCGCAATCTGCAAGTGCTGTACGGCACCGTCGCCGGAGAACAGGCGCTTGACCGCGATTTCGGGATTGATCCCAGCATACAGGATTTCCCGTCGGAGAACGCCGAGGCGCTGCTGGCGGCGGAGTATGTGAGAAAGACGCAGCGATACGAGCCGAGGGCGCGTGTCAGCTATGTGTCTTTCGACAAGGAAGATAACCCGGTAGGACAAATCAAGCCAAAGGTGGTGATCGAAATTGTCTAACATCAGCCAACTGGCCAACGTGCCGGAAATCAGCTTCATCGAGAACATGACCTTGCAGGAGACGGAGGAGCTGGTCAAAGAAACCTATATCCGTGCGTACAAGGAAAAATTCGGCGTGGAGCCGGAGCTTGGCGACGCGGACACAAAGCCCCTGCTGATGAAAGCGTTTTCCTATCTGACCTATCAGGTCATGCAGTATATCGACGCAAAGGGCCGGGCGGAGCTGCTGAAAACCTCCACGGCGGACGCGCTGGAGGCGCTGGGCGCTCTGTTCGGCTTGGAGCGGCAGGAAAGCACGCGGGCGATTGCCACGGAGCGGTTCAGCCTCGCGGAAGCGCGGGCCGACACCGTGGCCGTTCCCGCAGGCACAAGAGTGAAAACCGCGAGCGGGCGCTACTTCAACACGCTGGACTATGCGGAGATCGCGCCGGGAGACACCTATGTGGACGTGACTGTGCAGGCGGAGGAACCGGGGACGGAAAGCAGCGGCATCCTTACGGGCGTTATCAATCTGCTGGTCGATCCCATCCCGTATATCGCAAGCGTAGAGAACACGGGGCCGAGCACCGGCGGGCTTGACGCGGAGGACGACGACAGCCTGACGGAGCGCATCTATCTGGCCCCGTCGAAATTCTCCTGCGCCGGGCCGCGTGACGCCTACGAATACTATGTGCGCGAGTGGCGCAGCGACGTGGCCGACGTGAAGATCACAAGCCCGTCCGCCTGCGTTATCGCCATCTACTTTACGATGGACGATCCAGATACCGGCATCCCGCGCCTGCCGACGGACACGGAGCGGACGAGCCTTGCGGCTTATTTGAGCGGCGAGACGATCCGCCCGCTGTGCGATCAGGTGGGATGCTATGAGCCGGAGGAAGTGGATTACTCCATCAACATCACATACAAGATCGCCAGCAGCGACCAAGCCAGCGTCGGCACCATTCAGGAGAAGATCGCGGCGACGGTGGCAGACTTCAAGAAGTGGCAAAGGACGCTGGGGCGGGACATCAACCCCACGGAGCTGATTTACCGCATCCGGGCGGCAGGGGCAAAGCGCGTGACCGTGACAGCCCCGACGGACATCACCGTGACGAGCGTGCAGCTTCCGAAATGCACCGGCACGACGGTGACATACGGAGGTCTGGAAGATGATTAAAAGTCTGCGGGAGGCACGGATCGTTGACGGCGTGCCCCGCATCGTCGCCGGGCAGGAGTGGGTGCAGGCGCTTTCCGAGGCGCTGGGCGTCCTGCATGAAAAGACGCTGGACTTTGCGGACGCGAGCCAGATTTACACGGCGCTGGACACAGCGCCGGAGGATGTTCTGGACGCGCTGGCCGTCAACTGGAAAATCGACTGGTACGACACGGGCTATACCGTGGCGCAGAAACGCAGGATCGTCAAGACCGCCCTGACCGTGCGGCGGCTGATGGGCACCGTGCGGGCCGTCAAGCTGCAAGCGGACGCCATATATCCGGGCACCGACGTGGAGGAATGGTTCGACTACGGAGGCGACGCGGGCTATTTCCGCCTGTTTGTGAACATCACGGACAGTTCGGAAGAAAACCCGATGATCGTCATGCCGCCGGAGGAAATCGAGCGGCGGCTTGTAACGGCAAAGCGGTGGAGCGCACACATGGAGAGCTTTTCTTACATGGTGCGCCATGCGCTGCTGCTGGGCGCAAAAGCGGAGCGGTGGGCCGTGCGTCCGCCCGTCTGCGGGACGATCTACTGCGGGACGCATTGGGAGCCGTCCACGCTGGGGTACAGCGAGGGCGCGACCGTCCTTGCAAACGCGGGGCCGGAGGCGTTCCCCATTTCGCCGGAGCTGACGGGCACGCTGCCGCAAAACGCGGTTGCGGCCTACACCGTATGCGGCGGCATGGTGAGCGGCGGCGCGACGGCGGGCTACGCCGTGGCGGGCACACCGGCGGGAGAGACGCAGGAGTGCGGCACGTTGCCGGAGGAGGCGTGACATGGAAGCACAAGGACAGTATGGCAAGCGCAATCCGCTGTTCATGTATCAGGGAACGGCGGGGTACAGCGTCGAGGCGACGCTGCAAACAGGCGAGAGCGGGCAGGAACCCGCGCAGGCCCATATCGTTACATCGTCCCCCAGTGGCACCGCCCGCTGTGGGACTTTGTGATACATCGGGAGGAAAGGAGGAAACCGGCATATGGCTTTCTGGAAAGATACTTTCCTGAACGCCCGCCGCGCGGAACTGCTGCGGAGCGTAACACGCTTCCAGTATCAGCGCAACGGCGGGACGTGGTACGACGGGGAGATCAACAGCAAGGAGGTCATAGGCGACAGTGTGGTGGTGTTCGTGAACGTGCCGAGCTTCGGCGTGGCGGACACGATCACCGGCGTGCGCGTCTATGACAACAACAACAATCTCGCGGGGCAGCAGAGCATCAGCCTTGTGCGCGACAGTCTGAACACGGGGCTTTTGCGCTTCACGTTCCCGCTGATTGAACAGACCACATAAGGGAGGAGGGAAAGACCTATGTATGCACGCACCTACTGGGTGGATCACGTCACCGATCAGCACGGAGAAGTGATCCAGCAGGGCACCCTTTTGGATCAGGCCCATTTCAACAACATTGAAAAGGGCCTGTCCGATCAGTCGCTTGCGGCTGCGTTTATGCAGTTCCGCGCCATTCAGGAAAGCTACGAGCTGACGGACGAGCTGCACACCGTCACGCTGGGCAACACCGGCAGCAAGTGGCCGTTCAACAACAGGGCGGAAACCGTGGCGCTGTCGCAGCTCCGTGAGAGCGAGAACTACGGCGTGGAGGTCAATGTGCTGTCCTACAGCGGCGGCCTGCTTGGGCACGTCAAAGTCATTGACCGGGCGGCCAACGGCTTCAAGCTGCTGCACGACGGCAGCGCAACCAGCGTAAAGGTAAACGTCCGCGTGAGCGGCGGCCTTATCAATTAACGAGGAGGAAAAGACAACATGAAGATTGTCGAAAGAAACGCCGGGCAGAAGATCGACTACGAGCTGCGCGGCACCCGCCTGTCCTTTGCGGACGGCGAACTGACGCTTGACCTCGCCCGCTACCAGCAGGACGATCCCGTGACGCGGGACATCATGGTGGACAGCGAGGGCTACCTGACCAACGGGCGCGGGCGCTACTATGCGGCGCAGGTCGAAATCCCCACCAAGGAATACGAGGAAACCGAGCCGGAGAACGAGGGCGACGAAGTGGAGCGCACCGCGCTGCCGCTGGACACCGACAAGGTGACGCTGTATCTGTTCTCCGTCGAGGGCATCCTGATCCGCTGAAAAGGAGGAAAAAACAATGAGTTTTGAAGCTGCGGAGCTGGCCCTGAAAACTGTTTGCCCCGGCAACGTGTTTTTGTATGACGACAAGGAAATGCCGTCCACTTTCGTGTACATCCCGAAGTTCCGGCTGTGTGACGTGCTTTCCACGGAGGACACCACCATTCACCCCGCGTTCCGCGTCGGCGGCGTGGAAATCGACGGGTTCTATTTCGGGAAGTTCCAGACCCATCACTACAACAGCCGGGCCTATTCCCTCCCCGGCGAAGACCCCAGTGCCAACGCGACGCTTGACACGTTCGTGGCCTGCGCCCGCGCTAAGGGCGGCAACTTCCACGAGATCACGAATGCGGAGTGGGCCGCCGTCGCGCTCTGGTGCCACAAGAACGGCACCGAGCCTTACGGCAACAACAACTACGGCAAGGACAGCCACGAGACGCTTTACAAGGCGATCCCCACCACCAAGAGCAGCGGCCAGACAAACCATGTCGCCACCGGCACCGGCCCCATCACTTGGAGCCACGACCGCACGCTGGGCGGCATTTGGGACATGAACGGCAACGTGTCCGAGTGGTGTACCGGCCTGCGTCTGGTCACGGGCGAGGTGCAGGTGATCGTTGACAACAACGCCGCCGATCCCACCGCCGACCTGTCCGCCACGTCCGCCGCGTGGATGGCAATTAACGCCGCCGCGACCGGCTGGGCCGATCTCTTTATCGAGCCGGACGGCTCCGGCACCACCAGCGGCAGCGTGAAGCTGGATTATGTCAGCAGCAAGTGGAAGTGGGACACCACCATTTCCTCCAGCTCCGACAGTTCGCGCAACTGCGCGTTCAAGGACATCACCGCCTCTGCCAACATTGGCGACACGGCCAAACTGCTGCTGATGGCCCTCGCGCTGCTGCCCGACACCGCCCTGACCGGGGACAACATCGACGCCACCTATGGCGGCGATTACTTCTATGCCAACAATGAGGCAGCGGAACGGTGCCTCTATCGCGGCGGCCACTGGTACGGCGGGGCCTACTACGGCGTTTTCTGCGCGGTCTTGAGCAGCCCGCGCTCCTACTCCCTCGCGAGCATCGGGGGCCGCTCCGCTTCGTATTGATCCACTGTACACTGATCCCTGACGCACTGACTGTCGAGCGATAGCGAGACAGACGCAACAGGACAATTCCTGCCGCCCGCGCCAACCGGCGCGGGCGGCGGCTGGGATCGGGAAAGGAGGGAAAGCCATGCAGGGAGAGCAGAAGCCGGAAAGCAGCTATAAGCCGTTTGAGGTCAAGGAGAAAATCGGCGAAATGATCCGCTATGGCAGACCGCTGACAAAGCAGTTCAGCCGGAAAGACCGCGACCTCGCGGACGAAATGCGGGCGTCTATGCTGCGGATGTATCACCTTGCCGTGGAGATCGAAAAGAAATACTACCGCAAGACCACAACGCAGGAGCTTGACGTTGAATTGGAATGGCTGCGGCATCTGGTGAGGATGGCGTCGGACAAGGACTATTGCGGGCCGAAATACTCCCCGCCGCTTTCCACCCATCAATACGAGGTGTGGTCAAGGTACAACGCGGAGATCGGCAACATGCTGGGCGGATATATCAAATCCCTCCAGCGTTAGCCGCTCTCCGCTTCCTTTTGGGAATAGGCCGACCACGGTGCCTCTATCGCGGCGGCAACTGGAACAACGGGGCCAACAACGGCGTTTTCTACGCGAACTTGAACAACCCGCGCTCCAACTCCAACGCGAACATCGGGGGCCGCTCCGCTTTTCGTCTATACATTCCGTTCGGCGGAAGTCCTGCGCCTGACAAGTGGGTTATGCCTCAAGGGGCATGATCGGTGTGCAGACTAAAAGGGGCCTATTAACCGTTCCCGCGAGGGCGGGAAAAAATGTGAATTGCCGTGGAGACGGAAACGCCACACACGGCACAGGCAGGAGATTAAAAACAGCATGAGCGAGATCACAACGATTGTCAACGCATGGGCGGTTGTGTGTTGCTTTGGCTGGCTGATTGAGGCGTTTCGGAACGCACGCAAGGGCAAGAGATACCGGGCCGAGGTCATGGCCTTTACCGCGCATCTGGAGGATTACCTGCTTATCATTCAGGCGGGCATGATCGCGGGAGACTATGAGCTGGGGCCATATCGCAAGCTGTGGGTATTCGTGCCGAAGAAGCGCCTCGTTATGGCGCTGCCGTTCCCGGACAGGATCGTGCAATGGAGCCTGTATCTCTATCTCAACCCGATTTTCGACAGGCTGATGATCGAGGACAGCTACGCTTGCAGGAAAGAGAAAGGGAGCCACAAGGCGGCAAAGCGCCTGCAATACTGGATGCGGCAGGTGGACAGGAAGCCGGGGCCGGGATGGTACGTCCTGAAACTGGATATATCCAAATACTTCTACCGCATCCATCATGAAAAGCTGCTGGCAATTCTGGCGCGGCGCGTGAAAGACCCGGACATGATGGCATTTCTCCGCGCTCTGGTGAACAGCCGCGTGGAGCCTTTCGGCTTACCACGCGGGAAGAAGCCGGAGGACATCACGGCGGACGAATGGCTTTACGACGTGGGTATGCCCATCGGCAATCTCACGTCGCAGATGTTCGCCAATATCTACCTGAACGAGCTGGATCAGTTTTGCAAGCACAAGCTCAAAATCCATTATTACATCCGCTATATGGACGACGTGATTATCATCGGCCCGGACAAGGAAACGCTGAAAGCGTGGAAAGCGAAGATCGAGGCGTTTCTGTGGGACGAGCTGGCGCTTGACCTGAACGACAAGACCAGCATCCGGCCTATGCGTCAGGGCGTGGAGTTCGTCGGCCTGCGGATTTGGCCCACGCACATGAAGCTGCGGAAAAGCACCGTGCGGCGGATCAAGAACGAGGTGCGCAAATTCAGTGAACGGTATGCCGCTGGAATTTACAGCCGGGAAGAATTTGACCGGCGGATCGCCAGCGTCAGGGGGATGCTGGATCATGTGGAGAGTGCGAGCCTGCGCGGACGGCTGAACGAGATTTACCGGGCGGAGCTGAAAAAAGCAGCGGAAAGAAAACTGCGAGAGGAGGCGGAGCATGAGCCATTTGCAGATCATTGAAAATCTGGAAATCGTGACGGAGCTGCAAGCAAAGGCGATTAAGGCCCTTGCCACGCGGCTTGCGGAGCTGGGCGATACAGAAACCGGGCGGGACGAGATCGCGGCGGCGGATGAAGCCTTTAAGCGGATCGTCGGCACGGACATCTGAACAGCAGATACTTTGTCGGGAGGACAAAATGAGCATTAAGGATATTGTGTTGAATGGGGGCGGCGTGCTGCTTGTCCTGCTGACCATCATACAGATCGCCCCCATCAAGGTAAATCCGTGGTCGGCCATTGCCCGGCTGCTGGGGAAAGCCATTAACGCCGACGTGCTGAAAAAGCTGGACGACGTGGAGAGCGAGGCCAAGGAGACGCAAAAGACCCTTGACGAGCATATCCGAATGGACGATGAGCGGAACGCGGACAGCCACCGGCAGCGGATTTTGCAATTCAATAACGAATTGTTGAGAAATATCCCACACACGGAGGAGGATTTTATCGAGGTGCTGGGGGAAATCGACTTCTACGAGGACTACTGCAAAACGCACCCGGAATACAAAAACAACCGTGCGATCCACGCCATTGCGCACATCGGAAAGGTGTATGACGAACGGCTGGAAAAGCACGACTTTCTGTGAGGAGGAAAGCTATGAATAACATCACTCCCATTGTCGAGGCGCTGTTTGGCCTGATTGCCGCCATCATCACGGTGCTTGTCATTCCGTACATCCGCAGCAAGACCACCGCACAGCAGCAGGCGGAGATCAACGCATGGGTGAAGATCGCCGTCAATGCCGCCGAGCAGATTTATGACGGCGTCGGGCGAGGCGCGGAAAAGAAAGCGTATGTTCTGGCGTTCCTGATGGAACACGGCATGACGCTGGACGAGGCAAAACTGGACGCCATGATCGAAGCCGCCGTGTATGATTTGAAGAACGGCCTGCTTGTGGTGGAGAGCGGCACCGTGCCCGACGCGGAAATGCCGGAGGAAACGCCCGTGCTGAATATGCGATATTACGACGGCGACGTTGACGACGATCTGCCATATGTCGGCGTGCTGAAAACCGACGAGGAAACCGGCCTCATTTACGACGAGGAGGGCGACGTGGTGGACAGGGACACGCTCGCAGGGTTCTGCGAGGGGGATGGAAAGGGGGACGACTGACCATGAGCAACAGCAAACTGGCGACCGTCACCATTCTTTCCCCCAATCACAGCGGGAAGCGCACGCACGCCATCGACACCATCACCGTGCATTGCATGGCGGGCAACCTGTCCGTGGAGAGCTGCGGCTATATGTTCGCCCAGCGGAGCCGCGAGGCCAGCAGCAACTACGGCATCGGCAGCGACGGGCGGATTGCCCTGTATGTGGACGAGGCAAATCGCTCTTGGTGTACGTCAAGCCGGGCGAATGACCAGCGGGCCGTCACCATCGAGGTTGCCAACACCGCATCGGGCGAGCCGTGGCCCATTTCCGACGCGGCCTATCAGTCCCTTATCAATCTGCTGGTGGACATCTGCCAGCGGAACGGGATCAAGAAACTGCTGTGGAAAGCGGACAAGTCCCTGATCGGGCAGGTGGACAAGCAGAACATGACCGCGCACCGCTGGTTCGCGGCAAAGTCCTGCCCCGGAAATATGCTGTACGAGAAGATGGGCCAGATCGCGGCGGAGGTCAACGCCCGTCTGGACGGCACCACCGCCCCGGCGGAGCCGGAGAAGCCCGCCACCTCCAGCGCCGCGCCGAAGATGGCACCCGCCGAGAAGCGCGACACCAGCCTTTCCGGGGCCTATAAGGTCACGGCCAGCGACGGCCTGAACATGAGATACGGCCCCGGCACCAGCTATGCCATCATCCAGACCATCAAGAAAGGAACGGTAGTGCGGAATTATGGCTACTACTCCGCCCGCAACGGCGTGAAGTGGCTGTACATTCAGGTGGGCAAGGCCATTGGCTTTGTTCATTCCGGCTATCTGGCGAAGATATGAAAAAGAAGCTGGATTTTTCCAAGCGCCTGATCTCCGACATCCGCGTGCTGCTGTGGATCGTGACCGTCGGCGTGCTGGCGCTGTCGTTCCTGTGCATCTTCATGGGACACGCGGATGATCTGCCGTGGCTGTCCGTCATGGTGGGCCTGCCGTGGGCGGCGCACGGGACTGTGTGCAGTTTTTACATGGAAATGGCGAAAAGCGACCACCGCGAGGGCGGGATCACCTTTGAGAGCGCCAAGGCAAATAATTTTTCTGAGGACGAACCGAGCGGCCCGGCGGGATAACCGGCGGACATATCATAAAGCACAAGGGCAAGCGCCCCGGCACCGTGAGAGAGCGGAGCCGGGGCGCTTTTGTCGTTTCTGCCAAATTGACGGAGCGGGAATAATTCTGTATATTATTCTCACATTCGAGCGGCGCGGCGGAACGGGAAACCGACACCGCCGCGCTGGGGTTAAGGCATGAAAGGAGGAATACACTTGTCACGGATGCCATTTAAGCACCTGACAAAAACGGATCGCCTGCGCATAGAACGCTGGCGCAATCAGGGGATGAAGCCCAAAGAGATTGCCGAAAAGCTGCGCGTGCATATCTCCACGATCTACCGGGAATTGAAGCGCGGAGAATATGAACGCCTGAACGGGCAGACATGGGAAATGGAGACGGCATACAGCCCGGACATTGCGGAGGCTCGCTATCAAGAAAACCTGCGGAACAAGGGGCCGGAGCTGAAAATCGGAGCCGACCATGAGCTTGCCAAGTATATTGAAGATACCATTATTG
>Ga0079305_1001857_pt1 | contig 22931 bp, 33 predicted proteins | sample LMS_cellobiose_e_FD_79183 | JGI IMG/M metagenome (GOLD analysis project Ga0079305, IMG submission 79183) | Rumen-fistulated moose microbial communities from Alaska, USA - LMS_cellobiose_enrichment | ecosystem: Host-associated > Mammals > Digestive system > Stomach > Rumen fluid ... | reverse complement strand
ATTCTCTCCTCATCTGCTGACGATACACCCACTACGTGGAGAACCTACGGTAGTGGTTATACGTGGTTTGAGGGCAATGCGAGCCTGCTCGCTGACCTGCCCATCAGCACGACCTATGGGACACTTCTGCAGTTTCGCTATGGCAATATCATCAGCCAGATGTTCCTGCCCTACAGCAGCTCTATTACGCCGAACCAGATATGCTACCGCATCGGCAACGCAAGTACAAATACATGGGTAGCCTCCTTTACGCCGATTGCATGGCATGACCGGACGGTTACGTTTTCAGACAATGCCCCTTCCTCCACCGCTGAGGACACCCCTTCCGCTTGGTCTGCCAGAGGGCCGGTCTATGAGTACATCAACAACGGCACAACGCTTGGCTATCCGAGCAACATAGGCCACATCGTAAACTACCCGACGCCTGGAGGAACGTATATCTCCCAGCTCTGGATATGCAGCGCGGATGCAGGCGGCGCGGTGTATAGGAGAGCCGGACGCACCACCTCGACGACGTGGGCAGAGGCATGGGAAAAGCTGGTGTTTGAGAGCGAGGTTGTCCCAAAGGATGATATCACCAACATCACCGCTTCTTCCCTGACCGCAAGCACCGCAGCGACCGGAGTATATACGCGGGTAGGAACAATATCCATTCCGGCGGCGGGTATCTATGTAATAACCGCGCGGATTCGATTCTCGACAAACACGTCAGGCTACAGGCGCATTATGGTCAGTACCAACAGTGCAGCAACAGCCACTTCTGCTCCGGCGTTGTGGTCTTCAGGACTGGACTTGACTTCTGCGCCGCTAAGCGGACAGTTTACTACGCTGTCAGTAACGTATCCTGTTACCGCAGGATCGGCAGACGTCGGCCCCATATATCTCTGGGTGTATCAGAACTCCGGCAGCGGCTTGACGCTCAGCAGTCTTACATTCCGTGCGTTGCGGGTGAAATAACAGGAGGAACCAAAATGTACATCGTAATCGAGTTACAGACGACCGGAGAAACCACAGCCATCCCCCCAATCACCACCTACACGAACTGGCAGCAGGCATACGCCAAATATCACACTATTCTGGCTGCCGCTGCTGTATCTACTGTTCCGAAGCACGCAGCCGTTATTCTCAATGAAGAGGGCGCGGTGATTCGGAATGAGTCCTTCGAGCACGGGGAGGCGGCGTCCGAATGACGATCCCAGAAAAAGCCGTCAACTGGGCGATCGGAATCGCCCAGGACGATGCGCACGGGTATGATCAGACCTCTCGTTGGGGGCCAAATTACGATTGCTCCAGCTTCGTTATAACGGCCTACCAGAAGGCCGGTGTGGACGTTCGTTCCAAGGGTGCTACGTATACGGGGAATATGCTTCACGTCTTTCTCAGCTGCGGTTTTCGTCCGGTGACCGACGGGACGCTGCGGGCAGGAGACGTACTGCTGAACGAGAAGAACCACGCCGCCATGTACATCGGCGCGGGTCAGCTCGTGCAGGCCTCCCTGAATGAGAAGGGCACCGTCACCGGCGGACAGAGCGGCGACCAGACCGGGAAAGAGATCGCTGTGGTGCCGTTCTATCAGTACCCATGGGACTGTGTACTCCGCTACGCGGCGAACTCAGGCAGCGAGGAAAGCCAGGATACTGCGGTGAGCCTGCCCATGGTGAAACGCGGCGATGTGTCCGGGGCCGTGCTATCTGTGCAGCTCCTCTTGATTCACAAATGGGCCGTGTCCTGCGGAATCGACGGGGCGGACGGAGACTTTGGCCCTAACACCGAGAGCGCCGTGAAAGCGTTCCAGACACACAAACGGTTGGAAGCAGACGGAATTGTGGGGCCGCTGACCTGGGCGGCGCTGATCGGAGGCACGAAATGAGCGAGGCGATCATTGTAGCCATCATCATGACAGCCGGAACCCTTCTGGGACAATGGCTCATTACACGGAAGAACCGCAGAGAAGCTGATGCGGCTGACGCCGCCAAGAACCAGCGCATCAATGACCGCCTGGAGCGAATAGAGGAAAAGCTGGACATCCACAACGGCTACGCAGAGAAACTGGGAGATATCCAGCGGGATATAGCAGTATTACGGACAGAGATCATACATCTGAAAGGAGAATGAGATGACTAAGAAATTCTGGAAGGCTGCCGCCATCCGTGCGGTGCGTACCGTATGCCAGACTGCAATCGCTACCATTGGCACTGCAGCGGTGCTGAGTGAAGTCAACTGGGTCATGGTGGCAAGCGCAAGCGTCCTTGCCGGCGTACTGAGCATCCTAAACAGCATCGCCACAGGCTTGCCCGAGGCACAGGACGATTCCTTTCTGACGCCGCCTACTGCGCTCTGAGCCACGCTTCACCCGTAGGGGTGAAACTATACCCTTGAAGTTCGAAAATGCGACACATCGCGTTAAACAAGCCTCAAAAGCGAAATGGCGGCAGACCAGCCGCAGAACAATACAAACACGCCCGACCATAGGCGAAAGGAGAACACATGGACGAGAACAAAGAAGTCAGCACCGAGCTTGAGGAGACCGGCGTTACCCCTGAGACGGAGGCCGATGAGGACGGCGCCATCTATGACGATGACGACGACGCCGAGTGGGACAACGTGAAATGGGAGAAGGACGACGATGACGAAGACGAAGCCGGTACTGACGCGGACGCTAAGGAACCAGAAGCAGACCAGCAGAAGGAGCCAGCGGAGGAGAAACCCGCAAAGGACGAAGCCCAGAGCGCGGGAGAAGAGGACACAGACCAGTGGCTCGAACTCAAGCACATGGACGACGCTCCCAGGCGGGTAAGCAAGGAGGAGGCAAAGGTTCTGGCCCAGAAGGGCCTGGACTATGACCGAATCCGGGCGGAGCGTGACGCGCTTAAGGCGGATTCCGCACGCTTTGCGGAGATGGAAAAGTTTCTGGGCGAGCTGAAAGGCGACTACGCCTCGATCGACGACATGATCGACGAGGTAAGGGCCAAGATGCTCCGGGAGAAGGACGCCTCTTTGACCGAAGAGGCATCCAAGACCAAGGCCAGGGAGATGCGCAGCGTTTCCGTGATGAAACCGCAGCCGTCTCCGGAGGAGCTTCAGAGACAGCGGAGCAATCAGGCCGTATCGGCCTTCGTGGCACGCTATCCAACCGTGAAGGCGAGCGATATCCCCAAGAGCGTCTGGGACGAGGTGAAGCGCACCGGCAATCTGGTGGACGCTTACTCCCGGTATGAGACCCAGCAGCTTAAGGACGCCAACAAAAAGCTCCAGGACGAGCTGGACACGCTGAAACAGAACTACGAGAACGAGAAGCGCTCCGCCGGCAGCGCCAAATCCGCCGGCAGTAAGAGCGGCAAATCCACGATTCAGGAGCTGTGGGATGCCGATGACTAAAATGATTACGTAATGTCCGAACACACAGCCGCATAGCCGTGATGATTCGGACGGAAAGGACTATATCATGGCTATCAATCTTGCAAGCGAGTATTCTCCCCTTCTGGACAAGAGATTCACTCAGAAGTCCCTGACCGACGCCTGGTGCGGTCATGACTACAACTGGGATGGCGTTAACGGCATCAATGTCTGGACGCTGGGCCAGGTTGCCATCAACAACTACAGCGCTTCCGGCGCTAACCGGTTCGGCACTCCTCAGGAGCTTGAGGACGAAGTGAATACCTACACGCTGGCCAAAAAGCGCAGCTTCGCCGCTACGCTGGATATCACCAACGTGCAGGATCAGAAAAATATCAAGAAGGCCAATGCCGTCCTGAAGCAGATTTGGGACGAGCAGATGGTTCCCGAAATCGACACCTATCGTCTGGAGACTTGGGCCAACGGCGCTGCCAATGTCACCATCAACAGCACCGCGCTGACCAACTCCACCATCATCCGGGCCATCCTGACCGGCGGCAGCACCATGAACAACGCTCTGGTGAACCGCGACGGTCGTGTGTGCTTCGTGACCGAGTCCATGGCTGTGGAGACCAAGCTGGCTTCCGAGCTTCAGTACAACGAGAGCTACACCAGCAAGGCTATCGTGAACGGCATGATCGGCAAGCTGAACGGCATGCCCATCGTGGCTGTGCCCGATTCCTACATGCCCACCGGCATCGAGTTCATGATCAAGTACAAAAGGGCTTCCGCTGATCCGACGAAGCTGAAGATGCTTCGTGCTCACACCAAGCCTCAGGGCATCGCCGGTACTCTTCTGGAGGGCCTGGTGCGTTACGACAGCTTTGTGCTGGCTCAGAAGGCCGCCGGCATCTTCGTCTACGCGGCTTCCGGTGCTGTGGCTACCCCGACCATCACCATTTCCAGCCACACCGTGACCCTGGCTACCACCACCGCTGGTGCCACTATCTACTACACGCTGGACGGCTCCAACCCGAAGACCAGTTCCACCAAGGCTACCTACGACTCCAGCAACAAACCCACCAGCACTGCTGGCGCTACGGTTCGCTGCTATGCCGCGAAGTCCGGTTCCCTGAATTCCGGTATCGCTTCCGCGGTGGACGCCTGATCACGGCACAATTAAGGGGCGGCTTTTGCCGCCCCGCTCTTAAAACGGAGGTAATGACATGGCTACGAACGCCCAGTGGATTTTCGAAACCACTATGTCGATGATCGACGAACTGGACGACGAGGGTGCAGCCGATTACGCGGATACCGAGGAGTACAAGAACCGTACTCTCGCCATATTGAACGTGCTTTCCGGAGAGTTGTATCCTTACTCGGACACCTACAGACTTTCCGAAGACCCGAAGGTGCGCCCCATCGTTTCGGTCATCACCGACTTTGAGGGCGATATCGGGCTGGATGACTATATCTGCAAGTCTGTGATGCCCTATGGGCTTGCAGCGCATCTCCTGCTGGACGAGAACCCGACTGCGGCCAATTACTTCCAGCAGAGATATGAGGAGCTGAAAGGCGCACTCTCAGTTGGAATGCCGTCTGCCAGCGAGGATGTGGAAGACGTCTACTCCTGCAATCCGAAGTTCAGCAACGGAATCGGCTTTGAGTGGACTACGAGGTGGTAAAAATGGCTGTTACAGTAACCGACAACACCAATACGCAGATCGGGCAGAATGTGCCGCAGCTCCAGAGCTATCAGGCACAGAGCGCACCGGAACTTAAAAGCTACCAGGCGCAGAGTACGCCGGAACTGCAAAGCTACCAGGCACAGGAAGTGCCTACGCTGCAGAGCTATCAGGCGCAGGATATCCCGCAGCTTCGCAGTTACCAGGCACAGGAAATTCCCATCCTCCAGGCATACCAGGCACAGGTAGCGCCGGAACTGAGGAGCTATCAGGCTCCTGTAGAGCGCGTAAACGACGTCTATGATCGCGCTATCAACGCTCAGCGTCTGGCGCTGGAGAACCAGTACAATCTGAGCAGAGCTGCTGCGGAGCACAGCGCGGAACAGATTCCGGAATATTACCAGCAGCAGATGCGTCAGGCGTCTACTACCGCTGCGCGGAACCAGCAGGCGTTCAACGAATCTGCCGCCGGGAGCGGGTTGAACGTCGGCGCCGGGTCTCAGGCAAGGCTTGCCCAGAATAACGCTCTTCAGAACAATCTCTCTTCCATCGGCACGGCCCAGGCCAATGCCCAGGCAGAGGTGCAGTTCCAGCTCATGCAGCTTGAGCAGCAGTACCAGAACGCCATTGCCGAGGCTGTGGCGAACAACGAGTACGAACGCGCCGCAGCACTTCTGCAGGAATACCGGCAGGAGCAGGAGAGCGCTGTCAGCGTATACAACCAGAGGGCGCTCCTCGGCTTTGAGGAGCAGCAGAAAGCTGCCCAGAGTGCTGCTGACGTGGCCAACCAGGGTGCCATCCTGGGCTTCCAGGAACGGCAGGCCGCGGAGAAAAGCGCCGCAGACATTGCCAACCAGCAAGCGCTTCTCGGTCTGCAGGAACGTCAGACTGCCGCGCAGAGCGCAGCGGATATCGCCAACCAGATGGCGCTGCTTGGGCTGGAGGAGCGTCAATCCGCCGCGAAAAGTGCCGCGGATATCGCCAATCAGCGTGCTTTGCTGGGCTTCCAGGAGAACCAGACGGCACAGCAGAGCGCTGTGGACGCGGCGAACCAGAGGGCACTGCTGGATTACCAGGAGATGCTGGAAGCGGCGCGGAGCGCACAGGAGACCGCCAACCGCCAGGCCGAGCTGAATTCGAATGCGCTGGCAGACAGAGCGGCGCTGCTGGCTCAGTACGGCGACTTCTCCGGCTATGCCCAGCTCTACGGCAGAGACGCCGCTGCGCAGATGGCTGCTGTGTGGGCCAGACAGAACCCCGGTATCGCCTACTCCATGGGCCTGATCGACGGCAACACCTATGCTGTGCTTACCGGCGAGTATCCCACCGGTTATACCGGCGGTAGTACCGGCAGTTACAGCGGCGGCCCGGGAAGCCCCGACAATGGAGATAATGATAAAAGCAACAGTACCGGCGGGAATCTGACAGGCAGCCAGAGGCAGATGCTCATCGGGTATCTGGCAGCGCAGGCCGCCGGGAACTATGACTACATGGCGAACCTGTTGAGCTATAACCCGGATAACCTGTCTTTGCAGAGCGACGCATCCGCCGTGCTGAACGCTGTGGCGGAGGGCGCCAATCTCACATCCCTAACGCATGCCGAGCGTGCGCAGGCACAGCAGATCCTCAACAACTACCGGCAAGTGACGGCTGCCAACCAGCCGCAGACTGTCGCGGCCCGACCCGGAACCTCGTATGACCCGAATGTGTATCAGCAGCAGACGGCCAACGTCCTTGGTGCTACCGTTCCGGTTACCGCTTCGCCTGCGGAACGGGAGGCGTTCCTTGATGCCGCCAACTCCAACACGAACCTCTGGACTACTATGGGGAATGGAGTAGACCGGTTCTTTGACAACTCGGCAAACGCTCTTGCCTCGGCTCTTGACTGGCTTGAAGGCAAAGGCTGATAGGAGGCAGAAGAATGCCTAACGATATCCTCAAAACCTATCTGGAGGCGAAGAAATCCGGTGCCTCCGAACAGAACGCTATAGCGGCGGTACGGCAGAACTCTACCGCCGCCGCTTCTGCTTCTCAGAACACACAGACCCAAGCTCCCGCTTCCGGCAATACTGCCCTCAATTACCTGATGGCAAAGCGTCAGGGTATGTCCGAGAAGGAGGCGCTTGCCACCGTCCGGAGCGGCGTGAGTGCTGTATCCACGCCCGGTACCCAGTCCAGGCTGTATGATGACAAGAGCAACAAGCAGACGCTGCTGGAGAAGGCCCGAAGCAGCACGGCAGACTCTGCCATCGGCAACGCTCTTGCCAACAGGCGGCTGGAAAGGCTGACGAAGAAGTACGGCAACCAGGTATTCGATGACAACTTCCTCGGCCAGTTCCGGGCCAACTACGGCGCAGGCAAGATCAGCCAGGAATATGCCCTTGCGTACAGCGACTACATGGACAACCCCACCAAGGAGAACTACGACTATGCCGTAGCCATGCGAAACCTGTACAACCAGATGGTAGCGAACAACCAGGAGGCGCTGGATGATCAGAATGTAAGTGCCGGGTGGCTGACCAAGGATATTGCCGGATATCTGCCGCAGTTGGGAAACCAACTGAAGACTTCTCTTCCCTACGCAGCCGCCGGTATCATTTCGGGCGCCAAATCCGGCGCCGCTGCCGGCGCTGCTGCTGGCGGTGTTGTTGGCGAAGTCGTTACGCCTATCCCCGTACTGGACGGTTTGCTGGGCGGCGGTGCCGGTGCTGTGGTGGGCGGTATTGCCGGGGCAATCGGCAGTCCCCTTACCAAGGCCGGGCTGACTGTCGGCAGCGGCGTATACTCCTATGACACCATGCGGGGCATGGCCTTTGCCAACCTGGTAGACCTGGGAGTGGATGAGGCCAAAGCCAAGGAAGCGGCCAATGACGAAGCACTCATTTCCTCTGCCATTGAGATGGGCGATACCGCCTTTGACCTGTTCACCAAGATACCCGGCATCTCCGGCACGCTGAAGAACCTGAGCGAGAAGACCTCCAAGACGGCTATTCAGCGGCTTGTCAAGGAACTGGCTTCCTACGGCTTTAATGTGGGTCAGGAATACGGCGAAGAGTATATCCAGGAGATCATCTCCATGGCGAACGAGCGCCGGGTAGCCAGAGGCGAGTATGACACTGGTATTACCGGCCTTGTGAACGAGTGCATTGCGCTTGCGAAAGACATGCACGCCGGGAACGCCGAGGCTGAGAAGGCCCAGGCGCAGGAAGCCGGCAAGGGCGGCGCTGTTATCGGCGCTGTGATGGGTGCCGGCAGAACCGGTGTCGGCAAGATCGTCAACCGGATGAACGAGACGACCATCCGGGAGAATCTGAACAAGGTCATCGACAACCCGGAACTGGCAAATGAGACCGACGAGAACTTGACAAGACTGCGTGATCTGGCGGATAATAAGGCCACCAGAAACGAGGCGGCATCCGCGGCCATCCAGAAGGAACAGGCCAGACGCGAGGAAGTCCGGCAGAAGCAGGAGGAACAGGCTAAACACACCGCCGACCTGAACAACCGGCTGAACACTGTCACGCCTGAGACGCTGCGTGGCCTCACCGACGAGGAGCTGAACCGGGCAAGAACTATTGCGGAACGTCTGCAGAACTACGCCGCCGTTGACAAGATCGACGACGAAATCTACAGACGTGAGGAAGAGACCAGAACCCAGGCCAGACAGCAGCAGGAGCAACAGCAACAGCAGCAGGAACAGGCTCCTGCACAGGAACAGCCATCCCAGGCTGATTCCATGGCAGAAGCGATCCTCCGGCAGATCCAGCAGAGGCAGCAGGGACAGGAAGAGACCCAGGCGGAAGTACAGGCAACCATGCCTCAGCCCCAGCAACAGTCCCAGCCACAGCCCACTCAGGCAGAACAGATTCTGCAACAGATTCGTGGCGAACAGATTCAGGAACAGGCCCAGGAACAGGCTGAGGAACTGCCTATCTGGGAGCAGGATCAGCAGACGGAACTGACTGAGGAACAGCGTGCCGCATGGGAAGAATCCAGGCAACTGGCAGACGAGATCAACCAGACGTTCGACGATATCTATAACAGCTTTGGACAGGAGGAGACCGATGGAAGAGAAGGAAACCCTGGAGCAAGAAGCAACGATACACACGGAAGTTATGCCGCCGAAAGCGAAAGAAGAACCGATAATACAGTTGAAGCCCTTTCTGGAGCTGACGTTGGAGGATTGCTTCAATCTGCCAATAGACAAAACGCCATAAATAGCAATGAAGACATCTCCAATCCGATAGTATCGGACAGTGCTAAGGCCGGAACGGTTAATAGAGTTGGAAAGCAACATGTGACAGCATACGACGGTGGTCAAATCGTTGCCTTCGCAGATTATGCAGAATATGGCAATTACGCCGAAATCGTATACAATACTGATGACGATACAGTACGCGCCAGGTTCAATATAAACGATTTCGGTGGGTTCAATTCCAATAACAAAACTCTGTATCTCCAAATCGAAGAAAATGGACGGGTTTTAACTGGTGATGAATATAAACAGTTTATGCTCGCGCATCCCGATTTCGAAGATGTTGTCAAGTACTTTGCCCCAATGTTTGACGGGTTTGTTCTTGTTACTGACGGGCAAACTGGCGGCGCGATACTCACAAAATACAATAATCGCACAAAAGCGGGAAAAGTTGGTGGTCTTTCCCGTTGGGAACGCTATGCGAACGGCAATATAAAAACAGCAATTATTACCTCTATAAAATCTGCTCCACATGAGATATCCCATATCATTAAAGTTGTTCTCGATTCTAACGGGCGGGGAGCAGATTATCTCCGTACTATGTCCAGCAGTAAATTTATTCCGCCTATCTTTCGAATGTTAGTGGAAGATTATCTGTTGCAGGCATATCCCAATGAAGCAATTTCCGGTGGTGGAGTAAGCGCATTAGAGGACGAGTTGGTTGCTCATGTTATTCAAGGTCGCGATTTTTCGATTGGCATCAAGGTTGGCGATAATGACACGATGACAACGGCTATCATAAATGCGCTCGAGATAAAAGACCCTGTTGGAACCTATATTGTTATCAATTTCAACACAGCAGATATAGCCAGCAGGATGATTAACAGCCAGGAGTTCAGAGGCTTTCTTGGCGAGTTTTCCGGTTTGCGGGGTCAAGCCGACACATACGCTGATAATCTTGTTAATGCGTACCGTGCAATGAACAATTACGCAAGAGGGGTTTCGGCAGTAAAAAGTGTCTCGGTTGGTTATCCGGCCACGGCTTCTGGTATTTCTGCGATTGATAGTCAAAGAGCGCGCAGACAAAAAGTCGATGACGCCCTAAAGTCCACTCGGAAGCAAATCGGCAATGCGCAAAGCTCTCCGGATTACAACCAGTCCAACTTCGTCACTTCAGAGCAGAATGACGGAATTGAAACCCAGGATGGCGAAGTTGAACAGAAGCCAGCCTCCCGGCCCACGGACGAAGAGCTGAACGAGCTGTACGGCGAGCGGATGCGGGAACAGGAGTGGCAGGAAGAGGCTCCACCCCATACTGACGAGGATATCCCGCGCAGTGAAACCGAGTTTGACGATGGCCGTCCTGTCCCGCAGAAAGCACCGAGGGAAACCAAACCCTGGGAAGCCTACCACGACGCCGACGAGTATGCCAAAGCCAGAGAGGCGGAGCAGGGCGAGGAGGAGACAGACGCACAGCGGCGGCAGAGAACCAAGAAGCAGCTCCATGAGATGTACGGAGCGCAGTACCAGGATGTGGTATACGGCGCGAAGCGCATGGAGAAGCAGAAGTTCTACTTCGAGGACAAGAACTCTGTAGATACCACCTCTCCCGGTTATGCCAACGCTGTGAAAGGCGCAGCGAAATTCCGGGAACAGGTGAACGCCCTGTCCGAGGGCCGCATCACCATGGAACAGTTTGCTGACTACTACCTGAGCATGGCCCATGACGATGCGATGGCAGAGTTCTACAGCGAACGGGTAGCGGAACGGATGCGAGCGGTCAAAGCTGCGGCTGACAGGCTGGCAGAATCCCCCAACCCGGCGCATGTGCTCTCTTACAGGCATGCCTCCTCAAACGCCGTCAAATCGCTTGAGACGAATCTTTCCCAGACCAATACAGCGAGACGTCAGATGCTCGAAATTGCGTCACAGCTTGTTAAACACGCCTCAAAATCGAAATCTGGAAAGATAGGTAAGGCGGCAAAGGAAGCGGCGGCATTTTACACCCGCTGGCAGATCAGTCCGGGCAACGTTTTCCGCATGATCGACGGGTTTAATAAGACGGAGAACGGCATCGGGTATCAGCTCCAGAAGGAGATAGACAAGGCCACGGCGAAGCATCAGAAGACGATAGCCAAGGCCCAGATGCAGTTCCTGAAGCTGAGGGACATGAAGGGCTATGCGGAGTTTGCCAATGGCACGTCCCGAAGCAACGTGGATGTGGCCGGAGCTGATCTGAGCCAGCAGGAGGCTGCACACCTCATCCGGCTCATTGACACGCTTAAAGCCACCGGCCCGGACAGGCTGGGCAGCATCTACGGCTTTGCCAGACAGCAGAAGGACGGCGAGTATGAGTTCCTGGAGCTGAAGGATATCGTCGAGGATAAAGACCCAGACCTTGAGCTGAGCAAGCTGAGGGACAGGCTGTATGCCTCTCTGGACGATGTGGCGAAGGCGTATCTGGACATCTCCGCGGAGGTACTGGACGAGCTTGGCACTGAGAACACCGCTGTGGAGACTGCTGTAAACGGCGTAACGCCGAGGCAGTACAAGAAGGGCCAGTATATACCGGTGCATTATGGTTCAAAGCAGGACTACCGGTCTGCCGCAACCACTGATCCGGTGCAGTTTTCCGCCATGGAGGAACGCAGCAGGACTGCCGGCGGGTATGTACGGCTCCAGCCCATTTCTATGGCTGTGGATAGCTATATCAATCAGTCTGCGAATCACATCGCGTACGCAGAACTGGGCAGAAAGCTGGAGCTGATGAACAGCAAATCTGCCGTCACACCCAGCTTGTCCGAGCTGATGGGCGAGCATTTCAGCGACCAGTATGCCAAGTGGATGGACAACTATGTGGAAGACCTCACGGACTTCCACCAGGCGGACAAAAACGACGGCATCAACAGCCTGCTGGGGAAAGGCCGGAGGGCCTTGCAGACAGGTGCCCTGTGGGGCAGCGTGTCCGTACCCATGAAGCAGATATCCTCTTACTGGTCTGCTATGGGCGTGCTCAGCCCGGAGGCTGTAGTCAGGGCATATCGTTCCAAATTCGTCAAGGCGAAGGGCAGCGCGGCGCTGAATCTGCTGCTGGAGTACAGGAGGTTGGGGAATATCGACCCGACGGTATCCGATGTGCTCAAAGCGGATTTCCTCGCCAAGCTGATGAACAAGTCCAAGGTGATGAGCGCCATCGGCAATGCCATCTCCGCTATGGACGTACGGACGGCGGATAACCTCTATGCCGCCACTGTGCTGGACACCAAGCTGAAGAATCCGGACATGGATGTGAACAGTCAGGAGTTCTTCAACGCGGTAGAGGAGAAGTTCGAAGAGGTGGTCATCAACACCCAGCCCATCTACACCAAGAACGCACGGGCTGAGTATGCCAGGACGGACAACGAGCTTATCAAGATCATGTCCATGTTCCGCACCCAGCAGACGCAGAACTTCAACAGGCTCATTACCACCATTGGCGAGTACAAGGCCAGCAAGAACAAGGCAACAGGCATCCTCAACCAGGTTACGCTGGAGAACACCATCAAGGGCCAGGCTATTGCCTCCCTCTCTCTGGCACTGCTTTCCATCGCCGCGGACTGGATACTTCACAAGCAGAAGAAGTACGAAGACGACGAAGGCGATCTTGACCTGGAAAAGCTGTTTGACCGTTTCGCCATGAACGCTGTGGAATCCGCTTCGGGTACCGCATGGTTCGGAGACCAGGCCGCCAAATGGCTCATAGACCAGATGTCCGAAGGCGAGACCAATGAGTTCTATGGCCTAAGCCTCGGCCCCATCAACACCATCCAGACGCTGATGGAGCGCATCGGGTACTTCGTTGACTCCCCCACCCTGTCCAATGCCAGGTATGTGGCCGGTTATATGGCGCAGCTCTTCGGCATCCCGCTGAACAACGCCTATCAGTTCCTCAACTCCGCCGTCATGTACACGGCTGATGCAGCCGGGCAGAACAAGCGCAATTACGACGATGTGCTGAAGATGCTGGACAAGGAAGCTGTGGCCGCCGGGTGGAAGAGCGACAACGCCAATGCCAACATCCTGCTCAACGCCTATCTGAGCGGCAACAGCCGCAAGGAGAACAGGGTGTTTGAGCTGCTGGGCGGCGAAGATTCCAAGAGTGCGCTGAAAAGCGCGGCCAAGAGTGCCTATGTTGACGGCACGATGGACAGAGACCAGGCCAGGAGCTTCCTGGAGAAATACCTGTTCCCGGAGGAAAAGGAAGAAGCCGCGGAGCTGCTGGAAGAATGGCAGATGCAGCGTGATACCGGCATCGCATACGACCAGATGGGAGATGCCTACCAAGATGGTAGGTTAAGCAGAGGCGACGTGATAGAATACCGCATGACCTATGGCGGCGAGAGCCGGGAGGAAGCGGAGAACTATGTCGCCAAGCAGGAATTCAAGAAGCAGTACGGTGTCAGCTACAACGACATGAAGGAGCTGTACCGCAGCGGCGGCATCAGCCGGGAAGACGCGATACGCTGGCGCATCATGTGCGGCAGCAGCGAGGAATCCGCAACGGGCTGGGCCGATGCGCAGGATGTGTACCTGGAGACCGGGTATGAATACACCTCCTCCGGTTCCACCAGTTACATGGACAGCTACAGCACAAAGGAGCGGCTTGGCACAAACAGTTTCTATGCCAAGTATGGCGACCAGTTCAAGACCCCAACGGACTTCGGGAAGGTGTTCAACGCCCTCAACGATGCCTCGGACAACGACTATGCTCCCCTGTACTACATGTACAAGGGCGAGGAGAGCGAACTGAGCAACAAGCAGAGAGGCGTGGTGTATCTCCTGAACGGTTTCATCAACGACGGCACCATCACCAGAGAGCTGGCAGACCGCATCTGGTCGGAATACTTCGGATATTCCACCTGGAGCGGTGGAGCTTACCAGTTCCTCGGCAATGCCAAGATCGCCTGACAAAACTACTGGTTAAAAATACCGGTGAGAAAACACCCGTTTTCTCACCGGTATTTATTAACAAGTATCTGTGTTACCGCTTTTTCGGCTTTTTGCCCTCGTCCTCCGTGTCAATCTCCAGCCAGGGCAGAACCTCATATAGTTCCTCGAAGCTGACAGGCACTACCTTGCCGCTTGGTGTGAGGTGGATGACCTGGTAGTCGTTCCTTGCCAGGTCGCTCAGCTTGAAATACTTCTCCTTCATGGTTTTCCTCCTCTTTGCAGTCAGTTATATCTTTCGTCCCAGGGAATGAACTTATCCCCTGCGATCTGTTCCAGGCTCCTGTCGAGTACGCTTTTGCTGTACTCCTGATCCTTGGTGTCGCCGTTAAAAATGGCGGCGAACTCGTCATGCAGCCGGGACAGTTCCGCGCCGTATCGGTTGAGGCGGTCGTAGCCCATGTTCTCTGTCTTGTTTAGGGCGAGGCACGACAAGTCATACATCAACTGCCGCATGAAGTTTCTGCCAGCACGAAGCCCGGCCAGATACCCGGCGTTCCACGCCTTTGCATATCCGCTCTGCTTCATGTCAATCCTCCCCCCTCAACATGGCGAGGATGACTACTATGTAGACTATCGCGCCTAAGACAAGCCAGATCGTCATGTCTCGCCTCCATCCATCGCGCAGCCGCAGTTGAAGCAGTAATAAAATCCTCGGTCAATAGGCGTTTCCTCGCCGTCTCCAATATCAATTCCGTGCTGACAATCAGAGCAAAAGAAGTTTCCGTCGAGAGGATTGCTGTCGGCCTTGATCCACCGCCCATGTCTGACGGGCTGAACATCAGCAGCGTGTTCAAACCACTGCCTCATACGAAAGATTGGGACAAGGTCTGCTCCATTTGTGTATATTTGCATGGTATCGGTTATCTTGTACTGCTCCATGAACTCCTCAACGGTGTTCGGGAACATCATCATGTCAGCCATTGTCTACCTCCACCGGGCTTTTGAGCCACGCCAATGCGCTCTCTTCTCTCATCCACGGATTGTGGACAAGCAATAGTGCCAGTTCCTCATCGCTCATCTGACGTATGCGGTCGGCGTTGGTCTGCGGCAGATGCTTCCCAAAGTATCTCCTTGTCTCCAAAAGTTCCTGTATCTCATACAAGGCTCGGTAGCACTCATGCCGCGTTGTGCCTTTCCTTGGAATAGGATTCATACCATCCATCCGCACAAGCAGAAGCCTACGCATAATAGCGAAGATTTTCTCAAGCGTTGCTCTATCTCCCATTACTCGCCCTCCTCCACCGGGCTTTTGAGCCAGTCCTCGATGTTGTCATGCGGCTGGTCGTTGCAGCACTTGTATAAAGGGCATTGAGGATCGCAAACATCCGCCCATAAATTGGCCGCGTGCTTCGTGTGGTAGGTCAGCACTTTTGCTATCCAATCTGCCAGCTCCTCTGGAGTCTTGCTGATAATGCCGTCGTAGTTGGTCTGCGGCTTTGGCTTAAACAAACCGCAATCTTCGTTTACTATGCACCATTCAAAATCCGCGCACTTTCTGCAATCGCTCATCCCTCTCCCTCCTTATCTGCCGGGATGATGGCGGGAGCGTTGTTAATGTCCCTCATCCTAACGGCATAGACAGGGTTCCCATCGTCCTCGTGCAGAAGCACATAGTTTTCCATACAGAAATTGTAGTCTATCAAATCCCCATGCTCCGTGACGGGGATGAGAGGACACCACTTCGGTTTACTCTCATACCATTCCTCAAATGTGGGGTATTCGTGCGTAACAGCGCATTGATTGTCGTATGAACATGGACACGCGCAACAGCTTGTCGGCATCTTCATGCCGGGGATGTATATTCCGCTCATTCTGTTTCTTCCTCCGGCTCTTCATGCAAACACGGCCCCTCGACGCAATACTCCGTAACCTCGTTGTCGGTGTAAAACTCGCACACGCCGTTGGGGCCATAATATTTGCAGTGGAAAACAATATAGTCGCTCATTCTGTTTCCTCCTTCGGCGGCTCCGGGAGCGGCATCCAAGCAACGATCCCGTCCATGTCCCCGTTTTCCTCAAATGAACAGCCATAGTCCGGGTCATCTGAGAATTTGTCTATTGAGACGCCTCCGTATTTGCTATACACCAAGACCTCTTGCCCGTCATCCGGGAGTTGAGAAACGTATATGACGGCTTCATCGTAGTCAATGTCATACCCAAGTTTCTCGCTCCATTCTTTTCGTTCTTCTTCATCCATCGGGCGCGTTTTTAGAGGAATCCACTTCGGCATAGCCGCTTGCAGAGCCTCTATTGCATCTGCGGCCCTTCGCAGCACAGCCTTTGTATATCCGTCCGAAACATAGGTGGATAGCGTTTCAATGTCGTTAATCAGATCGGTATAGTTCATGTATTGTCCTCCTTTTCCCATGACAAGCAGATGGTGTAATCCTCCGCGCAGGAAGAAAACAGCCAATGCAGCCGATCAAGGATCAGCATGGGTTTCCCCGTCAGCGTAAGCGAACCTGATGTGATTTCCGGGAATGAAGCTGCAGGGGCGTGGTATATATCTTCTTCAGGTTCCGGGTTTGTATCTTCGGCTTCTTCTTCGGTAACATCTTCCGTTCCGTCAGAGGTCAGCCAGTCCTCAAAGGCTTTTGTCTGCTTATACGACATGCGGCGGCGGAAATTGTCGGATTCCGCTATGCCAAGCTCGCGTTTTAGCCTGTTTACCGTTGGAACAGATACGCCGAGCATCCTGGCGAGAACACGGCCTGTAGCGTTGTAACGGGAAATGAGGCCGAGCAGATATTCCTTCTGCAAATCTGCCGGATATGCTTTCAGGGTCTTGTAATCCATCGGCTTATTCATGTTCATGGTGATAACGCCTCCATTCAGTTTTCGTTTTTGCGCTGGTGTGAGATAGTCGCTTGGCAACGTACAGCCTTTCGATCGGCTTCCGTTCTTTTTGTACTTTGCAGAGCTTTTTATAATGGCACGTTCGCGGTTGGTCGAGTTGAAGGCATATTCAGCGTCTCCCATTCTTTTTCCTCCTGTTCAAATCTTTCTTGAAATGTGGCCCTCAGCCGACGTACGTACGGGCATATCTTCATACCGGAAAACCCGGCAATAAGGTTTAGCTGCACTGGCTTTGGCATCGAATGCCAATTTCTTCGATACATACGGTACAGCTCTTCTTCTTCATACGGGTCTATAACAGGCTCGTTTTCATAGCTGACATCCTTGTGGCTGCAGCGATACGGTTTCTTGGGGCGAACGAGCCTGTCTTCCCTGTCACCGTGCTTATACCTGGCCAGCATGACGTTGTAATCAATGCCGTATTCTCTTGCTATGTCACTGAACCGGCGCATTTCTCCATGGAATTCGATACACATGAAGTGGCTGTCCGGCTTTCTCTTATATCTGCTTTCGGGCATTGGTTATGCACTCCTTCGCTTCACGTTCTTCGGCGGTGCTCCTGCCCAGGAGGAACGATTCGTTGTAGCTGCCGCCAGGGAAATCGAATCTGGCTGTGCAGTATCTGTTCTCCGGGTGGATGTACACTGCTGTGCCTTTTACCATTACCGGCCTTCTGTTATCTGCCGGTGATTTCCCCTGATCCCAAACGAGCATTCGTTTGTATACTGTATCTCCGATGTTGATAGTTCCTCCTCCTCTCTTCGGCCCGGCCTCGTGTCTCTGATCATCCACCGGCAGAAGTCATCCACCGTGCTGGCGAAACCATATACAGCAAACAGCGACAAGGGAATGACGAAAGCCTTTTCGTTTGTCTTGTAGATGAAGAAAAGCACACTTGCCAGTAGCGCGAATACAATGGTGGTTACTATGTAGGCTTTTTCTTTCTTCCAGCGCATATTATCTGTGTTCATACGCAAACTCCTCCGCCAACTCTATGGCTGTAAAGACCTGGTCTCCCAGGATTTCCGCAAGTGCATCAGCGTCGTCCTGGAAGAAATATGTTCCGTTATACCTTCTGTATGCCTCCGCCGACAGGTTCCTCTGCCCATAGCAGTCACAGCAGATATATTCCCCGTTCACCTCGTATAAATGTTCGTCACCGCTTTTTTCCTCCTTGCAGTGCGGACACACCCAATCCGGTTTCAACTCCGGCGGCTCAATGCTGCGGTCATACATGCTTATCCTCCTTTCAGTTTCGCTTGTATCAGCTTCTCTATATATTCCTGCATCGAAGAAGCCCCTTCCTTCACGTAATCCGCTTTGATTGCTGCCCATGTGGGATCATCGAATCTCGCTGAAACCCTGTTTGCTTTTTTTCGTGCCGGTCGTGCCTCCGTATTCTTGCATTTGCTTTCTTTCAGGTACTTTTTTGCCTGTGCTGACAGGTCGAGGCCATACTCCGGGTTGTTTACCATGCAGAGCTGGATTCTGGTGAATTTGGGAAACTTCTCTGACAGGAGCCGCGTTACTCCTGCTGAGTATTTTTTTGTTTTGTCTTCAGCTCCAGCCATTCGCCGTCTCCCCTCTGCATATAGACATGCGGCACCCTGTCTTCATCTACCTCGATCTTCATTGCCTGGAATGTCTGCTTGACTGCGTTCGTTTTCCCGGCGATATACGCTATAACTGTCGCTATTACGAACAGCGCGACCAAAATAAAAATCCTGATACCCATTCACTCCTCCTTGTCGCTGGCGAGATATGCAACCGTATAGTGGCGTTTCTTTCCGCATATATCGCATCGTCCTTTGTCTTTTCCCTGTCTCTTTGCCGCATCCGGCAGTATTTTCAGAGACAGGTTTGGCTTGATCTTTTCCAGGCACACAGCGCAAACTTCAATGTGTTGATTCTTCATTTTCGTATACCGTAATCACGATATCCGCGAAGGGTTCTTCTTCCGTATACACGGCTGAAGAACCGTCGTGGTCTGTTATGATGTTGATGTTGTCGTCAGCCAAGATGCCGAAATTTACCAGGATGTCATCTGTGGCTTCCAGAAGGTTCGTCAGATCTGGCGGTCTTTTGGGCTGTGTGCCGTCTTTGTTGAGAGGCAGCTTATACAGCACCGATACACCTACCGGCTTATCTATGGGGGTCAGCGGCTTAGGCACCAAGTACTCCTTTGCTTTCTTCTGATAGGCTTTGAATGCCTTTGATGGCACGGGAAACCAGCGCTTTGTTTTTGGGTTCTGAACCATCTGCTGTGAGTTCTTTTTCGTCACCGGGTTCCCCGGTATCCGGTAATGATAGTGCATCCTGTCCTCCTAACATGTTGTTGATAACTTCTTTCAGCTCCGGCGGCAGATTCCTGTCTTCCTGTTCCCGCTTGGAGATCACCTCATAGCATGTGCGGAAATTGGCTCTGTCCGCTACGGGGTTTTCGCTCATGCATAGATTCCTGAAGCCGAGCCTGCCTACTACTTTGGCTGTTATCGGTGAGAAAGAATCATACGCTTCTTCTTCTCCCATATAGCCATATCTGCTTATGGCTTTCTGCACTTCTGCCCAGCCTTCTGACCAGTCAGGTGCCTCGCCGTATGTGAGTTTTGATGCAGCGTCCAGTATTTCCGCTATAGTGGGCGGCCATTTGTTTGTCCCTATCCATTTCTGGAGCATGACTTCCGCTGTATTGTACGGGATGTGCCTGAGCATCCTGTACCACATTTCCATGGCCTGTTTATTTGGCAGGACATCCACTCTTGGGTATGCCGTTTTGAGCAGCATGGCGAATACTGCAAATTCCTCCTTATTCACCGGCCCACTCCTTCATCATGTCATAGCTCTCATCTATTGCTGTCTTTTTCTGGCGGCCCCTGTATTCTCTTGCTTCCCACTTCTCTATTAGCTTTTTCCAATTTCTCACTACTTCCCCACCGCCGGTCTTCCACCCTCTCTTTTCGTAATAGTCATAGAACTTTTCCGGGTCTATACAGCTTCTTCTTGCAGCGCAGTATTCAGCTACTTCCTCTGCGCTTGCCGGCCACTGGATTTCCAATTCTTGGTCTACCTTATTTGAAACACTGGTATACTGGTCTTTTAACTGGCTAATACCTACCAGATTAGGACTACTTATCGTATTACCAGTAAAGGCATGACTATCTACCACTGGTGGCTTATAGCCACTGGTGATATCTGGCCTATTTTCCATACCAGTGGGCAGACAGGCAGTATCTTCTTCTATTCTATTACTGGTGGTTAATAGGCCCTTTTCTATACTGGTGTCCTTTAGCTCACTGGTGGTTGTCAGCTTTATAATGTATCCCAGCAATTCCGTCACTTTGGGCAAAATCGGTATCGGAATTTCCAGCGTCATTGTAATTGTGCTTGGTTTGTCCATCTCATGCTCCCAGCAAGGTGTATCTGGCATAATGGGTCATGCTGCCGTCATCCTTCTTCTTCCATATCGTTTCCTTGATGATCGGATAGCCCTGTTCTTTCAGCTCCGAGATCCTGTTGGACGGCCTGAGTATGTAATACCTCTGCGTAGCCTCCAGGCTGGTTATGCTTTTGTATGTCTGCAAGTGGTGGAGCAGCTTCATCTTCTGCGAGTGTGCGCTTGTCATGGCTTTCTCCTTTCCGGCTGTGAAGCGCTGTAGCTTCGTCTGTTGAATCGAATACCCCATGGGAGTATCTCTATACCCCATTGGCATTAAAATGCGATACACGGCGTTAAACAGGGCTTAAAACGGAAACCCAGGCCGGAGTGTTATCCCCGACCTGGGCTATGCTATTACAGGGGCAGATCGTCTCCGATGCTGTCCCAGGGGTCTCCGTCATCTTCGAAGCCTTCCACGTCTGTGATAATAGGCTCTACGATAACATCCGCAGATGTATTAGGACTCCACGATCCGTCGTCCTTTTTCCGGAAGCCGGCTTTCAATCTTTTTATTTCCAGGACGCGGAACTTGCAGCCTTCGGTGATGTGGCTTGGTACGTTAACGGGGAACAGAGTCACTTCGTTCTTCCCTCGCTCGTCATCCACCACGATCAGTTCCCATGGCCCTTTCAGCGTAACTCCGCTGCGAAAGCGTTTTGCCTCATACACCTCATCAGGTGCAATCACTGTCATATTCTTTCCTCCTTACTTTTCCGGTGTATATTCTTCTTTGGGATACTCGTTGATATCGTATAGCTCGGTATCCGTATACAGGCCCATCAGAGCCTCCGGGCAGTACGCTCTGGCAAAGAAAGCCGCTGACCGGTAGCGTGCCATCTGCATTGGCATCTTCTGCCAGTAGCTTCCGCTCTTATCCAGCCATCCGCAGTCCTTTGCCATCTTCCTTGTGATGGTGGTACCGTATACCACCTCACCGGTCTTCAGTTCTGTGGCATAGGCAGTACAGGCAAAGTCCCCATCGGCTGACTGCTTCTCTTCGAACTTGAGCGGGCCGAATCTGCCGCAGTTATTGATGAGAGCGATGCATGCCTGGCCTGACCAGCCGGGATTGCCGTTGACGATGTACAGGTTCTGCATGATCATCATGGGCGGCATGTTCATTCTCTGGGCCATGTCCAGGGCTATCAGGCAGTTGCCAGGCTGGCCCCTGTAGTTCTGCGGTACCATCGGGGCCGAGGACAGTATCTTCGCCATTTTCATTGCCTCGACAAAGCTGCTGCCGCCGTCCCAGATGCTCAGGCTTTTCTTTTCCTGTTCAGGCTCCCTGACTGCCAGTTCTTTTGTTTCCGGCACCTCTTCGCCTGTTGCCTCTATTACGATCTCGTCTTCTGGCATAATCTCCTCCTAATCAATCTGTGTGTGTTCCGTGATATCTTTGCATTTGTAGCAGTAGAAATGCTTTGTGTGCCCTGCGACTGTGATGCCCAGGCGTTTTGTGGCTATCTGTTTTGTTCCGCATATCGTGCAGACAAACAGCCGCTTTTTAACCGACCTTGGATCTTTCACGCGATATCTACTCATTGCTCTGGCACAGAACTTCATTTATTTCCTGTACCATCCACTTGCTCTTTCTTTTGCCGTTCAACACGGCGCTCAGGTACCTCTGGTCAATGAATTTGTCTGTCCTTTCTTTGATTTTCCCTACAAGCCAGCTCTCTGATCTGTTCATGTCGATGAGCTGCTTCCTCACGTCTCTTCCGTATGCGGTTAAAATTGCCGAGCACCTCCTTCTCTCCCTCTTGACAGATATGTAATTACGTATTAATATTGCAATATAACGTTCGCTCTTTCGAACTTCACATTTATTTTACCAGTTTTTTCGCACAAATCAATATGAAGTTACGGATAATCGAACATTTTTTTGGTGATGTTATGAGCAACATGTATGACCGTATAGTTAGGCGTTGCAGCGAGATAGATGTCACGCCTGGCAAGATGTGCGATGACTTGAATATCCGTCGGGCCGGCATGTCTGAGCTTAAGACACGGCGCACCGGTAATTTTGCTGCCGAAAGAGTTGCCCAGATCGCTGCTTATCTTCGCTGTTCCTGCGATTACCTCATTACCGGGGATGAGTTCCGTCCTGAGTATTCTGACAAAGAGCGTGAACTTGTCTCTGCCTGGCGGCTTGCCACTGACGACGAGAGGGAGAACGTCGCATTTGTCTTGCGGAAATACATGACTGCTCCCGACTTGCCTTCTTCCGAAGAGGCCGATACACGGGCCGGATAATTAAATTTCCTCCTCAGAAGCCCTGAGATGCCCCCCAGATTGCTTTTTGCTTCCTGGGGGTATAGTTACCCTCCTTTCGTACGAAAATGCGACAGACGGCGTTTAACAGGCCGAATACGCGAAATCTGGAGTACGGTTATGCGATGCAAATCATGTAAACGTGAGATTCCGAAGAACTCTCT
>Ga0079305_1001856_pt1 | contig 22932 bp, 21 predicted proteins | sample LMS_cellobiose_e_FD_79183 | JGI IMG/M metagenome (GOLD analysis project Ga0079305, IMG submission 79183) | Rumen-fistulated moose microbial communities from Alaska, USA - LMS_cellobiose_enrichment | ecosystem: Host-associated > Mammals > Digestive system > Stomach > Rumen fluid ... | reverse complement strand
GACGAGAACGCCGCCGGCGAGGTGAAGTGCCTCGAAAACGGTCACGTCGTAGCCCTTCTTCGCAAGGTCGCCCGCACAGGTAAGACCCGCAGGGCCCGAGCCGATGATCGCGACTTTATGGCCGTTCGGGACGGGACGCGGCGGAACGTCGCAAACATTGTCGTTGTGCCAGTCGGCGACGAAGCGCTCGAGGCGGCCGATGCCGACCGGATCGCCCTTGATTCCGCGGACGCAGAGCTGTTCGCACTGGGTTTCCTGGGGGCAGACGCGGCCGCAGACGGCCGGAAGCGAACTTGTTTCGTGGATGACGCGGTAGGCGCCCTCATAGTCCTTTTCGAGGATTTTCTGGATGAACCGGGGAATCTGGACGTTTACGGGGCAGCCTTCGACGCAGCGCGGATTCTTGCAGTTCAGGCAGCGCGCCGCCTCGTCGAGCGCAAGCGCCTCGGTATAGCCGAGCGCGACCTCGCTGAAGTTTTTGTTGCGGACCTCCGGTTCCTGGGAGGGCATCGCGTTTTTGGTCAGACTCATGTTCGGCATGCTACTTGACCTCCTTTTTGAAGAGATTGCAGGTGTCTTCGTGTTTCCTGCGCTCCCACGCGCCGTACATCCGGCTCCGCTTCACCGCCTCGTCCCAGTCGACCTTGAAGCCGTCGAAATCGGGTCCGTCGACGCACGCGAATTTCGTAACGGATGTCCCGTCCGCTTCCTTCAGCGTCAGACGGCAGCCGCCGCACATGCCGGTCCCGTCGACCATGATCGGACTCATCGAAACGATCGTCGGGATGTTGTATTTTTCGGTGACCTTGCAGACGAATTTCATCATCATCATCGGTCCGACGCAGAAGACCGCGTCATAGTTCGCACCGGCCTGAATCTGTTCCTCGAGGAGCTCAGTCACGAGCGCTTTTCGGACGTACGAGCCGTCATCCGTACCGACAAAGAAGTTCGTGCAGGCCTTGCGGAATTCGTCCTCGAGCACGACGACGTCCTTGTTCCGGAAGCCGACAATCAGATCGACCGTCACGCCGCTCTCGTGGAGCTTCTTCGCGACCGGGAAGGCGATGGCCGTTCCGACGCCGCCGCCGACGACCGCGACCTTCTTCGCGCCGGGAAGCTCGGTCGCGTTTCCGAGCGGGCCGACGAAGTCCTGGATGAAGTCGCCCTCTTCCTTGCGGTTGAGTTTTTCCGTCGTCGCTCCGACGATCTGGAAGATGATGGAGACGGTTCCCTTCTTCCGGTCGAAGTCGTGGATTGTAATGGGAATGCGCTCACCGTTCTCGTCGACGCGCAGGATGATGAACTGGCCCGGTTCGGCCTTTTTCGCAATCATCGGGGCTTCGATCTCGAGCAGAACGAGCGTCGGCGTAAGCGCCTTTTTCGTTACGATTCGATACATTTGATCGCTCCTTTTACAGTCTGTTCGGTTTCCAACCGTGGATTTCCGCGTTAAGGGCGGAATGGGATCATACGGTCAGTATACTGCGCCGTTAATTTTTTGTCAATTAAAAACGTTCCCTTTGACGCTTTTCCGCTCCGCTTTTCCGCGCGGTATTCCGATTTCGTTTTTTGTCTGCGCTTTCCGTTGCACGGCCCGTGAAAACACGCTATAGTGTAATCGGATTCATCTGTCCGTTTCGTTTCTCCGGAGGGTTTCCCATGTCCATTGTCTCTCCTGATTATTCACCGCTTCTTCGCGGCATTTTCCGCATCATCTGCATATCGCTCATTTTTCTTGTGACGATCCTTCTCATCCGGGCAGTCTTTCCGCTTACGGAGGAATGGCTGCGCAAGCTCGTTCACATCGCCGCGGTCACCGTCATCGCCGTCTGGCTGTACGCGTTTCCGGACTGGAAGACCACCGTGTGGACGGACGTCGCGTTTTTCATTCCCGTTTATCTGTTTCTGTATTTCCTCGAACAGGCCGATCGCCTGACCTTCTTTTCCAGAATCACGGCGGAGCGATCAAAGGGTGAGCTCCGGAAGAGTCTCTGCGCCGTCTGTGCGATGTTCCTCATCCTCGTTCTCGTTCCCTGGGCTCTGCTCGGTGAACGAGCCCTCGCGCTTGCGGCCCTTCTCGCATGGGGCCCCGGCGACGCCGCGGCTGCGCTCGTCGGGAAACGCTTCGGAAAGACGAAGATCGGTCCCGGAAAGAAGAAATCGCTCGAAGGGACGCTCTCGATGGCCGCTCTTTCCGTCGCGTCCGTTCTCGCCGTACTTCTTGCGTTCCGGACGTTTCCGCCGCCTTTGGCGGTCTTCGCTTCGCTCCTGACGGGAGGCGCGACGGCGGCGGTCGAGCTGTACGAGACGAAGGGCTTTGACACGTTCTTCTGTCCCCTTACCGCCGCTCTGATCCTCTGTCTTCTGAAGCTGTTCTTCGCGTCCGTATGAGGCATTCTTTTATGGCAAACCGCATTGATCCGCAGGCAAAATCCGGCTACCGCACGCTTCTCGCGTCGGTGCTCCTGAGCTCCCCCGGGCCGCTCGTCCTCGGGCTCGGTCTTCTCGTGGGACGGAGTTCGACCCAGATCGCGGATTTCACGCGTCGCACAGCCGAACTTCTCGCGATCATCGTTTCGTTCGCCGTCTACGCGATGACGAACCGCGCGGGAGAAGACGACCCCGCGCGGACGGCACGTCTCGAACGGAACGCGAACCGCTTCACCGGCGTGATCATGTGCGTGAGCGGTCTCAGCATGATCCTCCTCACCTTTACGTCCGGAACGGGCGACAAGGGCAACGTCATCCCCGCGCTCGCGATCGCCTTTCTGGGCGCCGTGACGAACGTCTTCTTCTGGCGGCGCTACACCGGGCTCAGCCGCGCCGAAGGGAACGCCGTCCTCGACGCACAGGCGCGCCTCTACGGCGCGAAGTCTGTCGTCGACGTCTGCGTGACGCTGACGCTTCTCGCGGTTCTCGCGTTCCCCGGCTCAAGAATCTCCGGGATCCTCGATACGTTCGGTTCGGTCCTCGTATCGCTGTACATGATCCGGGGCGGGATCCGGACGCTTCGGGAGGCGCATCGGACCTGACGGCCCGAAAGACGTTCTTTGCGGCGAACGCGGTTGAGAAACCGTCTGTTTCGTGGTAAACTGTATTTATTATCGCCACCCCTCGGATCCCGCAAGAAGGAGATTGTGAACCACTATGAAACTCGGAATCGTCGGACTCCCGAACGTCGGAAAATCGACGCTCTTCAACGCCATCACCCAGGCCGGTGCGGAAGCGGCCAACTACCCGTTCTGTACGATCGAGCCGAACGTCGGTGTCGTCACCGTTCCCGATGAGCGCGTCACGAATCTCCACAACATCTTCAACTCAAAGCGCACGATCTACGCGACGATCGAGTTCTGCGACATCGCCGGTCTCGTGAAAGGCGCGTCGAAGGGCGAAGGGCTCGGCAACAAATTCCTCGGCCACATCCGCGAGGTCGACGCGATCGTCCACGTCGTGCGCTGCTTCGACGACGACAACATCGTCCACGTTTCGGGCACGATCGATCCGCGGGCCGACATCGAAACGATCAACACCGAACTGCTCCTCTCCGATATGGAGATCATCGAGCGCCGCATCGCGAAGACGAGGACGTCGATGAAGGGCGGCGACAAATCCGCTGCCCACGATCTCGCCGTGCTTGAATCGATCTACGCATGGCTTTCCGAAGGGAAAAACGCGCGCGCGATGGACTTCGAGGAGGAGGACCGGCCGTTCGTGAAGTCGCTCGGACTCCTTTCGTACAAGCCGATCATCTACGTCGGAAACGTCGCCGATTACGACGCCGCGACCGGAAACGAGTACACCGACGCGGTAAAGGCGATCGCCGACGCGGAGGGCTCGGAAACCGTCGTGATCTGCGCCGGGATCGAGGCCGAGCTCGCCGAGCTCGACCCGCTCGAAAAGAAGGAGTTCCTCGAGGAGCTCGGCCTCACCGAAAGCGGCCTCGACAAGCTCATCAAGGCCTCCTACGCCCTTCTCAACCTCATCTCGTTCCTCACCGCCGGCGAAGATGAATGCCGCGCCTGGACGATCACAAACGGCACAAAAGCCCCCCAGGCCGCCGGCAAGATCCACTCCGATTTCGAGCGCGGCTTCATCCGCGCCGAGACGATCGCCTACGATAAATTCATGGAGGTCGGCGGTTCGATGGCCGCCGCCCGCGAAAAGGGCTTCCTTCGCTCCGAAGGGAAAGATTACGTCATGAAGGACGGGGACATCGTCAATTTCCTGTTCAACGTCTGATACCTTGACCGATCGCATCGAAACGACAATTGCAGAACGCGTAAAGGAAGCCGGCGGACGGGCGTACTACGTCGGCGGTTTCGTGCGCGATAAACTCCTCGGGATCGAAAACAAGGACGTGGACCTCGAGGTCCACGGCGTTACGCCCGAAACGCTCTATGCGATCCTCTCGGAGATCGGCGACCCGATCTCCTTCGGTTCGAACTTCGGCGTCTATTCGCTCCGCGGTCATCGGATCGACATCGCGATGCCGCGGAAGGAACACGCGACAGGCCGCGGTCACCGCGATTTCGAGGTTTTCGTCGATCCGTTCATCGGTGTGACCGAGGCGGCGCGGCGCCGCGACTTTACGATGAACGCGCTGATGGAGGACGTCCTCACCGGCGAGGTCCTCGATCCGTTCGGCGGACGGGACGATCTCAAAGCCGGCGTGATCCGCCACATCGACGACCGCTCGTTCGCAGAGGATCCGCTCCGTGTCCTTCGTGCGGCCCAGTTCTCCGCGCGCTTCGGCTTCCCGGTTGCGGACGAAACAACCCTGCTCTGCCGGACGATCGATCTCTCCTTCCTTTCGCGCGAGCGCGTGGAAGAGGAACTGAAAAAGGCGCTTTTAAAGGCGCCGGAACCATCCCGTTTCTTCGAGGTCCTTCGCAGGATGGACCAGCTTTCCGTCTGGTTCCCCGATCTCTCACTGACGATCGGCCTCGCCCAGGACCCGCTCTACCATCCCGAGGGCGACGTCTGGACCCATACGATGGAGGTTCTCGACCGCGGCGCCGGCTTCCGCAGGGACGTCAGCGATCCGTACGCATTCCTTCTGCTCTGCCTGACCCATGACCTCGGCAAGATCGATACGACCGAAGTCGTAAACGGAAGGCTCCACGCCTACGAACACGAGACGAAGGGGCTACCGCGGATCGAAGCGTTCCTCCGGCGGCTCACGAATGAAAAGGATGTCATCCGTTACGTTCTCAATATGGTCCCGCTCCATATGCGGCCAAACATGCTCGCCTTTTCGAAAAGCGCGCCGAAAAAGACGAACGCCCTCTTCGACGAGGCGATCGAGCCGAAGGATCTCGTGTATTTCGCGGCATGCGACCGGCCCGTCGTCGCGGGAACGGATGCGTTCGGCGGCGATACGGACTTCCTCCTCGAGCGCCTCGGGCTCTACGAGGAGCTGATGAAACGCCCCTACGTCCGCGGCGGGGATCTGATCCGCGCGGGACTCGTTCCGGACGAAACGTTCTCCGACGCGCTCTCCTACGCCCACAAGCTTCGGCTGGCAGGCATCGAAAAGGAAACCGCGCTGAAACAGGTTCTCGCGTACGTCCGCGCAAAGAAAAAATAGTGCAATTCGTCCGAACTATGGTACAATAGACGAAACCGACCTTGCTTTTCCGTTGCGGCGCTTCTGCCGGGAGGATACGAAATGGGATTTCTTGATACGCTGAAGGGAACGTTACAGAGGGAACTCAACAAAACGCTGAAGGACGCTTCCGCGACGCTTCAGAAAAAGGCCCGCGACGCTTCGCAGAAGCGCTGGACCGTGACGTTCGAAACGCTTCCGAAGAACCTCGAGGAGTTAAGAGCGCTTCCGGAGGCCGATCTGAAGGAACCGTACAAGGCGGCTGCGCTCTGCATCGCCGCGTACTGCGTCTGGCCGGACGACCGCGAGGAATCGAAAAAGATGCTCCAGTTCCTCTCCGGTCCGCGCGAACTGACCCCGATGTTCTTCAACCAGGTTCAGGATCGCTTCATGGACGGCAAAAACTACATTCCCTTCTCGTTCTTCGAGGGTGCAACGCCGGAGAACGACTATACGCCGTCGAAGCCGTATACGATCACCGTCTACGACAATCCGAACTACAAGGCCGAAGGCTACTACGGCGTTCTGCTCCGCTCCGGCGGCGCCGATTCGATGCGCCAGCTCACGCTCCGTCACAAGCCCTCGACCGGACAGTGGTTCCTTTGGGAAGACTTCACGCTCGGCGGGATCCGTATCCCGAAGAGCGCGGATAAATGGGCGTAATGACGGATCGCTCCTAAAGATCGCTCAGTTTTTTTGAGAAGAAATAGTCGTGGATCATCGTGTCGTACTCCTCCCACATCGGGAGAGTACGGCACTCTTTTTTGCGCGGACAGGGTTCGGCCCCCCGCTTCAGGCAGGCGACCGTCGCAAGCGAGCCCTCCATCCGCTCGAGGATCTCGCCGACCGAATACTCCTCCGGACGGCGCGTCAGACGGTAGCCGCCGCCCTTTCCGCTCACGCCGAGGAGAAGCTTCCCTTCGACGAGTTCCTTTACGATGATCTCAAGATATTTTTTCGAGATGCCCTGGCGTTCCGCGACGGCGGCGAGCGGAACGAGTCCCTCCGATTCGTGGTCGGCGATATCGAGCATCACGCGGAGCGCGTAACGGCCTTTTGTGGAAATCATATCGGTTCCTGCCTTTCTTTTACCTATTATACCACAGGGTAAATGGGTAAAATAGCGAAAAGTTTTTTGTTTTTGCCTATTGACATAGTAGTTGAATAGGTTTATTATGGCACTATCATTTTTCGATTTCCAGAGGAAAGGAGACGCGAAACCATGCTTCGACGGACAGCCGGAACCCGTATCGCCTATATGATGTGTCGAATGCTGAACTCCCGGGCATGTAACATGGCCGAAGCTTACGCGTGTTCGCGTTTCAGCTCCGTTTCCGCGGCGGAATAACCTCCGTCCCTGTGAAAGATCAGCCGCTTGCCCGGGAGATTCGTTCCCCGGGCTTTTCGTTTATCTGTTTGAAAAAAAGGAGAAAAACAATGTGCGCTTACAAATTTGAAACCCTTCAGCTCCACGTCGGCCAGGAACAGGCCGATCCCGCGACCGATTCGCGCGCCGTCCCGATTTACCAGACGACCTCGTACGTCTTTCACAATTCCGCTCATGCCGCCGCCCGCTTCGGGCTTGCAGACCCCGGCAACATCTACGCGCGGCTCACGAACTCGACCCAGGACGTGCTCGAGAAACGCGTCGCGGCTCTCGAAGGCGGCGTTGCGGCGCTTGCGCTTGCGTCCGGCGCGGCGGCGATCACGTACACAATCGAGGCGCTTGCCCAGAAAGGCGACCACATCGTCGCCCAGAAGACGATCTACGGCGGAAGTTTCAATCTCCTCGGCCATACCCTTCCCCAGTTCGGCGTCGAGACGTCCTTTGTCGATATCCATAACCTCGACGAAGTCAAGGCCGCGATCCGACCGAACACGAAGGCGATTTTCATCGAAACGCTCGGGAACCCGAACAGCGACATTCCCGATATCGACGCGCTGAGCCTCATCGCCCACGCGAACGGCATCCCGCTCGTGATCGACAACACGTTCGGAACGCCGTACCTCATCCGTCCGATCGAGCACGGCGCGGACATCGTCGTCCACTCCGCCACGAAATTCCTCGGCGGTCACGGAACGACTCTCGGCGGCGTCATCGTCGATTCCGGCCGGTTCGACTGGCTTGCCAACGCCGACCGGTTTGCGCCGATCGCGAAGCCGAACCCGAGCTACCACGGCATCTCCTTTGCGGAAGCCGTCGGTCCCGCCGCTTTCGTGACGTACATCCGCGCGATCCTGCTCCGCGACACCGGCGCCGCGATTTCGCCGTTCAACGCGTTCCTGCTTCTCCAGGGCGTCGAAACGCTCTCGCTCCGTCTGGAGCGCCACGCGGAGAATACAAAGAAGGTCGTCGCGTATCTCGCGGATCATCCGCTCGTCGAAGCGGTCCACCATCCCTCCCTCCCGGATCACCCCGACCACGCGCTCTATGAGAAGTACTTCCCGAACGGAGGTGCCTCGATCTTCACGTTCGACATCAAAGGCGGTCAGAACGAGGCGTGGAAATTCATCGACGCGCTCGAGATCTTCTCGCTCCTCGCGAACGTCGCGGACGTGAAATCGCTCGTGATCCATCCCGCAACCACCACCCACTCCCAGCTCTCCGCCGGGGAACTCGAAGCTGCCGGCATCCACCCGAACACCATCCGCCTCTCGATCGGAACGGAACACATCGACGACATCCTCGCGGATCTCGAAAAGGGCTTCGCTGCGATCGGCTGAAGCGTTCCGGATACGCGCATACAGGTTGAAAACAGAGCGGCCGGCTTGCGAAAAGCCGGCCCTCCTGTTACACTGAATCACAGAAAGGAAGATTTCCGTTATGGCTCAGATTTATAAAGGGACATCCGACCTCATCGGCAACACGCCGCTCGTCGAGGTCGTCAACATCGAGAAACGGCTCGGCCTTGCAGCGACGGTCCTCGTCAAGCTCGAGTACCTCAATCCGGCCGGAAGCGTCAAGGACCGCGTCGCGAAGGCGATGATCGAGGACGCCGAAGCGAAGGGCCTCCTCAAACCGGGAAGCGTCATCATCGAGCCGACCTCCGGAAACACCGGCATCGGCCTTGCCGCGATCGCCGCGTCGAAGGGGTACCGGACGGTTCTGACGATGCCCGAAACGATGAGCGTCGAACGGCGCAACATCCTCAAAGCGTACGGTGCGGAGATCGTTCTGACCGAAGGCGCGAAGGGGATGAAGGGTGCGATTGCAAAGGCGGAGGAGCTCGCGAAGGAGACGCCCGGAAGCTTCATCCCCGGTCAGTTCACGAACCCCGCGAACCCGAAGGCCCATTACGAAACGACCGGCCCCGAGATCTGGCGCGATACGGACGGCGCCGTCGACATCTTCATCGCGGGCGTCGGAACGGGCGGAACGCTTTCAGGCGTCGGCCGCTATCTGAAGGAAAAGAAGCCGGAGGTCCGGATCGTCGCGCTCGAGCCGGACGATTCCCCCGTCCTTTCGGAGGGGAAAGCCGGCCCTCATAAGATCCAGGGCATCGGCGCGGGCTTCGTCCCGGATACGCTCGATACGGCCGTGTACGACGAGATTTTCCGCGCGAAAGCGGAGGACGCCTTCTCCGCCGCGAAGCTTCTCGCGCGGGCCGAGGGGATCTCCGTCGGCATCTCCTCCGGTGCGGCGCTCTCTGCGGCGCTTGCGTACGCGAAGAAGCCGGAGTATGCGGGGAAGGTCATCGTCGTCCTTCTCCCCGACAGCGGCGACCGGTATTACTCGACGCCTCTGTTTACGGAATAACCCCCTGTGGTATAATCAAAACACCGTCCTTCGCGGGCGGTGTCTTTCTTTTTCCTCCGGCGGACAGGAGCGAACGTATGAGCAACGCATTGCAGACACACATCGGAGAGCTATCTTTTCTCCTGAAAAACGATATCGAAAACGGCAGAACGATCGACAGACGATGTGAAAGCGGTCTTCCGGACCGCGACGCCGTAAAACGGATCATCTCCGGTCTGAACCGCCTTTCGTATCCCGGCTACTATGCGCCGGAAGACCCCGACGCGCTTCTTGCGGAAACGGCCGCGCTCTTAAGCGGCCAGATCGCACTCGCGCTCCGCTTTGATCCGATGCGGAGCGGCCGCTCCGACACGGAATACGTTCAACTTGCCGAAGCGATGACCGTCTCGTTCTTCTACCGCCTCCCCGCCGTCCGCGCGCTTCTCGACAAGGACATTGAAGCGCTCTTCGAGGGCGACCCCGCCGCGGAATCGAAGGACGCCGTCGTGATCACCTACCCCGGTCTTTTTGCGATCTCCGTCTACCGGTATGCCCACGAGCTCGTTCTTCTCAGCGTCCCGATCCTTCCGCGCATGATGACCGAATACGCCCATTCGAAGACCGGGATCGACATCAACCCCGGCGCCCGGATCGGCGAGTATTTCTTCATCGACCACGGAACGGGCATCGTCATCGGCGAAACGACCGAGATCGGAAACCACGTCAAACTCTACCAGGGCGTGACCCTCGGCGCCCTCTCGACGCGCGACGGCCGCGGCCTCGTCCATAAAAAACGCCATCCGACGATCGAGGATGACGTTACCATTTATTCAAACGCTTCGATTCTCGGCGGCGAAACGGTCATCGGGAAAGGCTCCGTCATCGGCGGAAACGTTTTTCTTACCGCCTCCGTTCCCCCGAACACGAAGGTCTACCGAAAGAGCGACAACGCGCGGCTCGAACTGCCGAAGGAGGACTGATCCCCGATGCAAGCGCTTCTTCCGGGTCTTCTCATCCCCTTTCTCGGCACGGCGGCCGGTTCGGCGTGCGTCCTGTTCATGAAAAAAACGCTCGGACGAAACGTCCAGAGAGCGCTGACCGGCTTCGCGTCGGGTGTGATGGTCGCCGCGTCGATCTGGAGCCTTCTCGTTCCCGCGATCGACCAGTCCGCGGGGATGGGGAAGTTCGCGTTTCTTCCCGCCGCGGTCGGATTCGCCCTCGGGATCGCGTTTCTGCTCCTGCTCGATACGGTCATCCCCCATCTCCATCTGAACGCAGAACGGTCCGAGGGGCCGAAGAGCCGCCTCGCACGGACGACGATGATGGTCCTCGCGGTCACGCTCCACAACATCCCCGAAGGGATGGCCGTCGGCGTCGTCTACGCGGGGATGCTGACCGGTTCCGCGGACATCACGGCGGGCGGCGCGCTCGCGCTTGCGCTCGGCATCGCAATCCAGAACTTCCCGGAGGGCGCGATCATCTCCATGCCGCTCCATGCGGAAGGAACCTCAAAGGGAAAGGCATTTCTCTACGGAGCGCTTTCGGGCGCCGTCGAGCCGGTCGGAACGGTCCTGACGGTCCTCGCGGCGAGCCGGATCGTTCCCGCGATGCCGTACCTGCTCTCCTTCGCCGCCGGCGCGATGCTCTATGTCGTCGTGGAGGAGCTCATCCCCGAAATGTCGGAGGGCGAACACTCCAACGTCGGCGTCGTCACCTTCGCCGTCGGTTTTCTTCTGATGATGGCGCTGGACGTCGCGCTGGGGTGATCGCCTTCAATCCCGGACCGTATACAGCCGGATCATCGAAACAAGATCCTCTTCAAAACCGTCCAATCGTTTCCCGTATCATCATTTCGTCTTTCCTCTGCGAGCAAAAACGACGGCTGCCGCGACCGCGACCGCGACGGCTGCGACGGGCAGGATCGGAAAGGCGTTTTTCTTTGCAGGACCCGTTTCGTTTTGGGGGTCGCCGCCTGCTTCCGAACTGCCGGACCCGTCTTCCGCAGGCGTATCGGAACCCTTCGGATCAGCGCTTCCCGGACCGTTCGGCGCGCCGGCCGCCTGTTCACCGCTTTCTCCGTTCGGGTCGCTGTCAGAACCGTTCGGACCGTTCGGCGCGCCGGCCGCGTTCGATACTGAGGTTCCGTTCCGGTCCGTCAGAAGACCGGCCGTCTCGGTCAGTTCGTTTTCGTCCAGTGTGGTCAGGGCAAACCGTCCGAGTTTATCGTAGGTAAAGGTCAGGTACCGTTTGCCTTCGGAACGGTCGACCGCGCTGTTCGTTTTCCGCTCCCATCCGTCCGCCGTCACGCGATACACGCAAAGCGGCCGCCTGGTGTCGTCTGCCGCGTCCTCCGGAAGCTCGAGAAAGACGTCGCACATGACCGGCAGCCGGTAGTCGCGGCCGAAATCGAAATAAGTCGGATCGCCGGTCTCCGTAAAGAGAAAACCGTCCGCGAGCGTTTCGAGTTCGTTCTTCAGGTTTCGGATATCCGCCTCGGTCATCGCGGAGAGACGGGTCGTCTCCTCTTCGGAGAGATACGGTTTCATGATCCGGATCGAGAGGAGACGGTTCCCTGCCACCAGGCGGTTCAGAAGACAGATCATTTCCACGCTGTCGTCGCCGATCGCGGCGACGGTCGCAGCGTCGTCCGGGACGTCCCGCGTGTACGGATTATCATCGGGATCCGGATCGGGACCGGGATTCGGATTGCCGTTGTCCGGACCGGGATTCGGACCCGGATCGTTGCCCTGTTGGCTCTCGCCGCCGGAACCGCCGGAGCCGTTCCCGCCGCCCGAAGAATTTTCGCCGGACGAACCGCCCGAGCCGCCGACGTGGCCGCCGTTCGCGATGATCTGTTGGGTCGCCTCGCCGCCGGTAAGGTCGGCGACCGGCGTCGGGTTGTTAATGGAGAGGTAACCGATGCCGTTCACGCCAGTCCCGCCGTTCATCTTGTCGACGTACTGGGACGGGGTGATACCGGTGCCGTATTTCTCCGCGTTGTACGAGCCGGTCGAACGGCGGCGGATGCCGTAGTCGATGACGTCGCCCTGTCGGGGATAATGGATGACGCCGTATTCGAGCACGTTTCCTTCATAGTCGATCAGCGTCCAGCCGCTTCCGCCGCACTGGGTGCACTTGCCGGCATGGCCCGCCTCGCGGCATTTGCACGCGAAGCGGTGGGTTCCGCCGCACGCGTCGCAAACGTATTTGCCGAGTCCGCCGCAGATCTCGCAGTTCACCTTTCCCGTGCCTTCGCAGTCCGGACACGCGTTTCCGTTGTCGACGCCGCTTCCGTGGCAGCGGACGCATTCGACCTTTCCGCTTCCGTCGCAGCCGATCGGTGTTCCGTCGCCCGTCGTGTTCGTGCCGCACTTCCGGTAGCCGTTCGCGTCGCAGAATCCGCAGCGGATCCAGCCGTCGCCGAGCTTGTCCGCGGCCGGCATGTTCGTGTCGAGCGTGTTGTTCGGGTTGCAGAGGCCGCAGATCCCCGTTCCGCAGCAGACGGAGCAGACCGAAAAGGCGCTGTCCGCGTGCGCATGGACCGGGAACGCGGCAACACAAAGAAGCGCTGTGAGAAGCAGCGCCGCAAAGCGGACCGGACCGTTCGTTTTCATGTTCTCATTCCTCCCTTTTCGGACGGCGTTTCAGGCGGTTTTCAGGCTCTCACACGCAGGAAAAAGGGTTCGTCGGGTCTTTTTATGTTTTGGTATGAAAAATCGCTCAGACCGGCGATTTTCGGTCTTATTTGAGGACCGTTTCGAGGATGCCGAGGAGCGTCTCGAGATCGCGTCCGTCCGTGTCCTTCGCAGGGCTGTACTCGACGCACTCGAAGCAGACGACGTCCGTCTCGCGAAAGAACGTCAGAAGCGCGTTTTCGACCTCGATCGGGACGAGTCCGCCGGGGACGTTATAGCCGGTCGCGCGGAACGTCGAGGGGTTCAGAACGTCGACGTCAAACGAGATCGCGACTTTTTTGCCCTGAACGGCGCGGAGGACTTCTTCGACGACTGCATTGACGCCGCGTTCGCGGACTTCCTTCCCCGTATGGCAGTGACATCCGGCGCGGTCCATGATCCCCCACTCGGGGGCGTCGACCGAGCGCGGGCCGATGAAGTGGATGTTTTCGCCGTAGAGATCGACGTCGTTCCGTCCGACCTTGAGCCGCGGGAGCGTCAGTCCGAGCGCCTCCGCGAGATCCATTCCGTGGATGCGGTGGGATTCGGACGATTCGATCGTATTGATGTCGGTGTGGGCGTCGATGTAGATCAGCGCGAGATCATCCGCACCGAACGTCTCGCCCGCCGCGGCGAGCGTCCCCATCGCAACGGAATGGTCGCCGCCGATCGTGACGGGAAATTCGCCCTTCGCGTACGCGGCAAGCCAGTTCCCGCGAAGCTCCTCCGCGACGGAAACGACCGTGTCGAGGCAGATCAGATCCGCCGGATACGTCGTACAGGGCGTTCTCAGCTCCATCGGATAGAGCGCAACGCGCTCCGGTCCGAGCATCGCCTCAAGGCGCGGCGCGATCGCCCGGAATGCCGTTTCGCTTCCGGGAAAAGGAGAGCCGCAGGATACTGCGGCCTCCAGAAGTGCGTATTTCGGTGTCATTTAGTAGATCAGATCGACCATCTGGCCGTTGGCGAGAGAAGCGGCGTTGCCTTCGTCGGTGTCGACGTGCATCTCGGCGACGAAGCTGTCGGAGACGCGGACGAGGACGTTTTCGAACATCAGACCGCGCTCTCCCGGGACCCAGACGCGAACGACGTCCTTGTCCTTGAGGCCCGCTTCCGCAGCCTGTTCGGTGGAGAGATGGACGTGGCGGGCGGCGATGATGACGCCTCTTTCGAGTTCGAGTTCGCCGCACGGACCGACGACTTTGATTCCGGGCGTTCCTTCGAGCTGGCCGGATTCGCGGATCGGAGCCTTGAGGCCGATCGTGCGTGCGTCGGTCGCGGAAATCTCGACCTGGGAGGCCTTGCGGAACGGCCCGAGGATGCGGACGTTCTTCAGGGAGCCCTTCGGGCCGATGAGTTCGACTTTCTGATGGGCACCGAACTGGCCGGGCTGTTTGAGCCATTTGTCGGCGGTCAGCGGCTGGTCTCCGAACAGGATCTTGTAGTGTTCTTCGGTGAGGTGGATGTGTTTGTTGGAAAGACCAACGGGTACGGAATAAGCCATTTTTCAATTCTCCTTTTTATTATCCGCGCGGATTTGCGCATTTCGTACAGCGGATGGATCGCTCAGCCGGCGTCGGGGCCGTGGTCGATGACGTTCGCGATATAAGGGAGGTTGCGGAACTCTTCCGCAACGTCGAGGCCGTAGCCGACGATGAATTTATCGGGGATCGTAAAGCCGACGTAGTCGGGCTTGATGTCGGCCTTCCGGCGGGCCGGTTTGTCTAGGAGCGTACAGATCTTCACGGACTTCGGTCCGCGGGCGACCAGATTATCGCGCAGGTAGCTCAGCGTCAGCCCCGAATCGATGATGTCCTCGACGATCAGAAGGTTCTTCCCCACGATCGGGCCGTCGAGGTCCTTGATGATCCGGACGACGCCCGAGCTTTTCGTCGACGCGCCGTAACTCGAGACGGCCATGAAATCGAGGCGCACATCCCCGTCGATCGCGCGGACGAGATCGGTCATAAAGACGGCCGCTCCCTTCAGCACGCAGATGGCGACGATCGTTTCGCCCTTATAATCTTCGGCGATCTGTTTACCGAGCTCCGCAACGCGTTTCTTCAACTCCGCTTCGGTGAGGACGGTCTCGGCCAGTTCATATCGGTTGTTCATTACGGCAATTCCTTTCGTTCCGGGTGTCAGCCAATACGTTATTATTGTACAACAGCCGCGTTGGTTTTTCCATAAGAAAAGAATGCTTTCCGAAAAAAGAACCGCCGTCCGGTACGCGCCGGCACGGGTCCGGGCGGGACGCTACTCGCTCTTCCTCGCTTCGCAGTAGACGCAGCGGAGCGTTCCCGCGGAATCGCGGCGGAAGACGTGCGGAAGCTCCTGTTCGGTCGTCGTGATGCAGCGCGGATTCTCACACCGCAGAAGGCCCCGGACATATTCGGAGCCGGTGAAATCGACCGTCCGCGCGACGCCCTTTTCCGTCTCCGCTTCTTTGAGAAGCTTGAGAATCAGCGCCATCCGCATGTATTTCCCGTAAAGGACCTGTTTGAAGTAGCACGCCCTGGGATCGTCATCAACCGCGACGCTGATCTCGTTCACGCGCGGGAGCGGATGAAGGATCGCGAGGTCCGCCTTCGCCGTTTTCAGCTTCGCGGGCGTCAGGATATAGGTATCCTTCAGCCGCTCGTATTCCGCTTCGTCGCCGAACCGTTCGCGCTGGATCCGCGTCATATAGAGGATGTCGAGTTCGGGCATGCATTCATCCATATCGACGGTCTGGACGTACGGGATATCCTTGTCCTTCAGCGCCGCCTTCTTTACGTAACTCGGCACCTTGAGCTCCGGGGGCGAAATGAGATAGAAGCGGTTCCCCGGATAGCGCGAGAGCGCGTTGATCAGGGAATGGACCGTCCGGCCGAATTTGAGGTCGCCGCAGAGTCCGACGTTCAGATGATCGAAGCGCCCTTTTTCGCGCCAGATCGTCAGAAGGTCCGCAAGCGTCTGGGTCGGATGGCAGTGGCCGCCGTCGCCCGCGTTGATGACGGGGACGGTCGCGTGCATCGCGCTGACGAGCGCCGAGCCCTCCTTCGGATGGCGCTGTGCGATGATGTCGACGTAGTTCGAGACGGTTTTCGCGGTGTCGGCAACGCTTTCACCCTTCGCAGCGGAGGAGGCGCCCGCACCCGTGACCGAGATGACGTGGCCGCCGAGCTCGTACATCGCTGCCTCGAAGCTCATGCGCGTGCGCGTCGACGGCTCGAAGAACAGCGTCGCGAGCTTCTTTCCGTCCGCCGCGTGGGCGTATTTCGCGGGATCGCGGATGATGTCCTCCGCGGTCCGGATCAGCTCGTCCAGTTCCCCCGTCGTGAGGTCGAGTACGTCGAGAACGCTCTTCATTTCGCGCCTCCGATCCAGCTCTCGTCGGACGGATCATCGCGGAAGCGGAGCAGCCGCTCCACGTCCTCCGTGCGGACGTAGCCCTGTTCGGCGGCGACGCGGCACGTCGTGTCGAAATCGGTGAGAGACGTGTTCCGCACGTTCGCTGCGGCGAGCCGTTCCGCTGCTTTTTTCATGCCGTACGTATAGATCGAGACGATGCCGAGCACGTCCGCGCCGGCCTCGCGGAGAACCTCCACGACCTCGATCGCGGAGCCCGCAGTGGAGATCAGATCCTCCACGACGACGACCTTTTCGCCGGGCTCGAGACGGCCTTCGATACGGTTCTGTCGGCCGTGATCCTTCGCGCCCGACCGGACGTAGCCCATCGGAAGGCCGAGGATGTGGGCCGTGATCGCGGCGTGGGCAATCCCCGCCGTAGACGTTCCCATCAGGACCTCCGCCTCCGGATATTCCGCGCGAATCAACTCCGCGAACGCGTTCTCCACGTCGCTGCGGACATCCGGCGCCGTAAGCGTCAGGCGGTTGTCGCAGTAGATCGGGCTTTTGATCCCGCTCGCCCATATAAACGGTTCCTCCGGCCGGAAGAATACGGCCTTTATCTTCAGCAGATCGTTTGCGATTCGTACATTGCGTTCCATTTCGGTTCCTTTCTTTTGAATCGTTCGCGCTCAAAATGAACATTCGAACGTTTTTAGCGTTCTTACAACGCCGGCAGACTAGTGAGAATGTCCGTTTTGACGCGAACGTCACAACGCATGAACAAAGTCGGCGACGCAGCGTTCGTAGGCCGCGACGGGATCATCGGCGGCCGTGATCGGCCGTCCGACGACGATGTAGTCGGAGCCGATGCGGTTCGCCTCCGCGGGCGTCATGATGCGTTTCTGGTCGCCGGCTTCACCGTCCGCAAACCGGATCCCCGGCGTCACGGTAAGGAAATCCGTTCCGCACGCTTCGTGGACGCGTTCCGCTTCAAGCGGCGAGCAGACAACGCCGTCGAGCCCCGCGTTCTTCGCCGTCCTCGCGTAGTGCATAACGACATCCGCGATCGGCCGTTCGATCAGAAGATCCCGCTCCATCGCGGTCTGGTCCGTCGACGTCAGCTGGGTCACGGCGATCAGAAGCGGCCGCGTTCCGTCCGGTCTCGTCAGACCTTCGAGCGCCGCATTCATCATCGCCGTCGTCCCGGCCGCGTGGACGTTCACGATATCGACGTCGAGATTCGAGAGGACCGCCATCGCTTTTTTTACGGTATTCGGGATATCGTGGAGCTTGAGGTCGAGGAATATCCGATGGCCTCTCGCCTTGATTCTCCGGACGATATCCGGTCCTTCCGCGTAGAAGAGTTCCATGCCGATTTTCACGAACGGCTTCCGCGCGGTAAAGCGGTCCAGAAACGCGAGCGTTTTCTCCGCGCTCGCAAAATCACACGCGATGATGACGTCTTTTCCCATTACAAGGCACCTCCGATGATGTCCTTCAGTTCTCTGATCCCGTAGTTGTCCATCGCTGCCGGAAGATCTTCGATGATCCGCTTTGACGCGAAGGGATCAACGAGATTCGCCGCGCCGACCTCGACGGCCGAAGCGCCGGCCATCATCATTTCGATGACAGCCTCCGCCGAATCGATGCCGCCGATCCCGACAACGGGGATCGTCACGGCCTTCGCGACCTGATATACCATCCGGACCGCGACCGGAAACACCGCCGGACCGGAGAGGCCTCCCGTCGTATTGGCGAGGATCGGCCGTCCTGTCCGGAGACTGATCCGCATCGCGAGAAGCGTGTTGATCAGGCTGACTGCGTCCGCGCCCGCGTCTTCGCACGCTTTCGCAATCTCCGCAATATCGGTCACGTTCGGGGAGAGTTTCATGATAACCGGCTTCTTCGTCACGGCCTTCACCCGGCGCGTCACGTCCGCCGCCGCCTTCGGATCCGTTCCGAAGCTCATCCCGCCCCCGTGGACGTTCGGACAGGAGACGTTGATCTCGAACCAGCCGATCTGCGGCTCTTCGTCGAGACGGCTGACCGTATACGCATAGTCATCGGCCGAAAAGCCGCTGACGTTCGCCATAACGGGCTTGTGAAACACGTTTTTGAGCTTCGGCAGTTCCTCCCGGAGAACCGCTTCAACGCCCGGGTTCTGAAGACCGACGGCGTTCAGCATCCCGGAAGGCGCTTCCGCGATCCGGGGAAGCGGATTGCCGGGGCGCGGTTCCTTCGTCGTTCCCTTGAACGAGAACGTTCCGAGGCAGTTGATGTCATAGAGCTCCGCGAATTCATACCCGTAGCCGAACGTACCGGACGCCGGGATCACGGGGTTCGCGAGTTCGATCCCGCAGAGATCCACGTTCAGTCTTCCCATACGGTCTCCTCCTTCCGGAACACGGGGCCGTCCTTGCAGATCCGCTTCGGCCCGTTCTTCGTCATCATCGTACAGCCCATACAGGCGCCGAAGCCGCAGCCCATCCGTTCGGCGAAACTGAGCTCGCCGTCGGACGCCGCCGTTTCGGAAAGCGCACGGAGCATCGGAAGCGGTCCGCACGCGTAGAAATACGAATACGTTTCGGGGAGCGCGTCCGTCACGAAGCCGCGGACGCCGTACGAGCCGTCGGCCGTCGCGACCGTGACGTCGCAGCCGAGCGTCCGGAATTCTTTTTCGTAGAACGCCTCTTGCGCCGTATTGAAGCCCAGAACGGCCGAAACGCGTTTTCCCGCGGCGGTCAGTTCCTTCGCGAGCTTATAAAGCGGCGGGACGCCGACGCCTCCGCCGACGAGGAGCGGACGGTCGCCCGCACGGCTTGCGTCGAAGCCGTTTCCGAGGCCGGTGAGGATATTGAGTTCCGTATCGCTTTCCATCTCCGCCATTGCGGCCGTCCCCTTTCCGACGACCTTGTAGATCAGCGTCAGAAAGTCCATCGGAAGACCGGCACCGGGCACCCCCTTCGGGCAGGTCCCCGGACCCGAATCCGATACGGAGATCGGACGGCGCAGAAACAGGCCGTCGATTGCGACGTTCACGAACTGACCGGGGCGCGTGATCCCGGACGTATCGCCCGCGAGGACCATCCGGAACGTGTCCCTGGCGATCGGCTCGTTCGCTACGATTGTGAAGGTTTTTTCCTGCATGTTCTTCGTTCTTTCTCTGTTCTGAAGCAACTGCCTACGCGTCGATCGTCGAGATCGTGAGCGTCGTCTCCTCGAGAACGTCGAGGAGAACGCGGACCGTATCGAGCGAGGTGAAGATCGTCGCATTGTTTTCGGTCGCAAGCTGGCGGATCATCGAGCCGTCGGTCGCCTCTGTCGCGTTCGAGATATCGCGTGTGTTGAGGATGAAGGCGATGTAGCCCTTCCGGATCGCTTCGGGGATCTCGTCGGAACCGTCGCTGATCTTGCCGAGGACGTGGGTGCGGATGCCGTTGCTCTTGAGGAAGTTCGCCGTCCCTTCGGTCGCCTGGATGTTGAAGCCGAGGTTGTAGAAGCGGCGGATCAGAGGAAGTGCCTCCTCCTTATCCGCGTCTGCGATCGTCGCGAAGACCGTACCGTAGTTCTGGAGCTTCGTTCCGCCGGCCTGGAGCGCCTTATAGAGCGCGCGGTTGAGTTTGTCGTCGTAGCCGATCGCTTCGCCGGTCGACTTCATTTCGGGTGAAAGATACGCGTCGAGGCCCTTGATCTTGTTGAACGAGAAGACGGGGACCTTGACGTAGAAGCGCTTCTTTTCCTCTGCGTAGAGATCGAAGATGCCCTGCTCCTTCAGCGACTTCCCGAGGATGACCTCGGTCGCGATGTCTGCGAGCGAATAGCCCGTCGCCTTCGAAAGGAACGGGACGGTGCGCGAGGAACGCGGGTTCACTTCGATGATATAGACGTCGTCGTTCCGGTCGACGATGAACTGGATGTTGTAGAGGCCCTTGATGCCGATGCCGAGGCCGAGCTTCTTCGCGTACTGGAGGATTGTTCCCTTGACCTTGTTCGAGATCGAGAACGGCGGATAGACGGAGATCGAGTCACCGGAATGGATACCGGTCCGTTCGACGAGCTCCATAATGCCGGGGACGAACACGTCGCGTCCGTCGCAGATCGCGTCGATCTCGACTTCCTTTCCGAGGATGTATTTGTCGACAAGAACGGGCTTATCCGCATCGATCTCGACGGCCGTCTTGAGGTAGTGGCGGAGCTGGGCTTCGCTCGCGACGACCTGCATCGCGCGCCCGCCGAGGACGAACGACGGGCGGACGAGGACCGGATAGCCGATCTCCTCCGCGGCCTTTACGCCGTCCTCGATGCGGGTTACGGCGTGCCCCGGGGGCTGGGGGATGCCGAGCTCGATCAGGATCTTCTCGAAGCTGTCGCGGTTCTCCGCGCGTTCGATCGCCTCGCAGTCCGTTCCGATGATCGTAACACCGCGCTCCATCAGAGGCGCCGCGAGATTGATCGCGGTCTGGCCGCCGAGAGAGGCGATGACGCCCTCCGGCTTTTCGAAATCGAGGATCGCCATAACGTCTTCGGGCGTCAGCGGCTCGAAGTAGAGCTTATCGGCCGTCGTATAGTCAGTCGATACCGTTTCGGGGTTGTTGTTGATGATGATCGATTCGTAGCCCGCGCGGCGGATCGTCTGAACGGCGTGGACCGTCGAATAGTCGAACTCCACACCCTGGCCGATGCGGATCGGGCCGGCGCCGAGAACGACGATCTTCTTCTTTTCACCGAGGCGCGAATCGTTCTTTCCGGTGTAGGACGAATAGAGATAGGCGATGTACTTTCCGGTGTGGAGCGTATCGACCATCCGGAAGACCGGCGTGATCCGGTTTGCCTTGCGCTTCTGGTAGACCTCGACCTCGGTGAGCTTCCAGGCGGCGGCGATATACGCGTCGGAGAAGCCCATCTGCTTCGCCTCGCGAAGGACGGGAACCTCGTTGACGTGGGCAGCGAGTTTCTTCTCCATCGCGACGATCTTCGCGAACGACTCGAGGAAGAGTTCCGTGATCATCGTCGTTTTATGGAGTTCTTCGATCGGAACGCCGCGGCGCAGGAGTTCGAAGACCGCAAATACGCCGTCGTCGCGGAATTCGGAGACGTACGTCAGAAGGTCTTTTTTGCTCATCGCGTCGAACTTCGCCATATGGAAATGGACGACGCCCGTTTCGAGCGAGCGGACGGACTTCAGCATGCATTCCTCGAGCGTCGAGCCGATGCCCATGACCTCGCCGGTGGCCTTCATCTGGGTGCCGAGTTTGTTCGAGGCGGACGCGAATTTGTCGAACGGGAAGCGCGGGAACTTCGCGACGAAGTAATCGAGGACCGGCTCCTTATCGGCCGTTCCGCCGGCGACCGGGATCTCGTCGAGCGTCATGCCGACGGCGATCTTGGCGGTCACGCGCGCGATCGGATAACCGGACGCCTTCGAGGCAAGCGCGGACGAACGCGACACGCGGGGATTGACTTCGATCAGATAGTATTCGCTCGATTCGGGGTTCAGCGCGAACTGGACGTTGCAGCCGCCTTCGATCTTCAGCTCGCGGATGATCTTCAGCGCGCTGTCGTTCAGCATCTTCAGGTCGTGGTCGTTCAGGGAGAGGATCGGTGCGACGACGATCGAATCGCCGGTATGGACGCCGACGGGATCGACGTTTTCCATTCCGCAGATCGTGATCGCACGGTCGGTCGAGTCACGCATGACCTCGAATTCGATCTCCTTATATCCTTTGACGCTCTTCTCGACGAGGACCTGGTGGACCGGGGAGAGGCGGAACGCGTTCGTCCCGATCTCGACGAGCTCCTCTTCGTCGTTTGCGAAGCCGCCGCCCGTTCCGCCGAGGGTAAACGCGGGACGGAGAACGACCGGGTAGCCGATGTGTTCCGCGGCTTTTTTCGCCTCTTCGAGGCTGTAGGTGATTTCGGAGGGGATGACGGGCTCGCCGATCGACTGACACATTTCCTTGAACAGCTCGCGGTCCTCCGCACGCTCGATCGAGGAGCTCGGAGTCCCGAGGAGCTTGACGTTGCACTCCGCGAGGACGCCCTTCTTCTCGAGCTGCATCGCGAGGTTCAGGCCGGTCTGGCCGCCGATCCCGGGAACGATCGCGTCGGGACGCTCGTAGCGCAGGATCTTCGCGATGTATTCGAGCGTAAGAGGCTCCATATAGACCTTGTCCGCGATCGAGGTATCGGTCATGATCGTCGCGGGGTTCGAATTGCAGAGGATGACCTTGTAGCCCTCCTCCTTCAGCGCGAGGCACGCCTGAGTCCCCGCGTAGTCGAATTCGGCGGCCTGGCCGATGACGATCGGGCCGGAGCCGATGATAAGCACTTTTTTGATGTCAGTATTCTTTGGCATTTCAATCTCCTTTATCCGTTTCCGAAAGGTCGGGGGCGGACACCCCTACAGGTCCTTCCCCCTGACCTTTCGGAAACGGTTCCTTGATATAATTTTCAAACGATCCGCCGTCAAAGAAGGCCGGGAGCGGTCGCCCCTACAGGTCCTTCCCCCTGACCTTTCGGAAACGGTTCCTTGATATAATTTTCAAACGATCCGCCGTCAAAGAAGGCCGGGAGCGGTCGCCCCT
>Ga0079305_1001855_pt1 | contig 22940 bp, 17 predicted proteins | sample LMS_cellobiose_e_FD_79183 | JGI IMG/M metagenome (GOLD analysis project Ga0079305, IMG submission 79183) | Rumen-fistulated moose microbial communities from Alaska, USA - LMS_cellobiose_enrichment | ecosystem: Host-associated > Mammals > Digestive system > Stomach > Rumen fluid ... | reverse complement strand
CTCGTCCTCCGCAACCAACAATCATAACATTCATGATTTCGTTTGGGCTTACAGACTCGGCGTCCTGAGCGCGGAGCAGGCTGGACGACGAAAAACTGTTTTGGGCTGCCATCGCTGCTGTCATGGCAAAAAGGGAATCACCGATAAAACGTCGACGGGAAATATTTTTCATAAGTGCCTCTGTTGTAAAAATTGGAGCTAAAAGCCGGGGTGGAGAGAAAACAATCAATATCAGGCCGGATCAGGTTTTTCAGTCCGGTTCCGGTTGTCATTCATTTGGTTCAATGAAAAACAAAACGTGTCGCAATAACCTTTCCGGCAGAAATCCAAAACTCTCAATAAAAAACTCTCTTAAAATACTATTGTATCACATTACAAAATACCAGGTCAACTGTTTTCATTGAAAGAAAAGCGGAATATTTCCAGTTTCATCAAAAAATTAACAAAAAAATCATCTGTTTTTTACCACATCAGTCTATTGTACCCCACCGGAAAATACAGTATCTGAACCGTTTGTCCTCAATCGGAAAACGGAATTCCGTCAACGTTCCCCCTGTCCCGATTCCATCCGAAAAGGAAATTCCCGTGAAATGAAAAACGTCGGCAGTTCCAAAACAAACTCAACCGGCTTTTCGTCATCGCCGTCGTCCGGTTGCGGCAAATCAAATACGAGTTCAAAAGTCAACTGATTAACCTGTGTGTTCATCGGATGCAACGCGGCCGGAGTTATTTTCCGATTATCAGGAACCCGGATGCCCGGTTCTCCCGAATTCAAATCGGAAGACAGGTTAAGATAAAATCGTTGATAACTCAACCAGTTACGGTGCGAGTCAAAAGCGTCAAAAACGTTTTTATATCGAATCTGAACCGTCAGAAACAGCTTTTTTTCGCTTCTCCGGATCCGAAACAGGGAAACCGTTAAATCGTCCGACGTCTTTTCCAATACCTGACTTTCCGAAAATTCAACACCCGAAGGCAACGGGGCCGGCAAGGGAAACCGGAATGTTTGAAAATTTATACCTGCCAGGACATTTCCCCAGACCTGAATTTCCTCGAATCGAACAGGAAAATCCGACTCGGAAACCGGCGAATCCGAACGAAGATTAACAGAAAATAACGTTTCCGATTCTCCCGAATTCAAGAAAAGTTCGGGAACGGATTTTAAAGAAACAGGTCGCCAGATTCGTTTTTGGTCGTCAACACAAACCAGTTTCTCCATGGGAATCGCAAGCCGTACAACCTGAATATCAGGCGCCCACGCGAACTTCATTTGGCAAACAGCCAGCCATCGCTCCGGTTGTCCCGGTTTTCCGACATGCTTTTGTCCGGCCCAAGTCGTTGGTATCCCTGTCAACGAATCGATCGCCTGTTGAATCGTGTCCTGTTTCCAGCGGTACTGAATCCTTTCCAACCGATGAACGGTCTCTTCCGGCCAGAAATCGACGGTCAATTCCCCGGCATATTCCCGGATAACTGGCTGAAACAGCTCTCGATTTCGACAGATAAATTCCTCCGCGTCGTTACGCTGCTTCAGAACTGGGGAATTCAGTTCGCGAAACCAACCGGCCAGTTCCTCGGGGATTTCCTCCAACGGCAGCCTGACCGCCGTTTCCGTCTCCGGCGAGGCGGTCGGCAGGAGAGAAGACCGGGACAGGGAATTTTCATCGGTCACAGAAGCAACGATCTGTTTTTTCTCCCCCCGTTCCGCTGGACTCCGGGTTGAGGACGGAATCACGTTTTCCGTCGCATTGGAAATTCCCGCTTCCAGCAGAATGACCAGTAAAATGAATTGGGACAGTATTCTCATATCATTCTGACAGCCGGAAAAGGATAAAACAAAAATCCGCAATACAATCCTTTAAAAACAGGCTCTCGCAACAAAGATTCAGCATAAAAAGCCGCAACAACGCAACAATAACGATTCTGACGGTGAACGACACTTAACCGGCAATAATATCCTGTTTGACGTTATTAGCGAAAACTTTTAGACTACGGGGCGTCATGTAATACATTTTTCCCTCTTCAATCTGCAAATGTTCCCGCTCCTGATGGGTTGTCTCCGCGACCAAAGTTTCTCCGGACTCTGCGATCATCTCGACCCGAACCCGGTTGCCCGCCGAATGAACCCGGAGAACACGGGCAGGAAAACTCATACTGTTTTCACTGACGTTTTCGGAAATATCAAAATCGTGAGGTCGAACAAAAATCATCGCCGACGACGGATCCTCCGGACCGGAATTTTGATTCTGCCGGGCCATGTCAATCGCGTTGTCATGTTGTCCAATCCGAACCCGTCCCTTATCCAGTAAACGACCATGAAACTGGTTGACCTGCCCCAAAAAATTCATTACGAAAACCGTCGCCGGATTATGAAATACCTCATCCGGCGTTCCAATCTGTTCAATTTTTCCATTGTTCATGACAGCCACCCGATCCGCCAGTTCCAGCGCTTCATCCTGATCATGGGTAACGAAAACACTTGTCAGATGGATTTCATCATGTAAATGCCGCAGCCAGCTCCGTAATTCAACGCGAACTTTGGCGTCAAGCGCGCCGAAAGGTTCGTCCAACAGCAAAACCTGCGGTTCAACAGCAAGAGCCCGCGCCAATGCCACCCGCTGACGCTGACCTCCGGAAAGTTGGGACGGGTAACGGTCCGCCAGATTATCAAGCTGAATCATATGCAGCAGTTTCCGGACCCGTTGTTGAATTTCATTTTTGGAAGGTCGTATTTTCCGCGGTTTAACCGTTAAACCAAACGCAATATTATTATAAACGGTCATATGCCGGAAAAGGGCATAATGCTGAAAAACAAAACCGACCCCCCGATCACCAACCCGTTGATCCGCAACATCATGACCGTGAAAATAAATCGGCCCGCTTCCCGGATCAGGAACTTCCAGACCGGCAATAATACGCAATAACGTTGTTTTCCCGGATCCGGACGGTCCCAGCAGCGCGACAAGTTCCCCACTGTCAATTTTTATGCTCACATCATCGAGAGCCTTAAATTCACCAAAGGATTTCGATATATTCCGGACTTCGATTCCCATGATTATTCTTCCTGTCCAAGTTTTGTTTCAATAATCGTTTTGACGACAAGTGTCGAAATCGCCATAACCGCAAGAAGAGTCGCGACGGCAAACGGTGCTGACGGATTGGCAAATCCCTGATATAAAACATTGATATGTAACGGAAGCGTATTGGTTTTAACACTGTTCCCAGCAACAACAACAACTGCTCCGAATTCCCCCATAGCTCTCGCGTTACATAAAATAACGCCGTACAAAAGTGCCCAGCGAACGTTGGGAAGCGTTACCCGCCAGAAAATATGCCAGCCTCTTGCCCCCAGTACCCGTGCCGCCTGTTCCTCCTCCGTTCCCTGAGCCTGCATCACCGGGATCAGTTCCCGAACGACAAAAGGAAAGGTCACAAAGACTGTTGCCAGTACCACTCCGGGCAAGGCAAACAGAATCCGAATGTGATGGGCCTGAAGCCAGGTTCCCAGGGCCGACTGCGTTCCAAAAAGAAAAACAAATAACAGACCGGCAATAACCGGCGAAATGGTAAACGGAATATCGATGAGGGAAATCAAAAAGCTTTTTCCCCAAAAATTAAATTTACCGAGGCACCACGCCGCCGCCAAACCGAAAATAACGTTTGCCACAAGAGAAACGACCGTCGCAATCAACGTCATTTTCAACGCCGACAAAGCGTGGGGATCGGCGATCGCCTTCCAGAACATCTCCACTCCACCTGCAAACGCCTCATAAAAAATACATACCAGCGGAAACAGAAGGAAAATCGCCATAAAAAGCAACGCGACGGTAATCAGCGCATAACGCACCAGGAAAGGTTCCGTCGTCGCCTCCTTTACCGCACGAAAATGCGTCCGATAATCAGACGCGGTAACACTCTTCGGAATAGGATTCACTTTTTCTGCCCTTAAATATTTTTCGGTATTCTTTCCCTGATAACCTCTGACCGGCCATTCTCCCTGACGACACAAACCGGATCCCGCCAATTATTGTCAGTCAACTTTCACCAGGCGACGGTTGGCCCACATCTGAACCAGATTGATGACCAACAGAATCGCAAAGGATGCGACCAGCATGGCAAGCGCGATTACCGATGCGGTAATATGTCCGTTTTCCTCGTAAAGTTTTTGAAGAATGACGTTGGAAATAATATCTGTTTTCCCCGGAATCATTCCCCCGATAAACAGAACGGAACCATATTCGCCAAGCGCCCGGGCAAACGCCATCGCAAACCCCGTGATCACTGCCGGGAAAATCATTGGAAAAATAACGAAGCAAAATGTCTGGAAACGGGAAGCGCCAAGACTGGCGGACACCTCTTCCAATTCCACCTCGATTTCCTCAAGCGACGGTTGAAGTGTTCGGATCACAAACGGTAACCCGATAAATATCAACGCGAGAATAACGCCATACTCGGTTCCTCGTATCGGAAAAGAAAAAAACTGTCCCAGCCATCCCTTTTCCGAGTATATCTGAGCCAGGGCAATACCGGAAACCGCTGTCGGCAACGCAAACGGAAGATCGACCATCGCGTCGATAATACGACGCCCCGTAAACCGGTATCGAACAAGAACCCAGGCGACAATAAAACCAAATACGACATTGACACACGCCGCAATCAATGATGTCCGAAACGTCAACGCAAACGACTGACGCACCAGCTCATTGGTTAAAATATGATGGAATTCATCCCAGGTCAGCCGGGATGTCACAATAAAAAGTCCCGACAACGGAATCAGGACAATCAGACTGAGATAGGTTATCGTAAAACCCAAAGTCAATCCAAAACCCGGTAAAACACTACGTCTGATAAGTTTCATGGAACCGTTCTGTCTGTTTTATTTATGATTGATTTCCACAATCATCTGATCGTAAATGCCATCCGAGTTGAAATGCTCACGCTGGGTTTTAAGCCAGCCGCCAAACACGTCGTCAATCGTGAAAAGCTTGATTTCTGGAAACTTGTCCTTATATTTTTCTGCAACTTCCGGCATACAGGGACGATAATTGTTCTTCGCAATAACCTCCTGGGCTTCCGATTCATAAAGATAGCTCAGATATTCCTCCGCAATATCCCGGGTTCCCCGCTGCTCAACCATGGAATCAACAATCGCTACCGGCGGTTCCGCTTTAATACTGACGGTCGGATAAACAATCTCAAAAGCATCATTTCCGTTTATATTTCTGGCAAGAATCGCTTCATTTTCCCATGCGAGAAAAGCGTCGCCGTGTCCCCGTTTAACAAAATCATCCGTCGCCCCGCGGGCACCGGAAGCCATTCCCTGACTGACCGCGTTGGCAAACACCGCCTTCGTCAAAAGATACGCCTCTTTTTGTGCCGCCTCCAAAACAGCCGATTCCACATTGTGCAACGCCGACAATCCTCCTTTGTCCGCCAGTGCTTTATCCAGCGCATACCCCCAAATCGCCAGATAATTCCATCGGGCTCCGCCGGAAGTCTTCGGATCCGGGGTTATCACCTGAACTCCCGGTTTCGCAAGGTCCTCCCAGTTATGAATCTCTTTGGGATTCCCTTTCCGGACAAGAATCACAATCGTTGACGTGTAGGGACAACTGTTGTTGGGAAAACGCTTTTGCCAGTCCGCCGCGAGCAGCCCGGGACGTCCGTCCTTCTCCGCCGCGATATCATCAATGTCAAACGCCAACGCCAACGTTACAACATCGGTCGGTTTACCGTTGATGACCGATCGCGACTGGCTTCCTGAACCGCCGTTACTCTGATCAATGTTGATCGTTTCCCCTGTTTTTTCCTGCCAGTGTTTGATAAACAGTTCATTGTATTCAGCGTACAGCTCCCGGGTCGGATCATAGGATACATTGCAAAGCTCACGCCCTCCCCCCTGTTTGCCGCAACCGACCATTAATCCCAAAAGAAAAAGTGTCACGCCAAACATTACCGCATTTGACATTTTAAAAGAATTCATTCTTTTGATTCCTGCTCAAAATATTTGATTTGTGATTTACGGAATAAAAATCCTCCGCTCGTAAAAATAATATCGGATTTTTCCCTCTCAGGCAATATAAAAATCCCCCGAAAATGCTAAAATTTTATAAAAATTGTTAAAATACGTAAAATTTCGGGCACATTAAACGGTTATAATAACTTATATATATTTAATTATTCAAAAAAATATATAACCGTTATTTTTTTCATACAGAGATTTGGGACACTAACAGATAATATTTTTTCCGGAAAAGAAAACGGCTCATTATTAAGAGAAATGTTCGTCAAAGAAGGCGGAATCATCCTTTTTTTGAGGTAAACCGTCAGAACCATCGTTCAAAACGATCAACAGAAATGCCACCAGAGAGAATTCCCCCAAACCGGATGGTTGGAACACGTCGAGGGACAGTGTATCCTGAAAATTTCCGGAATTTATTGCGTTACGGTTGTTTTCATTTGAACAGATATCGAATTGGGATCTTTTTGAGGGGGTTGAAAGGTGGGATCGGGAGGTAACGGAGTGATGATTCGCAACTTAACCGGAACCGCTTCCCGTGTGGTTCGGGTTTCCCAGTGCCATTCGCCAAACGGACATTCATCCGTTGGTCCCCAAACCCAACAATCTTCTATTTTGTCCTGATAACGGACAACCCGTTTGTAATAATAAGAATAGCGGCTTCCGTTGGAATTGACAACGATAAGCGCTGTTTCCGGAGAGTTCGGCTCCGCCAATTTAATCGGTTTGGTCTGAGAATCACGGTTCAGAGTGATCACCGGAATATCCGGAGCCTTATAAGGACAGTAAGGTTCGGAGTAGGTCGTCTGTTCGGTCGGTGTCCCCCAAAGATCGCAAGGCTGTGATTCTGCCAAAGCCAACGGCGTACAACAGCATTCAAACAACGTGACAATCAGCCCTGTTATGGCAACAGATACCGAACGAACCGATTTCCCGTTGATAACTTCCTGGAAAATCCCTTTAAAAACCTGTTGGAACATAACCGCTCCTGTTTTCTGAAAGTACAAACCTTCACAACACGATCAAAACCAATTATTTCTTATCTATTTATTATATATTGCCCGTCTTAACATGTCAACCAAATTGTTTAGATTTTTATAAAGTATGAAGAAAACATCAGGCCAGGCAAAACACCTGACGGACATTCCGATAAAATTTTCTCATAAATATCTGAAACATTCAGAAATATCAGGTATTTATATATTAACCGTCCCCCAATATTTTTGGGTATATGTTATCGAAAAAGGCCCAACCTGAAGCAGTACCGCCGGAAAAACAGAATTTCCGGACAAAACTGGCCGTTATGAATAAAGAATAAAAACCGGTAAAAAAGAGCTTTTACCGGTTTAAAATCAGCGGGGTATCCGTTAAGGGCCCCTGAAAATTCCGCTATTGAAAAAGAAGATAACGCTCTCTTCGTTTCAAACATTGAGGCGCTGCCCGGAAACAAAATCAGACACGGAGTTCCGCATTTTCCTTGATGAGTGAATCAGGATACCGGGATCGAACAGGATCGACCTGCTCCGCGATAAACTCATCAACCTGTTCCGGCGAACGGCCGACAAACTTAATCGGATCCATTTCGGCATCAATATCGACCCGGGCAAAAGCGGGATCTTTTTTCAGCCGTTCCAGCAAGTCATTATCTCCGCCTTCCTGCTTGACAACCATCCCCGCCTGTTGACTGTGCTGCCGGATTCGTTCATGTAAATCCTGTCGATCCCCCCCCTGTTCGACGGCGGCCATCAAAATATTTTCCGTTGTCATAAACGGAAGCTCCGCGAGAAGATTCTTTTCGATAACCTTTGGGTAAACGACCAGATTTTCAACGATATTCTGATAAATAATCAATATGGCATCCATGGCAAGGAACGCCTGAGGCAAAACGAGCCGACGGTTGGCGCTGTCGTCGAGAGTCCGTTCCATCCATTGAGTCGCATGAGTCATCAGCGGACTCGATTGAAGACTGATAATATATCGGGCCAGCGAACAAATTCGTTCGCTTCGCATTGGATTGCGTTTATAAGCCATTGCGGAAGAGCCGATCTGACTTTTTTCAAACGGTTCCTCCATCTCCTTACGATGGGCAAGGATACGAAGGTCGGTCGCGAACTTATGAGCGCTGGCGGCCATTTGCGCCAAAATATTGAGTATCTGAACGTCCAGTTTTCGAGGGTACGTCTGACCGGTTACCGCATAGGGGGCGTCGAAACCGATTTTTTCACAGAATTTCCGTTCGAGCAGACGGACTTTGGCATGATCCCCGTTGAAGAGCTTCAAAAAGCTGGCCTGAGTTCCGGTTGTCCCCTTATTGCCCAAAGTACGGATGGTCTGAATTCGGAACTCAAGATCCTCAAGATCCATCACCAGATCGTAATTCCAGAGACAGGCCCGTTTACCCACCGTTGTTGGTTGCGCCGGCTGAAGATGGGTCAGACCAAGACAGGGAAGCGCCCGATATTTCGTCGCGAACTTCCCCAGCCTGTCAATGACCGTTACCAACCGGTTACGAATCATTTTTAAAGCGTCGCGCAGCAAAATGGCATCGGTATTATCGGTCACGAAACAACTTGTCGCCCCAAGATGAATGATCCCGCGGGATTTCGGGCAAACATCCCCATAAGTATGGACATGCGCCATAACATCGTGGCGCAGTTCCTTTTCATATCGGGCCGCAGACTCAAAATCAATGTCGTCAACATGTTCCTTTAATTCGTCAATCTGTTCCTGGGTTACCGGAAGTCCCAACTCGGACTCACACTCAGCCAGAGTGACCCAGAGCCGCCGCCAGGTACTGAATTTTTTCCGGGGGCCCCAGAGCTCCGCCATTTCCCGGGACGCATATCGTTCGATTAACGGATTTTTATAAACAAGGTAGTCTTCGGACATTGTAAATTCCTGTCTGTCAAATATGGTTCAACGGCAATTAAGAAAAATCCCCAGCGTCAACGGATCCGACGCAAAATCAAATGACAAAAAAATCAGACACTCCGTTTGATAACCCGAACCGCTTTTCCTTCGGAACGCGGAAGCGTACCCGGCTTGAAAATATCCCCTTTAGGCGAAAAACCGAGCCGCTCTTTAAGATGCTTCTCAACCATAAAGCCGGTCACGCCCTCTTCCGCCTCAACATGAATATAAATCTCCTTAACGCCGGCATGTTCCTCAATAATAATCTGATATTGGGGAAGAACGCCCGGAATTTCCAACAGGGCCTCCTCAACCTGAGTTGGGAAAAAGTTGACCCCTTTGATAATCAACATGTCGTCTGTCCGGCCGGAAATCGCGTCTATTTTCAGATGTGTCCGACCACAGGCACACTTTTCACGGGTCAAAATACGGGTCAAATCCCCTGTTCGGAACCGGATAACCGGAACGGCTTCCCTGGTCAACGACGTTACAACCAGTTCTCCCAACGTTCCGTCCGGGACATTTTTCCCGGTAACCGGGTCAATGACCTCAAGGTAATACTGATCCTCCCAGACATGGATTCCCGAATGATCGGCGCAATCCATTCCAAGCGTTCCGACACCGCCGGTTTCCGTCATACCGTAAATATTGAAAACTTCAATTCCAAGAGCTTCATGAATTTTTTTCTTCATGGCGTCTGTTACAGATTCCGCGCCAAAAATACCTGTTTTAAGGGATGGCATCGTCAGTCCAAGGCTATTCATAACCTCAATAACCCGAATACAATAAGAAATCACGGCACAGAAAATCTTTGTCTGAAAATGATTGACGAGTCGAATCTGGCGCTCCGTATTTCCGGAACTGGTCGGAATAACAAACAGTTCCGCCGCCCGGGCTCCATGATACATTCCAAAACCACCGTTGAAAAGTCCAAATGACGGCGTAATCTGAACCGTATCTCCCGGTTGTCCGCCTGCCATCCGGTAACACCGCGCCATACATTCCGCCCACTGATGCAGATCCGCCAGAGTGTACGGCATGACAATCGGCATTCCGGTTGAGCCGCTTGACATGTGCATCTCCCTTAATTGCGAACGATCCACACAGGAAAGTCCCATCGGAAAGGTATTACGAAAGGTTGTTTTGGATATTGTCGGAAGTTTTTCCATGTCATCAAGTCCACAAAAATCGTCAACAGAGACTCCGGCATCCTCATAATATTTTCTCATGTAATCATTACGATCGACGACGTAACGCAAAACCTCTTTCACATGGGAATTTTGCCAGTTTTGTAATTCATCCTGAGACATGGTTTCGCGTTCCGGGTTAAAAAACCGGGTATTTTCCGATGACATAATAAAAACCTTTCTGTATAAACAAATCAATCAGGTGGAATATTTTATTGCGTTCGCAACGCCAATTTGGCCGGTTATTATCGTCCACTGATTCTATTGGGAATCCCGTTTTCGATATTAAAAAACATCGTCAGATTCCCCCGGTTTTCTGTCAGGATTTAGTTCACTCAAACAAAGGAAGAAACCGAAACAGAAAATCGGGGACACCTGACTTGAGTTTAAAAACCGTTTCACAACAGGTCTGGTATTTTTATTTCTGTGAAACAGGAATTTTTCATGTTTCCTCTATATTACAGGACGTTGTCAATGATTCCCGGAAAATCACTCCGTAATTCCCGGAACACTGAACTGACGGCAGAAGTCCGCGATTTCCGCCCGAATTGTCCCGGCAACATCGTCAATATTGTTGATGTTCTGACAAATACGATCAATCCAGCCGGCGACTTTCGCCATTTCAGGTTCCTTCATTCCCATACTGGTCAGGGAAGGAGTACCCAGCCGGACCCCGCTGGTTACAAACGGAGAACGGGTATCGCCCGGAACCATATTAAAGTTTCCGATAATACCGCATTTGGCGAGAGCTTTGGAAGCGTCTTTACCGCTGAACTCCTTCTTGCGAAAATCAAGAATCAAAAGATGGGTATCAGTTCCGCCACCCGCCAATTCATAACCGCGTTCCATCAAGGCGTCGGCAAGAGCCCGGGCATTTTTAACAATCTGCCGGCCATAAGCCTTGAATTCATCAGTCATGGCATACTTGAAAGCAGCCGCCATTCCGGCGATGATGTGCATATGGGGCCCCCCCTGAAGACCGGGGAAAACAGCCCGGTCAACACGCTGTGCCAGATTCCATTTGCTCCCTTCATGATATTTCGTCTGATAACGGTCTTCAATGGTGGAAAGCAAAAAACCGGCCCGCGGGCCACGAAGCATTTTATGGGCGGTACTGCTGACAATATCACAAAACGGAACCGGGTCCGGATGAACACCGGCGATAATCAGTGCGTTGATATGAGCAATATCGGCAACCAGATAGGCATCAATTGACTTCGCAATGTCAGCAAACGCAGCGTAATCCAGAATATGCGGATAAGCGCTGGTCCCTGCCCAGATCATTTTCGGTCGCTCACGCAACGCAATTTCCCGGACGTGATCCATATCAAGGTGACCGGTTACCGGATCCGGCCCGTAAGGAACCTGAACGTAATCCATTCCGGAAAAGCTGACCTTCCAGCCATGAGTCAGATGACCGCCTTCAGAAACCGGCATCCCCATAATTTTGTCGCCCGGTTTGAGAAGAGCGCGATAGACCGCCTGATTGGCCGGTGAACCGGAATACGGCTGAACATTGATATGTTCCGCGCCAAACAACTTCTTTCCCCGTTCACGGGCAAGATTTTCCAGCTGATCAGTAACTTCATTCCCTTCGTAATAGCGGGCACCGGGATAACCTTCACAATATTTATTCGTGAACAGCGAACCACATGCTTCCATGACACGATAAGAAGCGTAACTTTCCGACGCGATCATTTTCAGTGTCGTACATTCCAACTCGGCCTGTTTATAAATTAAATCGTAAATTTCCGGATCTTCCACTTTCAGATGAGGATAACGTTCTGCCGCTGCCATAATTCTTCTGTTCCTTATGTTTCGCTTGTAAATACTGTGATTCCCAAATGACTCAAATTGATTCCGTATCCGACATTTGAATTCGTCTCAGCCACCAATCTGAAACACTCCTCATAAATAACATTTTCATTTTAACGTTTCGGATATTTTTTTCGAGGGGTGGACAACGTGTCCTGAAAGAAATCCCGGGATTTTTATTCCCAATATAAAAAGATTTGAGCGATCCCCCCGTTTGTCCGATTATTTTGACTCGAAAATTCCTGATTGATTAACCTTACTGGGCTTGATTTACCGGTATTATCTGAAATTTTTCCGGACATGATAAAAATTCATCACCGCGCCAAACAATAATGACGCGTCACGGATTCAAGGATTCGGAAATAAAATCCGTTTTTGAATTCCAAACCGACCGTTTGGAAAATCATCTGTTGATAAGCAGGTCAAACAGCAGAAAAAACAGGAATAAAAGGAATACAAAGATCAGAAATGAAAATTCCCTGAAAATCCCTGTTTTTTATTCAAGATGTCATCATTGTATGGCGATATTTATTTCAGTGGATTAAGGGGAAACTAAAATAAAGCTGGCGTTTTCCCTTTGACGGACCGGGCAAAAATAAAATAAATGTCCGGTCGTTCGTTATTATTAAAAAACGGGAACCGGGCTAAAAAAAATGATCCCCGGACCAACGACAACAGACTGTCGCAATACTGATTGTCTGTCACCGTGTCCTGTAAAATATTCACATTCCCCGGACACCCCGTTTCCAAACACAATTTACCAGCTTTTAAATTCCCCGGCAACACAAATTCCTGATCTTCAGGTTACTGAAATTTTTACTTTATCCCGTATTGATTTACCGATACGATACCTGAAAAACAGGGAATATAAACAGCCGGTGGGTGTTTTCATAACCTGCCATTTGTTTTATTCAGAATAAGCGAATCAGATACAAAAAATCTGTCGACTTGTATTTACATAAAGTTCCCAGGGGGGGAATGGTCCGACCTGTTCAGATTTTTGAGCGGTCGGACTTTTTTTGCGCTGAGATTGAAACATTCCGTTGAAAGATTCCCGGTAAACCGCCAATATTCCGTTTTCAGAAAGGGAAAACCTGTTCCATTGGTTGTTCCAACCTCATTGATCACATCAAACGAAATTACCGGTTTCGCCAAAGTTGAATCATTGGAATATCCAATTCCTGTTGTTTACATTGAATATCCTGCCGAAACCGGATTGCGTCAACAGGATAACCGGCAGTCGGTTTCAGCTCAGGGATATGTTTTTGCCAGAATTGATTGAACGCGATCATGGACAGTTCACGAATATATTTACTGGCAACAGAAGCAAGCGCTGTCGGACGGTTTTTTTCTCCTTTCGCAGTAAAACGAATCTCAATTACCGGATTGTCACAAAAGAAATCGTTTCCGTTCACGCTCTTTTCCCGGGTAACGTTCCGATCGTTCAGGGCGTCGTTGCCGGACAGTGAAATCATGTTATCGGAATAACCGGTCGATCGCTCCGTTCCCGGAAAACCGCCGTTTACCCGGTCGTTCATTAATTGAATACCTTTTTCCGAACCGTTTCCAACGGAACAGGCCCGGTAAATACTAACACTCCGCGATTCAATAACAGGCCTCCAACAATAATCCGGCAACATTTTATTCAGAAGAGAACCATATTGATTTCTTCCACCCAATTTATCGCAAAGGATGATAATTTTATCCTGAGAACCGGGGTTTCTGATTTGTAATCCGCTCTTTTCTTCCGGAACCACGCCGGCGGAACAGATTGATCCTGCTACAGAACAGGCTGAATCCACAGAAAAACAGGAACCAGGCGGTTCCGATTCCCTCAGCGGCTTCTTTACAGATTTTCTCGACGGTTTTCCTGTGATTCGTGTCGGTATTCTTTCTGCAATTTTCCCGACCCGGCAATCCCTGTCAGAAATTCGTTGGTTTTTGTCTGAAAGTAGTCTGTTTAACTCCTTTTGAACAAGGGTCAGCGTCACCTCCCCAAGCAAATCGCTTTTGTTGCCGCTGAACATATCCGGTCGCATTGAATTTTCGTTCAGCCGCTGATTGAACCTCTCCGGTTGTACCCGGCAGGATACCAGATTGACCAGCGAAATCCCCAGCAGCTTCAAAATTTTCCGAACTTCCGCCGCGAGATGACACCATTGTTTCCATGTCGCGGTTCTCGGCCCGTAAATTTCAGCCCTTTCTGCTTTCGCCGTTTTTACTTTTGGAACCTCATCTTCCGGACTGTCCCCTTTGAGCGGATTGTTTTTCCGCCTTTTAACTTCATCTCCAAGGGGAAGCGAAATATCAAAATCCTGTTCGCAATAAACGGTCTCCGACTCATAAAGATAATTCCGTTTTAACAGCCGAAACGACCAATTTTGAGTATCTGCGAATTTAAAAGGCATCCATCGGTCGGAATGGTCCGGCTTCACGGAATCACTCAGGCCGGAATAATTCAGGCAGGCCGGATCACTCATCGCCTCTGAATGATTTAATTTACGGGGACCTGTCCAATTCATGAGGTTATCTGAAATCGAAAAATCCGCCGGATCCCTGACGTTTGACGGTCCGCGACATAACAGTAAAGCCAGCCAGAACGTTTTTTCAAGAAGAACGATATCTCCCGATGAGTGATACAGCTGTTTTGAGTCCAAAACCGGAAACAGTCCCTGACGGGAACAGAGGGATTCCAACAGAGCGTTAAATCGCTCCGGAATATCCTCTGTTTCCGAACCGTTTCCCGTTCCGGAAGAGAACGTATTTCCCGTCATTTCCTCAAAATCGAATAATGTCGGTTGATCACTAACCGTTTTTTTCCCGCGCCGGGCGCTGTTCCGTTTTTTCTCCAAACGAGGAATTAACGATTCCTTTTCCCGGTGTCCCTTTACCGGATTATCCCGTGTCACCTTCTCCGGATGAACAGACGCGCATTCCGCATCAACCATATTTTCCTTTGATGGTGATCCGGATATTCGCGTTTCCGGAACATCCGGATTCCACTGCCAACAGGAAAGGGAAACCACCAGCGGTCCCAAATTAGGACCGTAACCGGCTTCATCGGTACCAATCAGAAAAATCATTATCACAAACACCTCAAGCGTTTTATGATACCGGAACCAACGCTGGAACCAAGCAAGACGTTATTTCCCGGGCACGGGTTGATTCTGTTATCAGAACCAGCTGCATGTAAATCCGCCGTCGACATAAACCGCCGAACCGGTAATATAACTTCCAGCGTTCCGGGAAAGAAGTAAAAGAGCAGCGCCAACCAGTTCATTGGGATCACCATACCGGCGCATTGGCGTTCCGTTCATAATATTTTCAACCCGTTTGGCGTCAAGCAGTTTTCGATTCTGTTCGGCAGGAAAAAACCCCGGACAAATCGCGTTGACACGGATTCCCTGTTCCGCAAACTCCTGAGCAATATTTCTGGTCAGGTTGACGACCCCCGCTTTACTGGCCGCATAAGCAAAAACACGGGAAAGCGGCCGATCGGAATTGACGCTCCCAATATTCAAAACAGAACCGCCTCCGGTCTTCAACATCGATTCGATAAATACCTGACAGGACATCATGGTGCCCTTCAGATTGACGGCAAGAATCTTGTCCCACTGATCAGGGTCAACGTCAATAAACGAATTTCCAACATTGATTCCGGCGCAGTTGACCAGCATATCAACTTTTCCGGTCAATTTTAATGCGGTCGCAAGCAGGGCCCGCAGGGAATCCTTGTCAGTAACATTGACAGTTTCCCAAATCGCATCAACACCACACGCGGTCAATTTTTCAACCGCCGCTTTACAGGCGTCCGAATTGACATCGGCAACGACAATTTTGGCACCCGCTTTACCAAGTCCTGTTGAAAGACACAACCCTAACGCTCCGGCTCCTCCGATAATAACGGCAACCTGACCATCCATTCCAAACAGACTGTTTAAATATTCCGCACTACTCATAATATTTCCCGTAACTCAAGATTACTCTCTGTGACCAGTCAACATCTCATGTTTCGTATCTCATGTTCCGCGATTGATTTTTCACAACTCCGGCTCATGTGACTTTTCGCCCCATTTCGTATAAAGAGACACCGTATAAAACAGTATAACACAAATTAACCGGAAAGTACATTGTCTTATGAAAATATCCTCAGACGGTTTCGCTTTCTCCCGGCACTCCGGCAAGGTTTTTTCTCCATTTTATTTTCAGCCTGCCGACTTATTATTCCTCGTATTTTCTATATATTAAAACATCAAAACACAGAGAAAAAGCCTGTCTTTCAAAAAACACAAAAGATAAAACCGTTAAAACCGATCTTGTCCTTTCCACAAAAATTTTATATAATGAAGTATCTGAAGTATAAGACCGGATAAAACAGCGTATGCGGGTATTCCCGGCTCCGGAATCAAACAGGCGTTTTCTGTCCCCCCTGTTCTTTTAAGAAATAAAAGGCGGAGTTTATTAACATCTCATAAATAATAGAATAAGTAGAGGATTTATTATGGCGGGGTCTGCCGAAAAAAGTCTTCCGGTACCCAGTATTTTGCGGCTACCGAAATACCTTCGACTTCTCAAGGAATTCCGCCAGAAGGGAGATAAGATTATCTCTTGTACCCGAATAGCCGAGGAATTTGGTCAGTTGAGCGTTCAGGTTCGCAAAGATTTGGCGATAACCGGGGTTGTGGGACGTCCCAAGGTCGGATACCAGGTTGAAGAATTGATTAACGGCATAGAGCATTTTTTGGGTTGGGATCACAAGACATACGCCTATCTTGTCGGTGTCGGCAATCTGGGAAGCGCTATTTTAAATTATGCGGGATTTCTTGAACACGGTCTGAAAATTATCGCCGCTTTTGACAACAATCCAAAACTGATAGGAAAAAAGATTAAAAATTGCACGGTTTATTCAATTTCCGAGATTTCAAAACTGAAACTCAGTCATACGAAAGACGTTCAGATGGGTATTGTGACCGTTCCCGCTCCGGAAGCGCAACGAATCGCCAATCTTCTGGTCAATGTCGGGGTTCGTTCCATTTGGAATTACGCCCCTGTCCGTCTGGACCTTCCTCCCGATATCATTTATGAAGAAGTAAAACTGTCGGAAAGTTACGCTGTTTTGTCTCATCGGTTGAATCAACGTACTTCCTGACGTGTCCGGTGTATTTTACTTTTTGTCAAAAACATTTTTGCCGACATTTGAAATACGATGAATGGGAAATTTCTCTCAAAACACCAACATCTTTTTTTAACTATCGGCAGTTTTCTGGCGGTTTATCTTGTTTATCTCCTTTACGCTTATGTTCTTTGTCCGTTTGAACCGGTCAGACCAAACCGTATTGTCATGAAGGAAACCCCGTCCTCCAAACGGGAGGAAATCGCCGGGTATTTGGAGCAGCTTTTTTCCCCGGATGACTGGCGCTGTAAAATGGAGAATTTCTTTTTTACCAAGGGAGAAAACTGTCTTCTTTTATTCCGCAGCGAACCGGTACTTTCACAGTATCAAATATCGGCGGACGCATGTACCCTCATTTTTCTTTCCAATGAATATGAGTCCATTCAGGAACGGTATCGGCATGCCTTTATTATGGAAACCAATGATCCGATTGTCCTGTCCTTTTCCCGGGAATTATCACTGGAAATGCTGGGAATGTTCGATTTCGCCGATTTTGAAAAGGGGGAATTTAAAGGCCAGGTCATTCTCCGTTGTAAAATGGAATCAGACGGAAACGAAGACGAGTTCTTTTTGAGTACCCGCAATATTATTTTTGATACCAAACAGATCCGGACCAGAGAACCCGTTTCCTTTCGGCTGGGAAAAAATCTGGGTGAAGGAGAAGATTTAACGATCGATATTCAACTGCCGCTGACGGTTTATCAGTCGGAGGATCTGATTACCGATGAAAACCGAACCCTGACGCCCGCGGAACAGATTCGGAGAATTGTCAACAATGGAAATCTGGGAAGTGGAATCTCATTACAACGAATCGAACTGGCCAAAATAAAGAAATTTGATTTTCAACCGGATTTATCAGGGCTGAAATCCAGTAAAGAAACGTTATCCGGCAAAAAAGACGAACCGCATTCGGAATCCCGGGGCCCCGACGGTAATTTTCCGACAGATGTTTTCGCCGCAGACTCCCGGGAAAAAAAGGAAACGTTACCGATCAGCATCACCTGTGAAAACGGGGTGTACTTTGCTCCCAATCCGGAAAATCCGGCCGGCTGGATTGCGAGATTTATGGAAAATGTGGAAGTCGTCATTTATCATGAAGATGAGGAACAGGACACGTTAAACTGTAAAAACCTTTATCTTTATCTGGTCGATCCGGAACTGGAACAGCTTGCTCAGGAAACGTCGAATTTTCGGAACATCCATTTAAAAAAAACTCCCTCCGGACGGTTGAGCGTTTTACAACCGGTAATTGTCCGTGCCATCCGTTCAGAAAAATCACCTCTGAAAATTTCTTTCCCGAGATTTGAATTTCTCGCTTTGCAGGACGAATTGATTTATGACATCCGCAAAAAATATCTGTCGCTTATGGCGGAATCAAAAGAAGAGCCAATCCGGTTGCAAAAGGGAACAATGACTCTGACCGCCACTAAAATCCTGTATGGCCCCGACGCAAACCCCGCCTCCACGATGGGGACCGTTTATGTCGAAAATGGCGGCTCGCTGGAGTCCCTTCTTCCCAAAACGGAAGACAAGTATCTCCGGATCTTCTGGGAAAAGGGGTTGCAGGTCTTTTTAGAACCCTCCGATTTGTCCCTGGTTCATCTCATGATGACCGGACAAGTCACTTTCAAAGCGGATGGCATGGCAACCATTACCGCGGAGGGGGCCGACTTTTGGGGACGTCTTCCGAACCGGAACGACGCCGGTTCCGCTCAGCGTGAACCGGCGGATCCGTCGGAGGCACCCGTGTTCCGACAGGCTGGTTATAACAGCAGTGTCCCTGAGGTCAACGAAAATAAAATAGCCGGACAACTTTCCGCGATCACTCCGGAAAGTATCGTCTTTCAGAAAAATATTGTCCTCGATTCCCCTCAGGGCAAGGGAAATATAAAAAACAAATTGACCGTCCGGATTGATACCCAAAACAACCAGAAAAAAGAGGCGGCTTCGACTCATCCCCCTGTTGTCCCCCACACTTCCCCAATCTCTGAAGAATCGTTGAAAAAAACTTTTTTTGATTTTGAGTCAACAGAAAACGGGGATCCCAAAATGGCGTTTGACCTGACCGCTCAAACCTTGGATCTCTGGTGTCACTATCAGACGGATGACAATAAAAACAAAATTGATATTGCCAAAATTCTGGTTCAGGGAAATGTTCTGTTAAAGGGAACCTCGGGCGGACAGGCCGATAAACCTTTCCATATTCTGGGGGACAGTGTCCTGATTGAGGAACCGACCACAGAACGAACCCGGATCATCCTGAATGGAGAAAATGCCTCTTTTATGGGTGGTGGGCTTCAGCTTAATGGGAATTATATCAAGATAGACCGTCAGCAAAACACTTTTGCCGTCGACGGACCTGGCAAATTAAATATTATTCTCAAGGATATTCTTCAGGCTCAAGGGAAACCGTGGAACGCGGAAAACAGTCAGAACGCCGCTTCAGACCAGGCTCAGGATTCCAGCAACCCGCCATCCCCTGAGTCGGATCTCCTGATGAAAAACGGTTTCGCAAATTTCTTTTCAAGTGATCCAATTGAAATTCAATGGTCAAAAAAGATGACATTTGACGGTTTGACACTGGATTTTCTGGCATCGGATAATACATCAGGCATGCCGGCCACTTTTCGTGACCGCGTCAGGATTCAACAACGAACACAAACTATTTCCTGTCAGGAAGTCCGGTTAACGTTAAAACAGCCGATCTCCCTCTTTGACATTCAAACCAGTCAGGAACCAAACGAGATGGATGTTGAATGGTTTTTCTGTCAGGGTAATTATGACAATCCGGTAGAAGTGGAATTCGTTGAAATAGGAAAACCAACCGGAAATCGGGCCGGGGCCGGCGATTATTACCGCGTTTCTTTTGAAAATTTCCTGCTTCAGCGTTCCTCGGGCAACTTTACCGCCAAAGGCCCGGGTCGCATCCAGGCAATTCTTGCCTCGGAAAGATTTAATCAGAAGCAGGAAACGCTGTCGACAAATTCCCCGATTCCGCCGGTTGAAATCAAGGATAAATCATCTCTGCTCAATCAGGAGGACATGACCATTCTTCCCTGGATCCATTTCAGCTCGACCTTTCAGGAATCGTTGACCGGTAATATTTATAACCGTGAAATGACGGCCCATCGGCAAATTCAAACCGCGTTCTGCTCAACAGACTCAAGGGAAACGGCTCTGGACGTTAATAATTCCGACACTTTCCCGGAAAATACCGCTTATATGTTCTGTCAGCAATTACAAATGAACCTTGTCCCGACAGGTTCCCACAATAACGAATCGGAAAGTTCCTTTGAGCTTAACGCTTCTCAAAACGTCTTTTTCCGACACAAAAAACTCTCCGGACGTTGCGGTGCCATTAAGTACAGCGACTCCAAAAAGAGTATTCTACTCACAGGGACAGGGACTAATAAAGTTGTTCTACAAACACAGGAACAGCCGGGCGTCCCGAGTCAGTCGCTGGGAGCATGTTCCCGGGCATCTTATAATTTGCTGACAGAAAAAATAGACATTGAAGATTATATGTTCTGATTTCAGGAGAAGAAACATTGCCAAACACGTTTCATTCACGTCATAAAATAAAAGTGGAGGTCGTTAATCAACAGGACAGGCTGAATCCGGATGAGTCCAAAATCCGGGATGTTCTTTCCTCAATTTTAGCCGATGCCGGAATTCAACAGGGATACATGGAAATTGTCATGGTCGACGCTCCAACCATTCATCGTTTGAACATTGAGTTTTTGGGACATGATTACGTAACCGACGTTCTCGCTTTTGAAATGGATTACGACGAAAAACGGCATCTGCTTGAAGGTAACGTGATCGTCTGCACGGATACGGCAATCGATCGGGCCCCTGAATTCGGCTGGTCACCGGAGGAGGAGCTGTTTTTATATATGGTGCATGGCACACTTCATCTGGTCGGCTATGACGATCACACGAAAGAGGGTGCTTTCGCTATGCGGGCAAAAGAAAAAGAATATCTTGCCAAAATCGGAATTGACGTTAAACCGTCCGGAGAAAGTTGTATTTGAACAGGAGAAAACAGTGTTCGAGGTTGAAGTAAAATTCCGTGTTACAGCCCCGGAAACATGGCTCAAAAAACTACAGGACGAATTCCATATAACGTTTGGTGCTCCCCAAATGGAAAGCGACCTGTTTTTTATCAACAGATCACTTGGTTTTCCGCAAAAGGGGAACAGCCTGCGCATTCGCCGTTGTGAAAACAAGCTCTGGATTACCTTCAAGGGCCCGCGGCTTGACACCCAGACCAAAACACGGGAAGAGCTGGAGCTTCCGCTCGGAATTTCGGAATCGCTGGTGGATATGTTGCCCGATCAGAATCCATCTGAACCGGTTTTGCCGACAGGTTTTCTGTCCGTTCAAAATACGTCTGCCGACGGGAAAAACAATGCCTTTTTGACCGTCCAAAAATGGGTCCGACTGTTACATCATCTCGGATTTGCCCCCTTTGCCACTCTGGAAAAAAAACGGCAGACGGCAACATATCATTTTAATCGGCGGGATTTCACTATTACGTTTGACCAGCTTGCCGACCTCGGAACTTTTACCGAACTGGAAACCTGTGTTCCCGGCAAGGAGGAACTGGACAGTGCCCGTGCCGCGGTTATGTGCCTTGCCTCCCAATTCGGTCTGGAGCAAACAATTCCACAAAGTTACTTGAAATTAAAGCTTGAAAAACAGGGAATTTATGAAAAAGAATATTAGAAAGCGGAGATCGTCAAAGATCCTGCGATGACGGTTTCCAGAAAAACTTAAAAAGTCAAAAAGTTAAAAAATTAAGAAACCTCCACTTGAAAATTATCAAAAAACTTTATAATATATTTTGTTTGTTGGTTTTTTATCAAACAGCCGCGTCCTTGGTGTAGTGGTAACACGGCAGCTTCCCAAGCTTCAGTTGTGGGTTCGATTCCCATAGGACGCTCTTTTGTTTTTCGGATTTCGTCCGCGCAATTTCTCCGCGTTGTTTCTTATTATCTTTTATTATCTATTATCGCTCATTACCGTTCTGTCTTGTCCTGTTTCTGTTTGATCCCGTATTCTTTGAATATTTTTCTTAAAAGAATAATTTTCTAAAAAACAGTTTTATTGGTTTGGATGAACGGTTACGAAACGGCTTATCTGATGACTACAGGATTGTCTGAAGATTACAGAAAAGGAAGAAGATTACTCAGAATTATCGTTCCCTCCACTGTGTTAAGGAAATTCTTATAAAAAAGGTTCTATTTTTTGCTTCAGTTCTTCCGGAGTAACGTCCCGAACCAGGAATTTTTTGGCAGAAGAAGTTTCTCCGGTTATCAGTTCAACCTGGGATTTCCGAAGTTTGAGCGATTTGGCCAAAAAATCAACAAAAACTTTATTGGCCTTTCCTTTTTCCGGAACCTGGGTAACCGATACTTTAAGAGCGCCGTTCTGTTCGCCGCGAATTTCATTTTTCCTGGCTCCCGGCAATGCTTTCACAGGAAGAACAACGCCAAGAGGATGGGATTCCAGTTCTATCATAATGACTCCTGAAAAACTTGTTTTCGCCTTTCCAAAATAATAAGGACAGGTCCAGAAACAAAACCGAACCTGTCCTTTTTAAAGAGACGCCGGTATTCTATCGACCCCCTTTGCGGTCGACTTTGTCAGCAACATCAGATTCACTGTTTAAGGAAATACAGGTTAATCCCTTCAAAAATAAAAGAAACGTTTACTTGTTTTCCGGAATGTAACGGTACTGATACCGATCGTTCGGGGCAGCGTCGCCGTTCAGGGTAAAATCGTACCAGTGACCCGTCTGCTGAATATTGTCCGCCCATTTGAACTGGAACGG